>Ga0209092_10002920_pt1 | contig 15286 bp, 13 predicted proteins | sample FraStrMetagenome_FD_187446 | JGI IMG/M metagenome (GOLD analysis project Ga0209092, IMG submission 187446) | Marine eukaryotic phytoplankton communities from Arctic Ocean - Fram Strait ARC3M Metagenome (SPAdes) (version 2) | ecosystem: Environmental > Aquatic > Marine > Oceanic | place: Fram...
ATGTCCTGTATGTTAAATTATGAAATAGTTTAGTTTAGTTTAGTTTCAAAATAAAATAAGCTCATAATTATCATCCTTTCACTTTTGTGTTTAGTTTACTCTAATCCTAATCCGTGCATAAGGCATCAGAATCATCATCAGAATCATCATCAGAATCATCATCAGAATCATCATTGGAAACATTATTTAACGAGCTGTTTTCTTCGTTTTCGTCATTATCAGCCTTTTTTGAAACATTCTTGATTACTTTCTTTGTATTTTTCTTTTTAATATTGGTATCAGATTTAACTTTACTTCGAGTTGATTTAACTTTTGCATGAGAACTTTTAGACACTTTTGTATTCAATGCTTCTTTGTTTGCTACAGTTTTGGTATTGATTGGAACTTCTTCTAAATCTTTCATTTCAACTTCTTTCATTTACTTCTTTTTCTGGATTGCTTTTACTAATTTTTGTCGCTTCGCTTCTAGATTTTTCTTTGATTGCTTTCTCATTTTTTCTTTTTTCTTGGCAGGAGAAAGATTTTGAAGAGTATTATTTATTTTCTCTTGCATGAAATTAACTGATGATGAAGAACCTTGTACTGGAGTTTTCTCTCCGTCACTCATGTTTTCATCGCTGTCTTCATTATATTCTTCAATGATATTCCCAGAGGAGTTAGAAGAATTTGCACATTGTTCTTTTTCATATTGTTGAACAGATTGATAAAATTGTTCGTTGACATATTGTTCCATTTCTTGTAACTTCTGGGGTTTGATATCTGGAAGACAATTGATTTCTTCATCGGACTCAACTTTTCTAATGAATTTGAAAAAACAGGCTTCTTCTTGATTTGATTTAATCATCTGCAAGGATTCTTCTGCATCATTAATAAGTTTCTGGGTTACTTGAAGGATAGAATCTTCATCTTGATCTTTCTTTTGCTGTTCGAGAATTTCTGATAACTTTTGTAACATTTCGTTAGGATGTAACCATGTAGAAAGATCTCGTTTTTCCATTTTTGCCTCTTCTAGTTTTGTTTTTGCTTCTTTAATTTCGTCCAAAGCTCCATTTTCATTCATTTTATTGAATTGTTCTCTCTGAAACTTTCTGATTGCTTTATCCGATGTTTGAATATGATTGACCTTCATCATTCTTCTGATTAGATCGAGGGATAGAATGTCGCAATTTGTATCAATTGATGGTTCGGATTCATTTTTTAGTTGAATTTCACTGCTTTTTGTTTCTGGCACGCCATGTTTTTCAGTTGTATCTTTCTGGATGATAGGTTTGGATTTCTTCTTGGAAGATTTCTTTACCTTGGTTTTGGGTTTTTTCTTGATTCTTTTGGAGATGTATTTGACCATGCTGCTTTAAGGTTCAGGATTGATGGAGGTTTAAGTGGTAAGGGTTGATTTGATTGTGTTATTGGTTGATTTGATTGTGTTATTGGTTGATTTGATCAATTTTTGGCCATTGGCTATTTGATTGAAATTTTCAATTTTACGTAGGATTGGGTAGGTTTTAGTATAATTATTGGTTTTAGTAGTATGACTTCTGAAAAAATTAAGATGTAATAAAACAACATTATAATAACTCATTACTTACTTTATTAGTTAAGATCAAATTGTTACATTTGAATAATACCTTCCTAATCTCCCTTGTATGGTAAGGACAGGAGATTAGGAACCTTTTGATTTCATTCATGTAACTTAGGTATTTCTCACAATCCTCAATGGGTTTCTCCTTCTGGGCAACTCCACTCTTGCCCTCATGAAATCATTCAATCTAACTGAAGCACTTTGTAGGCACATGTGCTCTGGATATAGATCAGGCATGCCCAACATCTCAAAGGTCAAATTTCCATCCATGCCCAAAGGCCCACTATATTAACAAAATTAAAACAATAGACACTTCATAGCCAAAATTCTACTTTTATACAGAATTGTGATACCTTGACTGTTACTGCTTAAGAGTCCATATTTTCAATTGTTCGGTCATAAAATCCGATCCAATCAAGACTTCTTCAGCGAGCCACATCATACGAATTACGACGCCAAGAGGCTCTATGCCCTCAAATATGGGTAGAGGTTTCGGGATTAGAAAGAATTCCATCCTTCAAGATACTTTTGGTCACAAACAGAACGCAACTCATGAAAAATACGCTTCGACGGGAAGCAATTTTACTAGTCTTCAAAAAGGACTAGTACCGAATTTACATACAGAACCGATATAATTATTCATAAATTATTGTGAATTTCAAAAGGGAAAATCGAAGAAGAACTCACAAGTTACAAAACGAGTATGGCTATAAAATCAACTCAAAATACACCGTGCACATGATCCACATCTGCTTATTCTTCCATATGATTTCAAATCTAAGGCTAATGGGATCAACCATCCAGGACATGTCCCGCAAACCATGGATGAATTATCTGTGTACTTTCCCAGAATGTATATCATGCAGAGTGGGCACGTGACAGCCAAATGTAAAGTATAGAGCTCGATATCAACTAAAATGGAAAATTATGCCTCAATTAGAGGAATGCAATTATTTTATCCGTCCCACTCAACTAAAAGCTCTTCTCACAGGCAAAGCAGGATGACTGTTAGGTGCTCATCCAGATCTCACCTTTCGCGATAGTTTCCAAGAAGTGGTTCCAAAATTAGTAAAGGACAGGTTTGATAGAGACATGGAGTTTATAACTTCTCCAGAGAAAGAAGTCATCATGGTAGGCAAAAAAAGAGCCGAGCAAAGAGTATTGGTAGTACGATGTGCACTTGATGAAATGGAAAATATTTGTGTGTGCTTTTTCTGACATTCATCACATGATCTTTCCCAGTCGGTTCTTGTACAAAACCAAATCTTCAAAAAATATTAGCTGTACAGAAGGAATTTCATAAAAATGTACATTATTTCATTATGTATGCAATTAAAATTTAGATACATGCTTTCCCACACTGAACATATCGAAACTCCCACCAGCTGATAACTCAGATACTCAAACATCAACACAACAAGATATGGATCACCAAAAGACAAATGTAGAAAACCTGAACGATGATGAACATGAAGATGATATGAATATGGAGATATCCTCTGTGCAAGACTCAAATGATAACAATATCGCTCAATCCAATACATCGTGAGAGAATCAGGCACAAAAGTCGGTGGATCCTATCAGTAAGTCGACTCTAGTCGAACACCCAGCAGCTCCAAAACCTCAACCAACAAGTCTTCGCAACCTGATGTATTTATGTCTTTCCAACAACCAGGATAATCTCTTTCACGCAATATATTCTACAACAGAGGAAGGAAAAATCTATATCCTGTATACCCAATCCAACTGAGATGAAGCTCTTCTTTAACTCAACATTCTAGAAGAGGCCAAAGGATGCTACTTTAATGATGATACCCTAAAACAAGTTTTTGTAGGTCACAAAGGTATGAGTCCCTATGTGAAAGACTATTCCAAGGTACCAACACACTATAAAAATTATGCATCACTGCTGGTGAATATGGTTGGTGATGATAAGAATCCACAGGGAGGGGGGTTTCTGTCCCAACATCAACAGAAGATCCGTCTACAGCAGCTTCCTCATAGTACAATTCCAAATCCTTTGCGTCGGTCTCTCCTATTCCCAGACAAAAGTCCAAGGCAATCACTATAATCCGCCACCATCATATCGTGACTAATCCCCGTCGAAAAGACAAAGAGATGGAGCGTTTGTAACACCAAACAAATGAAGTAGGCTACCACAAGGGTTTGAATCTAATCTGAAAGTGAATGATCGACTGACTGCGACTGTGACAGAGAGTATCGCAAGGATGAGAAATCTTGAACAATCACACAAATACCATACCACCAAGATCGATGGCCTCTCAAATACTACGGATTCTTACAGTCATGGGATGACCTCAACGAAGAATAATATTTCCTCCATGGGTAAAGCTCTACCATCGTACTCCTCCTACATCCAAACTCTCCTTGAAGCACAATAGACCATCGAAAAAATATACGACACATTATCTAAAAAACACAGTACAATGTGAATCAGATCATTGAAATCAACAAAAAATCTTCTTCCAGCGTTTGCCAAGACCCCTGATGGCAGTGGTAGAGTCATTATGATCTCCTCAGATAGGGCAACACAGAGCCAAGAGCGCTGTAAAAACAGCTGGCTCCTTTTTTACATCAGCTTTCTTCTAAGAATAAACTAAAGAAAAATGTTACATCTTACAATACAACTACATTAAAACAAGCTTAGAAACCTGCGGATATAACACTTATGAAGTGCAGATGCCTAATACAGCAAAGTCTCTCCCACTCCAAAGAAAATTGGGAGCGTATTTTGCCTTCATATCGGAAAAAATTACACGCACTAATCCAATTTTAAGCCCTGACATATACAAAAGCTGAAACTATGTTTAGGTTAGGATTTGCCATAAAGAAATCTAATATGTACAATTCGTTTCAACCTCAACCAGAATTCGCCTCAAAATCCAGCAGCCCCGGCCACCACCAGAATCCAAACACGAAAGATGATGTGTCACACATTGGCACATTTTGGAGCAAGTTGTCTTCATCTACAGGAACAGTGGATGCACATCAACAAGTTTTAAAAATTGATGAAACTTCGTCTGCTCATTGGGAACAGGTTTCCCAATCCTCACCTTCTGGTGACTCTTCAGATGATATAGATTCATTTTCCTTTATATCGAGAGCACAGAGAACAAAGCTTGAGGTCGTTTTGGTGGTAGCATGTAGTGTTTCCTCTGAATTTATCGACATAGTATGCAACCTACCCGTTGCTATGGCCAATGGACTTTTTGAATTCACAAAGAACTGCATACCACATCTTCCCACCCATGAATAAGTATTGAACAAGAGTTCTCCCAAGCTCTGTATTAAACGGACATGTTTTCTCCAGGTAAACTATGATTTATTGACACATTTTGATATACATTCATAATCTGAAACACATTTTTCCTGTTCTGCCTTAGAAAAATCGCATGTTGATTTTACCCAATTTATTGAATGGACTTGAGGTGTGTGTTTCTCCATTCCCAGCTGGAGAAAATTTTGACATATTATTAAATCTCACGTTCGATATCCCATGACGTGTCGATAGAAGTTTCTTGATGGATCTTTTGTGCAACGCCGCAATTGAGTTGATTTCTGCCGTGCTTTTCCATTGGTTGTCTTTCAAGTGCTGGAGAATTGAATGCACTGGCCCTCCTAACATAAAGAAGAAAAAATTCTCTTTTCCAAGTCCTATTCCAAGCTTGCAAGGGTCCTTGTAATTCGGATGATTGAAGGGCAGATATCTTTTGTTTTTTTTTCGCATAAAACGGTCAGCATATCGTTAATAATATAATCATACGAATCTCTGACGAAAATACCATACTTGGCCAATTTTGCCAAAGCATCTCTTGCGTGATTCTGGTTTACAAATATATCTTGTGTGTGTACATAAGATCTTAATGCACTAATTCTTGTACGAAAGAATCTCGAATCCAAGGCTTCATTTTTTGCGACGATTTTGAATTCTCGGACAACTGAAAATAATCCATTCTTTCCAAGGTTGAAACAAATCCAAGCCCCCCTATATTTTCCGGTAAGAACACTCTTATTTTGCAATCGGATTTTGAGAGTCCATTTGATTTGATGCAAGTTTTTGCTATTTGCTGATAAAAATTTTTTAGTTCCAGACTGGGAAAATTAGTTTGTATTGGTGCAAAGCTTGGGATCGAGCCAATAAGCATATTAAAACACTTTTGTTGTAAAGCTGAGTACATTTTTTGGAGTTTGAGCAATACCACGCGGGTAGTCATTTTTTCGATTGTTTTTGTTTTTTTTTCAAGCAGTGGATGTATCCGCCCCGAGTGTACTTGAAAGCCCAAGATTTTTGTGAGCCTTTGCGGAAAATATGCTACCCCATTAAATCTGATCCTCTTCTTCCAAATTGTAGAAATTTGAGATTGAGTAGAATTTCTCTAATTTTGTTTTTCAATTGGAGAATCATCAAGAAAATTCCAAGCTGTATACCGCACTTTTTCCATTTTAAGAGCCAACTCCGCAGATATATTAAAAAATTGAATCTCACATTTTGCCAATTTCTGACCTATTTTTGTTACCATGCTAATGTCACCAGAAAGCTGTGTGAAATATTTTACCAAAATTAAAGGTCTTGCTCATTTGTAACAGCGATGAATTTACTGTTGTCATTGCTGTATCCAATTTTGCATAATATTAGTTGCCCATAGATCTTATCAATAGAATTAAACATAAAAGATTCCTTTTTGTGCGTTTTATTTTCCCGTAGTAGCGATTTAATTTCTTCTGAGGAGATGAACCCCACACATCATGCATCAACTTAATTACCAAATTGCTTACGGTGGGGCTATCAGGATTACCCTGCTCCAACCCACAGATAGATTGTGCATAAGTAGCACCCTTCCCAGTGATAATCTCCACTATTTTTGCTTCCATTGCACTTGCTTTGATTTCGATATCATGCCCTTGATTGGGGAAGCCATTCACTTGCATAGTAGTCGCGAGCAGTATTTCGACGGGGATTCTATTGAAGAATTTTTCTTCGTCCTCGTCGATTTGAACTGCAGGTATTGAATTTAATTTTCACAAAAACTCAACTCAGTTGTGACCAAATTCGCACATCCTTTTCCCTTTTGATAGGCTGTTAGGCCTTCATGAGGAATTCCAGACCTAGTAGCAATCGCCGCAGATGAAAAAGATGTTATTAATCCCATGATATAATAATACAAATCATGACAGAGCGGAGTCGGGCGGTATTCGTTCCGTTTTCCTGGTTTTGGTATTGGAAAACGGGCCATCTGTTTCAGAGAGGCAGGGACACAACGCATGATTAAGAAATTCTTTGCGTTTGTAGAGTAGTTTATTTAGATCTAGTAATCCAACTACTTTTACTATGTACTTCCCTTTGAGACAGGCATATCTGAGGAACAGGCGCAAGGCTTGAATCGGCTCCCGATTCAAATATTACGCCTCAGATTAGGCTAACACATCACGTTTTGCACTTTTGCCAAGTTTGCCAAACGTAATCTAAATTAATGGCCTATATAATGTTGGCGTAATCTGGGTTATAGCCTCACAGGCTCTAACTCAAGATTACGCGCGATCTAAAAAAAAATCCTTTTCTGTAACATTACGTGTAATCTTCCACCACAGAACGGGGCTAAAACCGAGCAAAATATTCCTTTTTCATTTGCCGAAGTTCAAAGTTCACATCGACAGAGGATCGTCTACGAATCTAATATGAACCATCCTGTGAAACATCTTCCAGAGGTTGAAAAAGGTGATTCTGACTGGAGGACTTATAGATCTCTTAAGTTGGAAAATGGAGTGACATGTGTCCTAGTCCATGATAAAGAGAGCAAACATACCGCCATGGCTACTACAATAGATGCTGGTGCATCATGCGATCCAAGAAGTCTGAGTGGCCTGGCTCATTTTACAGAACACATGTGCTTTTTAGGTAAACTTCGTGCTTTCAATTCACCTTTTAATGCCAGTATTTTTGGAAGTCTCATGAATAATGTATTTAATTTGATATTTTCCAGGTTCCAAAAAGTATCCAGGAGAAAATGAGGTAAGTTTGAACAAAGCAAACCGTATTTACTTTTCGAAAGAAATCACTAAAGTAATCGTTTCATTTTTATGCTCTTCAGTACAAGCGATATTTATCATGTCATGGGGGGCATTCAAACGCCAGTACCGCGATGGGGTACACAACCTACAAATTCGATGTCTTGGCCGACCATGCTGAAAAGGCTATCGATATTTTTAGTAACTTTTTCATGGATCCACTATTTACTCAAAGTGGTACCAATAGAGAAGTGAATGCTGTTGATTCGGAAAATTCAAAAAATTTAATTGTCGATGGACGTAGGCGATTGCAGATTTTAAAAGCTTTAGCAGACCCTACACATCATTACTCCAAGTTTTCAACAGGAAATGCTATTACTTTACCAGCCTCAATAGATGAAAATGACGCTAACATTGAAGAAGCTAAAAAGGCAAAAGCAGCTGATGTAAGAGAAGCATTGTTAACCTTTCATAGACGTCACTACTGTCCTGAAAATATATTTGTTGTTTGTGTTGGTCCACAATCATTAGATACGTTGCAAGAATGGGTTGTACCTCGATATGCATCCATAAAAGACCGATGGAATAAAGATGAAAAAAGTTGGACGCAAATGGACCGTGTTATCGATGAAGCAGCTAAGGATGCACCATCCAATCGATATGGAATTCCACCTCCTCCGCCTAAACCAGCTTTTTCCCCTTCGTTGCAGGAAAACAAATGGCCATTCCTTTTAACAACTCTTCCACTAAAATCTGTTCGAAATTTGTATTTGAATTTCCCCCTACCTCCTGTGAGATATCAACCGGATCGATCCCCATTGAAGATCATTAGTTTTTTGTTAGGCAATGAAGGTCCTGGTTCGTCTTTTGCTGTGCTGCAAGACGCAGGCCTTTTAACGTCGTTATCATCTGGACCTAGAATATCTGCATCCGATCAATGTTTATTTCAATTATCTGTAACATTGACAGAAGAAGGCGAAAAAAAATGGAAAGAAGTGGTTTCATGTTTGTTTTCACATTGTCGATTAATCCATGAAGCCTGCGTAAAGGCCCAATCAGAGGCAAATGAAAATCAACCAGAAATATCATCATCAGATAGCGGTATCTGTGGTAATTACGAAATGTTGACTAAGTATTGGAAGGAAATTATTACCTTAAATCATTTACATTTTAATCAAACTTCTCCTGGGTCGGCCTATGGATTAGCACCTAATTTATCGACTAGTGTATTGATGAATGGAACACAAAAAGCTATGTCTGCAGATTCTATGCTGCAAGAATCAAATGAGTCTCTACCCTTGGAGGAATTGGTTACATGTTCAACACTTTTAAATCCTGATAACTGTTTTTTAGAACGTTGCAGTCCAAAGGCATGGGAAGAGCAAAAGAGTATGGGCGATGGAAGAAATACTGAAAACGTTGAAGAGGAAAAAGCTTCATCCTTATTTGGTTTTAAAAACGAACAATGGTATGATATAGAATATCACATATCTGAGATTGATAACTCAGATGTCAACCAATGGAAAAATGTTTGTCCCTTCTCAAAATTGTTACATCTACCAAAAGAAAATTCGTACATACCAAACAATTTGGAGTTATGCCCGGATCTTCCAGAAGAAGCACGTTCTCCTCAAATAGACAAAATCATCGATCCTCCCAATCTTGTCATTGAAGATGGTTCTTTTGGTATGTGTATGCATATGATGAAAATATTCATGACATATGAATGTAATAATATTTTTTCCATGTATCTTACATTTTAATCTCATTATATTTTGCTTATTTGAACACAAAATTATAGGACGTTTATGGCACCGTCTTGATGATCGGTATGCTCTCCCAAAATCTTCACTTACATTCTTCTTCCGTAATTCTAGTCTTCATCATACAAAAAATAACAATATATGGCAACCAGACATGGCAGCGGCAGTCAAATCCAGTATTCTCTTTCAAATGTTCAATGACGCTATGGCCCAACAGACATATGATGCAAGTTTGGCAGGATTATATTGGTCTTTCACAAGCAGTTCTAGTGGAATGACTTTGAACTGTACGGGGTATTCTCAGAAATTATCGGAATTGGCACTGCAACTATTTCATGATTTCTTCGTTGTTAAACCACCAACAAAGATTCCCTCTTTTTTACAAGAATCCTATTTCAATGCTGCAAAAGATCGAACAATTCGAGCGTATAAAAGTCATGTATCAAAGAGAGCGGATGCACATGCAATGGAATATACGAATCTGTTGTTGACGCATCATGGCTTAGGAAAGAATTATTTAATAGAGCTTGCGGAATCCATTACCTTCGCATCAGTTGTAGATCAATACAATTATATCAAATCAAATCCAGAAGTTAGAGTAGAATGTCTATATTCAGGCAATGTATCAGAGAAAGAAGCTAAGGCTTTTTTTTCGAAAGCGCATGAAATCATTCAGAAGAGAAGTGTTTTCAATGAAGGAAAAAATGAAGAAGACGCCACGATGAAAGATGAGTATCAAGGAAAAAACCAAAAACATGACTGGATACCAGGTAAGTTTGTCATAAATCCTTACCTATTTAAGAGATTCTTGTGAAAAAAATTAAATATTTTATTACGCATGTGATTTTGATTCGTTTGGTAATTGAAAAAGGACCACTTGTTAGGCGCCTAATTCCATGCGAAAGCATAGATCTGCATTTCCAAAGCGAAAACACGGAGGAACAAAATGGAGCCGTTATGGTCACATATCAGTCTCCAATTTCAAGCTTTAGAGGACATCAACATTCTTCAGAAGAAACCTTGCATAATACTGCTGCAATTCGACTCATATCTCGTTTATTGAAAGAACCTCTTTTTGACGAGCTTCGAACTAAGCAGCAATTGGGATACATCGTTCAAAGTTGGTATACTGCAGAGTTTTCTATGAAACAACATAAAGATTACTCATCAACAGGTGAAAAACTAGTAGACATTAATACTGCTATTGATGGCATTGTTATTCTTGTTCTTAGTCGTAGGTTTTCACCAATTGAAGTTTCTTCACGAATCGACGAGTTTCTCAGCGATTTTAGGAAAGCCTTAGTTTCCATGCCAGCATCAGAGATCACTAATCATTCAGATGCTTTAAGAAGGGAAATGCTAAAGCCAATCAAAAATCTTGGAACTGAAGTTGGTCGCCATTTCAATAAAATTTTTCATCATAGTCCGGAAGTGCTTGGCCATAGAGATAGTCATGCTAAGGAAAAGGTACTTATTCCTTGGGATGCAACAAAGGACTTGGCTAGTGCAATGAGGTTAGTTACAAGGGAAGATCTTTTGAGAGTCTGGGATAACTTTATTGCAGGGAAACGAAGATCTCGAATTGTGTCTCATGTCTATGGAAACACATTCCCTTTACGTGACCATATAGGTGAAATTCAAAGTGGGTCTAATAAAGGCAACGCAGATATTATAAGTGATTTGGGCCAATTACTCAAAAAGAGACTTGTGCTTCCGCCTTACAATAGTGTATTCGAATCACAAAAAAAAACGACTAATCCGATGTTGAACCAAGTTGTAAATAAGGTCCGCTCAATAAGTCATAACAAGAAAATTACCGCGGCTTTCCTCGGAATGGGGACAATTGGAATATGTCTCTACTCAATGAAAAGACGCCACTACTCAATCAAAAAATGACTCTTTCTGTGCAAGCTTACATCCGTTAATGTTTCTTCAATCAAAGATACCTGCTTTATACATGAAAATTAAACGTACTTCATTGCTCTAGAAAAACTTGTATATTATTATTGATAAACAAAGTCATAAAAATATTAATCTGTTTCCACTATGTATGGCGGCTACTTATTTGTTACTTTTGCACATTCACATGCAATTCATAATTAATATAATAATAATAGAATATTATAATCTTATAAAAATGGAGACACAAACGAATTCTTAGATAAAAAAGCTAGAAAAAAAGTTGAATTCCTTTGATATCATATATGAAAGAAGCTAACCTATTAGGGACTTCAAAAGCATCATGAAACAACCTTTTTCGGTCGCATCTTCCTTGACTTCCGAATCAATGTCAACTTGTAAGAATATTTCGAAGTCACCTGTTGTTTTAGCACTCGTCTTAGCAGGCGAGTTTTCTAGAAATGCGTTTCCAGATACAGACACTGTACTGCTCCCCCCTCCTACATTGAAAAACCCTCCAACCAGTAAAGTTTTGACCATAACTACATTCATTGCTTGATATTCAAGCACTTGCGAGATTGGAGCATTGGCTGCATATGTCGTTTCTCCATAGGAAACAGGAGAATAGCTGAAACCGTTATCACCAGAAATGGTCATATCCAAGTTAGAAATATGAACATCGTTTGAGCTTGGTGTGATGCAAACAGCAAAGACTTCGTTTTGTTTGATTGGTGTAGGCTCGGTAACGCATTGGACCGAGAAGTCGTGGCATTGACACGCAGTGACCGAATACTGATTGAAGACTTCAAAAGTGAATTCGTCAGGTACTGTACCAGAAAATTCACCATGATTTAAAGTGGTTGAAACTAGATTTCCGTCTTCAGGAACAGTAACATTTTGCAGTGCCGTTACATTTTGTGTGGTAGCGATGGTCAGAATTTCCGCCTGTAACGAACCATCTGACAAAGCTGCCGATGCTATTGCTTGAATTTCAGCCACAACATCAGAAACACCCCCCAACTGAATATTTTGACACGACTCCGGCGAGGTACATGTATAAATAATAACAATCGCCAAAGTTATGCTCACGGATTCATCTTGATCAGACAATGCTCGAAGACTCCTCCTACTGATCAAAGAACTGAGGATAAAAGTGTTCAAAATAGTAGCTGTAATAGAGAACTGTATACCCTCTGGTGGATTAACACCAAAGAGAATATTTGTTAGAGCCGCAACCAAAATACTAGCAATGACTGCTGCTTCTGTTATGTCGGTCGGAGCTTCTACGTCGTTGACAGTGAGAGTTACATTAACTGAAGAAGATGCAGTAGGGTAGCCAAGTTCCACTTCGTTGGAAAACTCATTACGAGTAAGATTGAAGGTTAGCATGAACTGTGTCTTGAGGAAGCTGACGTCAAGAGAGTCTTCACTGCTCGTATCTTGATCGGATGATGACAAGTCGAGCTCTGTAACTACAACAGTACAGAACTTTAAATGACCAACTGATTTTCCAGTCATTGAGTCGGTAGTATCCAAAGTGAGCAAAGAGCTGTTATTTATGTTAAGTGGATAAATATCTACTTCATAGGAAAATATATCGTTCACAGCTGAGAAAGTTTCATTGGAGATGCCAATGGCTTCTGGACCTGTAATGGGGTTTTGACAATCAAAGTCGTATAATAGGGCACGAACATCATCAGGTCCGTCACCCAAGGAGTGTAAGATGTCCAATCCCAATCTATCGGAAACAGGTTTTTGTGTGACTTGAGCCTGGCCAATTAGCCATGGGGATAGAGAAGGCGAGGTTGAAAGCGACATAGTTAAGGTAATATATTAAAAGCCGGTATGTGTTAGTGCTAGGTTTTGCGCTAGTATAAATTGTGTTTTTATAATCCTTTTTAATTCAATAATTTTGTAGCTACACATGGATACTGTGTATTAATGTGCAAACATGACTATAGTTATAATAGATGAGGGCATATTCCTTTTGATGATTCGACCTGTAAAGAGACACAAATTCTATACCATTTTTGTATTGAAATACTCATGTGTTGCTCTATCTAAAGCATCTGCTAATAGCAATTATAGTTATGTTTTTTATAATAATAGCCTTCTAATATCTTTTTGTAGAGTCTTTAAGCATTATGACTATGCTGAGCTATGTTCCAAGCAAATGTTGCAGATATGAAAAATGAATAATAAACGTAAAGATGTCGTGCTTGTACTGTAGTGCCTCAATTAATAAAATCACTCATTTTTTATGTAACTATATATTTTTTGTTTTTAAAAGCCGGTTTTATCTTTAATTCGGACATTCTGTTTTACGTATGTAAGAATATTTCCTGCTTTTTGCGTATGAGTTGAGAATGAAAACAGGATATATTAAGCAAGAAAAGTACTCCATACAGAAGTTTAAATGGACGAAGTCATTTACAATCAGAAAGTAGATACCGAAAAACAAGGTTCGTAGCGTTAGTCCTGTCTATTTACGTCGAAAATAACATATGTGAAAAGACTCATTAAGCAGCTCACACCAATAAAAGATATGTGTCTTACTTTCTGTATCCGAAGACAGCTTTGCATAACAACTTGTTTACTAAATCCCCTATAAAGATGCCAGTTTTATAAGAGAAAATTGAACGAAATTCATGTTGTTTTGTAAGACGTATGTAGGATATTTCTTAATAGTATAGGTAGTGTGATAATCTTCTACTCTACTCAAGCAATCCGGTTTATCACCCTATATCAGGTTATAGAGCCCGTTAATCGCTCGTAGCGATCGCTCGAGAAGTCCGTAACTTCTCGACAAAAGCCTGGAAGAGGAGAAAAACTTGTAGATTATTATTGATACTAAAGTCATAAAAATACTAATCTGTTTCCACTATGTATGGCGGCTACTTATTTGTTACTTTTGCACATTCACATGCAATTCATAATTAATATAATAATAATAGAATATTATAATTTCATAGAGATGGAGACACAAATGAATTCTTAGATAAAAAAGCTAGAAAAAAGAGTTAAATTCCTTTGATATCATCTATGAAAGAAGCTAACCTATTAGGGACTTCAAAGCAAGCATAATGAAACAACCTTTTTCGGCCAAATCTTCCTCTGCACCAAAACTTTCCTGTTTCTATAGAGCCTTCTTGTTACATTCACGATCAGAAAAGAAAAAAATCATTAATTCAACTACTCCTAGATGAAGTTAGTTTCTTCATCGAATTTAGAAAAACCTTACTTTTGAAGACAGAAAAAGTAGTACTCACTTATGTATTATAAAAATCGCTCGGGTCATGGGTGATATGTAGCTGAAAAGATAGATTATCAACTTTTACTATCAAATAATATTACCTAATCAAAGTATTAACGCTATAGACTAATGCATATAAGATAGATATTGAGCATAGTTCTTAGCTTTGTATGTATTAGTTCTTTTTTCTGAAAGTATTCGTTACTTACAGAGATTAAATTCAGTAACATTCAACCAATGTCATCATCATTTATGATGATACCGTACTTATCATCGTAGAGAGCATTGTTGATATCAGATGCCAAAACCTGACTAAAACGATCATTTTTCTTGAATGGCTCAACAACATGCTTAATGAGGTGCTTCAATCGACAATTATAAACATAGTTAGGTTTCCTGAATAGATATTATGGAATAATGAATGAAATGCCATAGTCATTTCAGCTATATAGGTACATGTATTTTTTTGTGTGGTACTAAAATGGATTCTCAATATTTATGATCTATTCCAACGTCTAATAGTAACAGCATAGTATGAAAAAAAAACACGAATAAACTCTTTCTTAACCAAACATGTGCTATGGTGTTCTACGCGTTATAATAAAACGCAAAATACAAATATTTTTGATATTACACAATTCCTCACAAACTTGACCAAACAACACATACGATGAAAAGGACTTTTCCCCTATTATTTCTGTCACTCATTCAGACAGCTAATGCTCTTCTTTCAGAAAACATTCATACCTTGCATAGAGAACTATC
>Ga0209092_10002922_pt1 | contig 15276 bp, 10 predicted proteins | sample FraStrMetagenome_FD_187446 | JGI IMG/M metagenome (GOLD analysis project Ga0209092, IMG submission 187446) | Marine eukaryotic phytoplankton communities from Arctic Ocean - Fram Strait ARC3M Metagenome (SPAdes) (version 2) | ecosystem: Environmental > Aquatic > Marine > Oceanic | place: Fram...
AGGATAAGCGATCCCGAGTACAAGATAATGTCTTTGTGATTAGTATGATGAATACTAAAACACGCTGTACAGTACAAATACCAAAAATAATAAAAACAAAACCGGATTTTCTAAAATCCACTCTTTCGAACAAAGTCAAAAAAGCTTGCTTATTCTTATGCAATGTTACTTTAGTTCTTAGTCTATTGACTGTGACGACTCTATGATCTATTTGAGTACGAAATAGACCGTAGTTTATAATAATCCTTTCACGTACATTGATATTATATCTTTTATGTTACGATTGCGCTTCCGCACGCATATGTTTATTTTTCATACCTCTTTACCCACTTTAACCAACTCCTTGTGGTCTAGATTAATGAGATATTTTTTTTGCTTCATACCTTGCTTTTGTTTATTAGAAAGCAGTTTTACGCAGGGATTTTGCTTTCAGTATGTCAACGCCCTCGATATTCCAAATATATTCTCAAAACACAGGAGCAGATCATTTCTTGTGTCTCGAACAGAGCTGAGTGCTTTGTCAAAATATTTCGAAAACGACCTTATTTCAGTACAAATGAAAAACTTGCCACCAAGACTTTTCGTTGTTCGACCTGATGGTACGATCTCTCCCCTGTGTACACATGAAGATGATGTTCTAACCGATGTATACGTTGATCCAAGGATGGATGGAATAGATGTAGATGATGACGAAGTAATTGAATTTTATGGTGAGGGATATTACAGCCAAAGAGTTGTGCCTTCCTTAGGAGGTGGGCTGGGATATGGTGCTGAGGCAGATGATGTTTGGAGTATTGACGAAGATATGATGGAAAAACTAAGATCGGACAATGTTGAGTTGCCTAATCTAGATTTTGGAATTGCACATGGTGAAAAAGCAAGGGGGGGAGCAATATAAAAATAAACTCTGCCCTATGTTGATGTTAACTTTAATATGAGCCACTGTGTTGATCATTTTCAAAAATACTGAAACTAACACTTAACAACATGGAACGAGCGATTTAATGAACAATTTAATCAGTTATTTAAAAGAGAAGCTTTTCAAGGTGGCATTTGTCAAATTCACCTGACATTTTTCCAAATGAGTACTTACTAAACATGCTTTCGTAGCAAACCTTCGCGGAGATAACAACTTTTTATGTCGATCAACAACCGAAATTTTAGTTCGTGCGTGCAGTTCAATTTAATATTCTTTGAAAACACAATTTTTATTCTTACAACTAAAGATTTGTGGCTTTAGAGTTTGCTTTCATGCGTATCTTATTTTATTATTTAACATTAGATAGAAAGTGGTAGGGCTGAAAGAGCGTTGTCAAAAATTAGTGTGAATTTTCTATTTATTTAGTCAGCGCAACGTCCTGTTTGGCCAGGTGATAGCTGTCCCCCAACAGGTAAGAAGCACATAGTTCCGTCTGGTGCAGATGCAGATACACGAAGGCTATCTGATTTACCTTCCCCTGCAACAACAGCTGACTCGGCTTCTGATGGTGGGTACACCTGTTTTATTGTAAGAGAAATAGACTTTGAATTAGTACAGTGTTTCTAAAAAAGCAAATTTAATTGGTAGTCTTGATATGCTTACCTGCCAAAATTTCTTGACTTCTTCGTCCCAGTTATTTAAAATTGACTCAGCTTTTTCGCTTCCAGTCAACTCGAAGTGTCTTTGTATGATATTTTTAAGTTGCATATCAGCTTCTACAGTCAGAATCCTTTGAGTCTTCACAATTTCAAGATTGATACGCTCTTCAAGACTCTCGTCCTCGTCGTAAAAGTAACCAATGCCTCCTGTCATACCTGCTCCAACATTGCGTCCAACAGATCCAAGTACGACAACAACTCCACCGGTCATGTATTCACAGCAATGATCTCCAGTACCCTCACAAACGGCATAGGCTCCACTGTTTCTTACACAGAAACGCTCACCCGCTCGTCCATTTGCATGGAAGTCACCACCAGTGGCACCATAGAGACATGCATTACCTACAATACTAGAGTCAGCAGCAACAAATCCAGCGTCCTCGTCTGGGACAACAACAATTTCTCCACCATGCATGCCCTTTCCGACGTAATCGTTAGCTTCACCAGAAAGCCTAACCTTTAGACCTGGAAGTACGAAAGCACCAAAGGATTGTCCAGCACTTCCACGGAAACTCACATTCACGGAACCTTTAAATCCACGGTTTCCATGAGCTCGTGCAATATCACCAGCTACCATTGCGCAGACAGACCTGTCTGTGTTTCTGATAGCGTATTCGGCACTTGCCTCTCCGGTATTCTCTTTGATAACCTTTTGAATGTCAGAATTTGCGCTAACTTCGCGGTCGAGATCGGTACTGAATCCATTCTTGTGCACAATGGCATCCTTTGCAGATACTCCATCTTCAGAAGATTTGAGGAAAGAACGATCATCTTTACTATTTGGTACTCCAGAGTAAAAAGGTGCGAGTTTGATGCCCTTTGTCTTAGCAACACGATTAATTTGACTTTCACTTTCTTTCAAAAGATCAGCACGACCAATAAGATCCTCGAATTTAGAGTATCCCAAGTGTGCCATTAATCCTCTGGTTTCTTCAGCAACAAAGTGGAAGAAATTTACTACGTGTTCCGGTGTACCAGGAAATTTTTCACGGAGGTTTTCGCGTTGAGAGGTAACTCCTACTGGACAAGTGTTCATGTGGCACACACGAGCCATTACACAACCTTCGGCAATCATAGCGATTGTTCCAAATCCGAATTCTTCTGCTCCCATCATGGCACTGACAACAACATCTCTTCCAGTACGAATACCACCATCGACACGGAGGATAACACGGTTACGAAGATCGTTGCTGTAAAGAGCAGAGTGAGCTTCAGTCAAACCAAGTTCCCAAGGTCCTCCAGCACTCTTGATAGAAGAAAGTGGAGATGCTCCAGTTCCTCCATCTCCTCCAGAAATTTGAATGACGTCAGCGTTAGCTTTTGCAACTCCGCAGGCAACAGTTCCGATACCAATGGAAGATACAAGTTTTACAGAAACTCCAGCTTTTTCGTTAATAGCATGCAAGTCATGAATAAGTTGAGCAAGATCCTATTCGAATAAGTTCAAAAAGTTGCGTGAGCGCAGAATATACAAAATTGAAAATAAATTTGTTATCAATGCCTCTTCTTACCTCAATACTGTAGATGTCGTGGTGAGGGGGTGGGGAGATAAGAGTTACACCCTCTTTACTAGCACGAAGACCAGCAATATATTTGTTGATCTTAGGTCCAGGAAGTTGCCCACCTTCCCCAGGCTTGGCTCCTTGGGCCATTTTGATCTCGAGTTGCTTTCCAGTGACCAAGAATTCTGGTGTGACTCCAAACCGACCACTTGCAACTTGGTGAATGTAAGAATTAGCAGAATCGCCTTCCTTTAATCCTGCGAGATGGGGAAAAGTAGCACTACGTCCTTTTTCGTCAACATCAGTAATTGGTTTTCCACGAATCACATCTTCTCCTCCCTCTCCCGAATTTGATTTTCCTCCAATACGGTTTACAGCAATTGCTAGGGTTTCGTGAGCCTCACGGCTAAGAGCTCCAAGAGACATAGCTCCAGTACAGAAGCGTTTCATAATCGATTCTACAGATTCTACGTCTTCAATTGGGATGCTTTCTTTATCGGAATCAAATTCAAGCAGGTCACGAATATTGGAAAGGGGTGCTTCTTCCATGCTCTTCTTGAAAATCTCATAATTGGCAACACTTGCAGGTTCAACACCATCGTTTTCCATTCCATCGCGATTCTTTGAATTGATTTTCTTGTTCAATCCAATAGCATCATGCAACAATTTGGCAAGATCAGAAGAGTTGACGTGGTATTCTCCAAGTCTAGGTACTGGTTTGTAGTATCCATAGTTTACAAGCTTCAACTTTGCATCAGCAACCTCGGGGCGCATCATGATTATTTCGGAAGCTAGATCTTCCAAGTTGGCACCTCCGATACGGCTTGTTGTTCCCTTGAAACTAGTTTGGACAACTTCTTCCCCGAGTCCGATAATCTCGAAAATTTGAGCACCCGAGTAAGAAGTCAAGAGAGAGATACCAATCTTAGACAAAATCTTCAACAAACCATTCTCGACAGCAGTACGGTAATTCTTTTGTGCTTGGTCTACAGAAATTTTTGTGATTTTTCCAGCTTCCATCGCCTTTTGTGTTCTAGGTCCCTCATGCCATTGCTTAACAGTTTCAAGAGCTAGGTAAGGATGAACAGCATTGGCTCCGTAACCTACAAGACACGCGAAGTGATGGGTGGACCAAGCTGCTCCAGTTTCAACAACAATACCAGCATCCATACGAAGACCATTTTCAATAAGTTTGTGATGTACAGCACCAACAATAATAAGTGGGGAGACGTAAGTAGTAGATTCGAGGGTTGCAAGATCAGCTGCCTTGTCAGAAAGGATGACAACTTCTGCTCCATTGCGAACATCCTCAACGGCTTGGTTGCATACGGCGTCAATTGCTTTCTTAAGACCGGCTGGGCCATCTTCAATATTATATCTAAAATTAATAACATTTTAATTTCAGTGCGTCATTAACAAGATAGGAGGTTTAAAGTGTTGGTAAAAAAGTAAAAAAATTAGATCATGAAATGAATTGAAGCAAAAACATACCTTGTAGAAATAGTAGTCTGTGCAAAACCTCCGTTTTCTGTCTTGGCCATATCGTTGATTTTCTCCATTTCATTGTCATTCAGGATTGGTGACTCCAAGTGGATCAAACGGGCACCGTTTTCTGAAACTTTGTAAATGCTTTCCTTCTTTCCGAGGGTCATGGCTAGGGACATAACAACTCCTTCACGAAGAGGATCAATTGGAGGGTTAGTTACTTGAGCGAATCTTTGTTTGAAGTAGTTGTAAAGTACATGGGGCTTCTCTGAAAGCACAGCAGTGGGGGCGTCATCTCCCATGGAGTAAGTAGTTTCTTTGGCTGCTCCGGCCATATCAGCTATTTGCATACCAATATCTTCAAGGCCCCATCCAAACGTAGACTGTGCGAAGGTGGTTGTGATATCATCGTAAATGCGCTCTTCAGGGAAATCTTCTTTCGAAATGTCTTTACGGAATTTATCCATCCATTCTCCATATGGGTGACGTGATGCAATTTCACTCTTAATACGAATATTATCTTTGAATTCCCCGGTAATAAGGTCAACGTTAATCATTTGTCCTGGTCCTAAACGTCCTTTCTCAATGATATCAGATTCAGCAAGATCGGGAATAACTCCAGTTTCGCTCATCATGTATACGGATCCGTCTTTGGTAATTGAGTATCTGGCAGGTCTTAATCCGTTTCTATCAAGAGAAGCTCCAATACTCTTTCCGTCTGAGTATACCAATAGTGCAGGTCCATCCCATGCCTCAAGTAATCCGCCATGGAATTTGTAAAAGTCTGTAATTTCTGGGTTATCCTTCAAAGAAGGCTCGTCCATGTAAGCAGTTGGTACAAGAGCCATTAATGCACATGGAGCTCTGTGCCTGGATCGGGTCATGAGATCGAATACAGAGTCCAAGTTGGCACTATCAGATCTGCCTTCATCAACTAGTGGTTCAAGAACAGAGGGGACATCCTGTGTATTGCAAAATTGCACAATATTATCGGTAGATTCGTAATCCACAAGATCTTGAATATCGCATTCAGCGTCTGGGATTCCTTTGGCAGCCTCACGTGCTTTAATCCAATTCATGTTTCCAAGTAAAGTGTTGATTTCTCCATTGTGTCCAAGAACACGCATGGGTTGGGCGAGGGGCCATTTTGGACGAGTATTGGTAGAGAAACGACGATGATAGATGACGAATTTGGTGGTAAAGTCTGGGTTTGTCAAATCTTTGTAAAATTGAGGAAGAACGCATGATTGAACCATACCCTTGTAAACAATTGTTCTGGAACTAAATGATGCCACGTAAACCTGAAGTTTGTTGGAAAAAGTGTGTAGGAAATCCGTAGAAACAGAGAATTTGAGTTAAATTTGTTAGGAACATAAGAAGGCTTATGCCCAGATGACAATGGTCAAAACGCACCTCATTGTCTTCATCGTCCCAGTAAGCTCCACGTTTCTTTCTTTCGACTTCAAATCTTCTACGAACGAGGTAAAGAGTACGTTCGAATCCGTCCCTTACTTCGTCGTCGTCAGAAAGCCTCTCAGGGGCCTTCACAAAGAATTGCCATATGCTTGGGGCTGCCTCTCTGGCCATGTCTCCCAAAACATCAGGATCAACTGGGACTTCTCTCCATCCCAAAAAGTCTAATTCATTGGCATCACACACATCCTCAATAACTTGCTTAACTTTGTTCCTTCTCTCCTCACTTTGGGGAAGGAAGATCATACCCACACCAGGTTTCATGCAGCTTTCCGAGCGATATTCATCAAGAAGTTTCCAGGGAATTTCCGTCATTATACCGGCACCATCACCGGATACTCCATCTCCTCCACAAGCTCCACGGTGCTCCATACAGTCTAATGCATGGATACCTTGCTGAAGGACTTTGTGACTACCATATTCGCCTGACCGAAAATGAAAAAAAGTTACGTAATGAGAAAATGCATGTGCAAAGAATATAGGTGTCAACATCTCAATTTCTGTCCTGATATTACAAACTCATCCATTTGTCACAGAGTCAGCAAGCAGTCTGATAGACTCTGGTGTGCTCATGAAATGGGAGAATTGCTCTCAGCATTGTCATTTGTTCGCTGCTAGGGTTTCTATAAAAACTAATGATCACTGTGCCTGCACCGTAGGTATCTATTCATGTTACAAGCCACAAACTTACCATCCTTGGTGTTGGCAATAAACCCCACACCGCACGCATCTCTTTCCTTTGTCAAGGCCATTGGGCCGTCGAATATGTTGGATTCCTCTCCTTTATTGTCGAAAGCCATATTAAGGCGAGTAGCCCCAAAAACCTTGTCATTTGAGGATGCAACTGGATCAGTATCTACATTATTTTGTGAGTTGAACCATGTGCTTGTACTTTGAAATGTGCTGGTAGACGGGGCTGTAAAGGCCCATGTCAGTGATGGAAAGGCAACAGAGAGTGCCACCACCCCTAATCGAAAATTCATGATGACGGAACTTCGCTATAAAATTATGAGAGGTAAGGCAGATTGATTGGGGAACGCTAATCTAGGCTTCATCTAATAATTACGTATGCAGTCTACGCATTTAAAATTGTACTTAATGAAATTTATCCTGAAGATAGCGATAAATCGCCCTTGACGACAAGATACGCGGCTAGCTTCCTTTGTTCTGATGGTTACTCACAGGAAGTTTTCACCCTAAGTGTCACATTTCCTTAAGTATTTGATAAGGAATACCAAAATCCATCTAAATATTTCGTCATTCATGAAAAAATATATATATCCATGTGACATCATCATAACAGAGCAATAATCAGTGTGTATAAATTTTCGTATACGTTCCTTCCATAATGGAAGAGAAGAAACAAACATAAGGTTTTATAAAGAGTATGTAGAAACAATATGTGTTTTTTGTTGAAGCGTATTTGCATCTTTTGAAAAATTAGAACTTCTGGAAGTACATGCGTATGCAAATATTATTACTTATTCTGAACACGTACAAAAGAGAAAAAAATTGATGGCTCTGACATGAGTCTTCAATAATGCATTGATTGCTGATAGAACATACGCATGTTTTTCGTTGAGGTTTCCAATCAGCGGTTCAAAAAATAACCGCCAACGCCTTCAACAAATCTAAATAACTTCTTTCTCGAACTCGAAAAGATTCGATTTACTCTCTCTCTTTCTTTCATAACACGTAAAATATAGCTTTCACAATCAAACAAATAAATATGCTCTCTGCTGTTTTTATCTCTAAAAAGGAAAGAAGACTATTAGGACAAAAAAATAGTCGCAATATTACTCTTCTCTTGCTCAGAGTCGTTAGAGTTATGTGATCTTCGCTCTTATGAAGTTTGTAGCTACAGTCTTTTTTTTCTTCCGCCCACATTTTTTGCATACTTTTGTAGAAAATAGGTGAAAGCAAGAGAGATTCTATTGAATAAGGTCTCAAATGAAAAGAAAATCCCAAAAGTTTTATTAGAATAAAATGATATTTTCCTCTATGAAAATATCTTACGACTAAAATTGATAGAGATGCTGAAGTATTATGAAAAAGAAACCGATGATATGTATAATCCAAAATGGATCTGGACAAAGTATTATCATAAAACACAGCACCAGAACAAAATACAGGTCGAAAAGTGTTAAAGTTTTGTATTGTAGACGATTAACATAATCACAAAATAAAAAACGAGATGTGTTTCATGAGTAACGAAGATACTTTGCGCTTGCTCAAAAATTTGCAAGGCCTCTTGTAAAACATGAGAGAACATCAAAGGTCTAAAGCGTATAACTAAACGTAATTTAAGAATCACTCGAGTCTTATTGCAACGCGTGAATCTCTCCTTTTCAACAGGGCATTCGTTTCTTTTTTCGATTTACCAAGCTGCACTGCTCGGCATCTCGCAGCGAATTTTAAGGAACATACACTTTCTCCCATGCTTTTTGGAGATGGATTAATATTGACAAACATAAGGACCTTAGCTTTAGTGCATAAAGAATCCTGCATAAGTTAAAATCGTAGCAGTTTTAAATGAGTTGTAATTATTCTTGACGAAGTAGACTTTCCATTGACCTACCTGAAGTAAAAATGTAAGTTTTGAATTTCTATATGGAATGTGTTTACTTCCACTGCCTAAAGCAGCAACAACATCACCAAGGGATGATAAACTACGATTGATATTTTGTGCCTCTTTAAGTCTTTGGCCGTGTGCAGAAGTATGCTTCAATCTTTCACTTCCTGCCAAATCAATAAGATTAAGTTTTCCGTTTATTCGTGTTCCAGATTGGAGACTTCTTCCACGGATTTTTATTGATAAAACTAGGTGAGACCGGCTGCTATGTTCGTTAACATTGTTATTTGCAGTTCGTCTATTATTTGATGCCAGTGCCATGATACTTTCTATTTCTTCACTGCTATTGACGTTTTGCTCAATTAGACCTTCAACGTATACTCGATCTTTTCTCATATGTATTGACAAACCTTGCGAATGGGAATTAGTATTCGACTCAATCAATAAATCATGGATAGATTCATTATAGACTTCTAGCACACTAACCGCAAATGTGTAGTCCAATTCAGCTGTAGCTTTTTTTGCGATATCAAAAAGTTCGGCAAGAGCTCGATAATTCACGCCTCTATCACCTTTTTTTCCTTCCATTGTGTAAGTTTTACCACTCCCTGTTTGTCCATAAGCAAAGATACAAACAGAATGTCCTTCCATAGCACTACTAATAGCAGGAGCTATTTCCGAAAATACGCTACCTTGAATGGCATTAGGGGCAAAGACACGATCATATTCATAGTTTGCTCCGTGAAAGTGTAATCTATCATCATCAAGATACTGCACAGATTTATGAATGTCTGAAACATCCAAACCACTGGCAATGAGATCTCTTTGCTCCTTGCTTGATAAAGGGCGAATCCTACAAAAAACTCGAATGTTACCCTGCAGATCAAGAATTTTTCTCTGAATTGTTTTAACTTTCTCTTTTTCTTCTACATATTTATTCTTCCATGTTTTCAAATCAGATCTCATTGATTCCATTAGTTCTTCTGAGGAGGCGAATTGTTCCTCATATTTTTGCAAGGATTCTGTATGCCTTTTAGATTCGTTCAATGCCTTGTTTGTAGATTCTTGAGATTCACAAACTTGCCTTTGTAGTTCCCCTATTCGTGTTATACTTTGGTTCTTGGAGAGTGTGGCTTCTTCTAGCAGGTCTTTATGATGCTTGACATTCTCTTCTTTAGAAACACAATCCTTGTGTAGGGATTCTAATTGGTCTTTAAGTGCTTTCTTTTTTTCATCACTAAGTGACAAGAGGTCATTTTTATTTTGAAGCTCTTTTGCGTAATCATCACATAATCTCGTTTTTTGCATAATTTCTTCATTCAATTCTTGAAACTTAACCTCTAAATCAAATAATTTTTGACGAGATGCTAAAGATTCACTGAGTAAATTGTAAGAACAAAAGCACACTTGAGTTACTCTCAAAGAAGTTGTAAAGAAGTAGAGCAATGGAATACAAACACATTGTTTTAACGCACCTTTCGCAGCGAGCTCTAAGCTTGGTTATCACAAGATCCTTTTCGGATATCTTCAACTCGAATTCACTTTGAGTCTTGGTACTACAAGACTGTTGTTCCAAAACTTTCTTTTGAGCAATAATGTTATCTAATTCTGCCTTTAATTCAAGTTCTTTCTCTTTAGCATTCGCTTTAAAATCTTTATTTTGCTCCTTTAATAATTTTATCGCCTCCTTTAAATTCAAGAATTCTTTTTCCTTTTCTTTGTATTTTTCTATTTGAGACGTAAGATCTTTTATCTTTTGACATCTAGTCTCTAAATGTTTTTGTGTTGATTGCACTTTGTTTGATAGTTCAATTTCTGATGATGACCTCTCTCTGGGTGTATTATCATTCTGGGCTGTTTTTAAACACTCATCTTCATCAGAGAGTGACAACATTCTCATCTCTTCTTTCAATGAATGTAGAGCATTTTGAGCATCATCAATCATATTCTTAACATTTGAACTCTTTTGTTGATGCTTGACTAGGGGTGATGCAGTTTTCCTTTGGGTCTTTTGCTTTGGCGAAAACACGTTTTGCCATTCCACATCCTCTTCTATATTATTAGAGCAATACCATGATGAAGCTTCATTGGCATTTATCGGAAGTTGTGACTCAATATTGTTGTAATCTGTGGATGTATAACAAGGATCTCCCTCATTAGTGAATGATTTTTTACGTCTTCGTTTCAAATGCGAACTACCTGAACTATGAGAAGATGAACTTCCATTTTTATACATATCCATAGAATGATCTAGATTTGACCGATTATCAATATATACTGTAGATTGAATACCCGATGATCTCATTGCCTTTTTGTCCAAAAAAAGATTTCTGTAATATTCATCTTTGGGATGTTCCCAAGAACTTTCTCCGGTAAATTGATTATAAAAATATACATCTCCTTCATCAGTATTTAGCTGAACCCAATTCATTGGTAAACTTTCTTGAAGTGACTTTTCAGCAATCCATAGAAAAGCGCCGTCTACAGCTGGATCCATTCCTAAGGATGCTGCATGTTCCATGACTCCTTGTCGAAAAAGATCTGGTGGAATTTGTGACCTCTGACTTTGATTATGAGGATTTCCATATGCCATTTGGACAATGTTTTTTGATGGAAACATGTAAGAAAATTCTTCAACAACTTTCATAGAAGATAGGAATTACAAAAATCATCATACAATTTTCTTGATGGCTTTATTTTCACAATTAAACATAACTTCAAGCGATATAGAAGGTTTCACATAAAATATTTTTGAAATTTTGTATTTAAAAATTCTCACAAACATATTCATTGTTTCGGGGGAGGAAAGTGAATGCATCACTCTTATCCCTTTTTCCTAGAATTCATGGAAAGAAGACGTCGATAGGCTTTTTACCTAACAGATAGGAGATATTGGACAGACTTCTCATGAGACCACGATATGGCATAGACAGGTTACATTTTTTTACTACTCATAATTAAAATTTAAGCAGATTGAATTTCTTACTCAATTTAGCATTTCTAAAAAAGGGCATAATAAATATTTCGACATAAAATAACCAAAACAGAATGAGATAAATTTGTGTTTTTAATTTGTTTTGATGTTACAGATTCCACTAGTAAAGATGAATTATCCCAACCGTTCCAGCTTGTTTACACAATATTGTTCCATAAGCTGTTCTATTTTGAAACCCTGCGACTTTGTAAAGTACAAAATTAGGTTTAGTTAAGTGTTTATTCCAAAGCAGCAGATCCAGAAACAATCTCAAGAATTTCTTGAGTAACAGCTGCTTGACGGGCACGGTTATATTCCATAGAAAGTCTGTTAGCAAGATCTCCGGCGTTATCAGAAGCACTTTGCATACTTTGCATACGGGCAGCAAGTTCGGAAGCAACGGACTCTTGAAGGGTACGAAGGATTTGTCCGTTCAAGTATAGGGGGAGAATGGAGTTCACAATTTGGAGTGGATCTTGCTCGAAGATCATATCATTAGGGAAGTCTTGGGGCTCAGCAGCTCCAAGGTCCTCACGCTCAACTCCGAATTGTCCTTCAGAAGAAGTAAGTTGGAATACCTCGTCTGATTCTTGGGAGATTTGGGAAGCAGAGAATGGAACAAGAGTCCTTACAGATGGTGTGGAGGCAATAAGAGAAACGAACTTGGTGTACATAAGTTCTACGGTATCAGTTTCTCCGGAAAGGTAGGTGTTAAGGATTTCCTCACTGATGGCAAGGGCCTCTTTGGAAGTGGGCTTTTGTCCGCATTCGAATTTCGCACGGATGGGGAACTTACGACGTTCAAAGTAGCTGATTCCCTTCTTTCCAACAAGAATAAGATCAACGTCAATTCCTTGGGCGACAAGTTCGTTGTAACGGGCCTCAGTCTTTTTGATCATGAAAGAGTTGTACCCTCCGCAAAGTCCACGATCTCCAGTCATAGAAAGAAGAGTTACCTTTTTAACCTCACGCTCGGTAAGAAGGGGAAGGTCAAGAGCCTCAGATCCAAGACGTCCGATAAGTCCTCCAAAAACAGATTGAAGAGTCTCAGAGAAAGGACGGGTGGCAAGAACAGCGTCTTGGGCACGACGTACTTTGGCAGCTGCTACAAGCTTCATGGCAGTGGTGATTTTCTTGGTATTTTTTACAGATGTGATACGGTCACGGATGGCTGTTTCATTGTTGAGAAATTGAGAAAAAAGTTAGTATACGTCAGTCAGAAAGTAGAAATTTATCCTCAGCATTCGCACTGATATATCTTCAATAAAAAGTTCCGAATAACGCTGGAAAGAAAATGGTCTGTGATTCACATAATGTGGAACTTGTTGCTTATGATTTGCTCTCCCAACTAACGGCAGTGGTAGAGGTTACTCGGATTTTCGTCTAGATGATCGAATTACTACTGGCTTAAAAAATAACAAATTACTTTTTCTTCTGTCGATCCACTGTAACTCTTGCATTTGTTGAACGCTTTGTCTATACTTTGGGATCATTGTGCTTTCCTAGCAAGCTCTAATATCGGAACCTTTTTGAAGATATCAGTCATCTTAACGTACTACCTTTAGTAACTTACCATTAGCTTTTCCGTCCATAACAATGGTAGCCTTACGGGTACGGTGGGCTTGAACATCTTCTTGGAACACATTGTTTCCAACAGTGTGGGGGGCAAAGGCGGCTGGGCCAGTGAAAGCAGAAGCTGTGGCGAGAACCGCTGCGACACAAAAGAACTTCATCTCAATTCGATATTTGCAATGTTATAAATTACGGGTCTCAACAAGAGAAGTTGTTTGATGTGTGAACTTTGTCTGTTTACTTAGAAGTTTTCGGTTTTAACAGAATCCAATAAAAGCACACGAGATATCGAATTGCACGAGAACAAACTTCCTTAACCAAAGATATATACATCGAAACTTGTACATGAAAATACGTAGCACCGTACTGATTTCTTCGTAGTACGTGAGTTCCGCACTTACGTACTTCAATGAAGTTCATTCTTTCCCTGAATTTTCAATTGCTGTTGTTTTGATATTGTACGAGAAATAAGTACCAATGCGCTAAAACGTTCATGTCCAAGAAAAGGTGCAGAGATTTGTGTTAGGTACGTGCTTCATAGTATTCCAAATAGAACTCCTCTATTTATTTCGTGCATTAGAGAGACAGATACGTGTTCATGTTGATAGTTAGAAAGATTTAAACATAAGAATGCAATTTTTGCAATTCCCTTCTCGATTGAACACGCACGCTAACGTCCATCATCTTACGTATACATTTCCATTACAATATAAGTTTGCTTTGACATAAAGATGTGAATGATTACGTGTATACAATGAAAATCTATAGCCCCGCGATTAGTTACGACAAAACAGAGAGTATTAGTGCATTTATGAGAAAAATCAAAAAATTACCAAGAGATTTAAGTCGTACATCATGATGAGAATATGCTGAAATTCAATATGTTTAGAAAACACGTAGGTAAGGAGATACTATAGTAAAAAACTAGAAACACGAATAGGAAAAATTGTAATTCAAGCAGATGCATGACGACAGCAGATATTAAAATCTTCTAAAAACATCATGCTCAACAAATGTGTGCTTTTGTTTGCCATAACGGAGATTTTCATTTTAGATTTCTAGAGCAAGACCCATTCACAATCGCAAACACAGAAAATGAGGTCCTAATGAAACCTTTAGTGACAAAGCATGTTTAAGATCATATGAAAACCTAGATGCTTAAGCCGAGAACATAATTAATGTAATAATGCTATGAATTATTATATTACGCATACAATACAGATATTCCATCCTACCAACAAAACGCCGCAATATATGAATTACTTATTTTGGAGAGAAATATACTTGTAATTGATCATTATTTGTGCATAAATAGGGTAAATCTAAATGGGGTTTTATGGTATAAGTACTGCTCTTATTTGAAGGAAAAAGAATCTTCATGAAGGAGAATTTGCGATTGAATAGAAATTATACATATAAGATTTGTACCAAATTATATATATTACACTTCTTTACTATCATAACACCAATTGATCTTTAAGAAACGAAATCTGTTTGAAATATGTCGTGATGGTGTAGATGTGCATTTCAAATTATATTGCGAAGTGTCTTCATAGAATTGTACTCTTAGTCTTCATATTTTCTCTCTTGGTCGATGATAGAGTTGTTAACTCAAATGCGCAAATTTTCCTATAATACACAAACCATGATATAAATAATTTGAGAATCGACCCATTCTACAATATTAATGATACATATGTGACTCTGGGAATGATTATAGTTTCTCAAACAAGAACATAACGCACGAAATCTTCATGCATCATTACGAAAAGTTACAGATACAATGATTGAAAAATGGTAGTCTCTTTTTGGAGCTTTGCCTGAAAGCCAAGCTGTAAAAAAAATCATTATTCAGTAGTTTGATGTCGACTAATCAATATTTGTGAATTCTAAATCAATGCTTTCCATCCATTATCTATTTTGTGGCTCATTATTTTGAGGTTGATGCACATGCAGGATAATCAACTAACGCTCCATTTCTCATCATCATGCAACATAAACTTGTTATGATTAACTGTGATCACGGCATTCTGTTGTACTCGATGCATGCAGCTTATCTA
>Ga0209092_10002923_pt1 | contig 15272 bp, 9 predicted proteins | sample FraStrMetagenome_FD_187446 | JGI IMG/M metagenome (GOLD analysis project Ga0209092, IMG submission 187446) | Marine eukaryotic phytoplankton communities from Arctic Ocean - Fram Strait ARC3M Metagenome (SPAdes) (version 2) | ecosystem: Environmental > Aquatic > Marine > Oceanic | place: Fram...
CGTACAACCAGGTACAGGTACAACCATAGGTTGAATGTTCATGTTCGTACCCCTACGAACATGAACATTCCTTCCGGCGGCGTCATTTCTACGTGCCTTTACGTGTACGTTCGTGGGGGTACGAGCAAAATTTTTCGTCCGGCGGCGATAGATTCGTAGGGGGATAATAACAAGGGATGTCATACCTCCTGCTGTTGGTATGATTTTCTCCAACGCTCACAGCCACTTATGTAAATCGATATAAGTTATTCCTAATTTTTCTCGCTTCCTCTTGGTAACGGACACAACAACAGACAACCAACACAGCCTTGACCTTCAATTCGGTTCATCGAAAGATATAATATAAAGAGTGATTTCTGTAATTGTTTAATTCATTGAAAGGCAACAGATTTTTACATAGGATAGGTATCTCATGTCCATATACGAGGAGGTGGAGATTGAAGATTTTGAATACTGCCCCAAAACTTACACTTACACATATCCCTGCCCATGCGGTGACAAGTTTTTCATCACATTAGAAGAATTATGGGATGGAGAAGATATCGCGACTTGCCCAAGTTGTACGCTCAGAGTAATGGTAATTTATGAAGAAGACGATCTTCCTGCATTGCCTGAGGATTGGGATGAGGAAGATTTGTCATCTTCTGGTGATGAAGACGATGTTATCATTGAGAAAGTTTCAAAATTGAGTGTTGCTGCTTGATCATTTATTACATAAGGTAAGTCGGAATCCATCAACTTTGTTGCCAGGGAAAGCTCGGCCAGCTAACCGATTAGTGCACGTCCACACTATTTGGTCCGTTCAATCCAAGCAAAATGAAAGAATTCACAAAAGCAATATGAGTAATCGCCATTTCAAAATGTTAAGGCTTTGTATTTACTTCTTTTGTCCAATGAAACATTTGTTATGTATCCATTTACTTGTTAGAGTTGCTTATGAAGCTCACTTTTTGGTTTGTTTCTAGTGAAAGACGCGATCATTTCAACGATAACCTGTCAGGGACAAAACCAAAAAAAATTCTAAATCATTGAGGGAGTCTATGCTATCCTAATTATTTGTGTAAATTCAACCAATATTCAAGGGAATAGATAGAGTTTTCTTCCAGGAAACCAAGATCGTACCTTCCCCCTTTTCATATGTACGTAAAATGGTGTTGTTCAACGAATGCAGGATGTGGGTTTGAAAACACGTTCTAGGTTCACGCATTTGAAGAAAAATGCGACATTTTTGCGAGGCGTTTTTGCGTGCTGTAATTTTGTTTTCAAGCTTCAAGCATAGTTGGTATGTTGTCCAGTATATTTTCGAATCGTGTCCAGGATGTCACTTGTAGAGCTGCTAACTCTCAATTACCTTAAAATCCTTAGTTTCGTTTCATTGCCCTATTAAATTTTAGAGTGATTATTTAATAATACAATATCAATTACATCACGAATTTTATGTAATAGTTTTCAACAAGTGTCAGCATCTCTTGAAGCTGACAAAAATCATACTACAAAACTATTGAAATAGGTGTTGACCTAGGATAATAATCCTCGTACATCACATGATTAATGATGTGTATCGTAGAGGTTAATGCGCTGAATTCATGTATTAACCAGATATCGTATTCTACTTTTGTTAAGCAACGTACCAATTGGCGTTGTTCTACGTTCGACCTTATTGTAAAAATTAGAGTGTTCATGAGACCTCTAACATACACAGGTACAGAGTACGATTACGAATGGGGTGTACTGTACATCATGGTACATGTACCCTTGCCGTGGCACATTGCACATTGCACATTGCACATTGCACACTGCACAGTATACATACTCACACACTACAACACACGCACACACATTACGGATTGCGAATTGCGACTGACTGATCTTGACCGTTCTCCAAATCATCAAAATATGGAAACCCTTCCAGCTCACTGTCTTTTGTAAGTAATCAGCAAAAAATCACAAATCACGTAGAAGTTTACACAGCTTGAGGCTTAAATCTCTCCGTGTGACTATCGTAGAATCGTAGAATCGTAGCCATCTCCCATCTCCCTCTCTCTCTCAAAGCTAGAGAGCTCTAGCTAGCGCGAGTGCATGTGCGAGGAGTACGCTCGTCTTTTTGTAGCCCGCGATCAAAAAATATATCCAACTTTTACACAAAAAACAACGTAGTGAGCAAAATGGGGACGGAACCTGAGAAGGGTGGACACTCCTCCTCTCTTTCCAACAACGACACCAATGTTAATCCAATAGAAAATAATATATGTAGAGAAAGTGTGGATCATGGAAGAGAATGCCGTGCGTGGTTTAATTCACTTAAACCAGATGACAAAGCTTGTGCAACTGCGTCTGCTAATGCGAGATTCATTCGTATGTTTCTCAACCTATCGAAACGTATGGACAGTCGAACTGTGAATGGTAACGCTGGTAAGAATTTTTTTACATACTTGATAAACAGTGCAAGTTAATTGTCGGTACAGGCTGAACAAGTTAAACCTTAATTCAAATGCATTTCGAACTACGACTGTCGGGTGACGTTTTCCCCGATTTTTCGACGATGGATCAATCCTATTGCGCATGGATTGCACCACATGGGCCTGCTCCTGCATAGATTATTACTTGAGGCGTTCGTTAGAGATGGAGTCGGAAATCTTCCGCTCCGAGATTCGTCGATTAATCGGTCGGTCGGCATCGTGGTTAGGATTCCTGGTGGTGGTTGACCTTCACACGTGAGGCGTGAGCTCTCACACGTACAGACACATTCATTCTTTTGCTTGTGAGCTAAATTAGCTGGACGTCAAATTTTGACGTCATAAATTTTCTCAAATGATTAAATTTTAGTCTACCCATGCATGATTTGATTGCTCACCATATTTGCTTTATTTTTAGGAAATTGTTCGATGCTGAGTAATGGTAGTGGTTGTAGTAGTAGTAGTAGTAGTAGTAAGCCGGCGAATCACCCACGTAGTGATGCAGCTCATGCGTCATTACCTCTTTCCGTTTCTAGGCGAAATCTTACGAAGATGTATGATACGCGAAATATTGCCATTCAATCACCAGTATGTCTTGGAAAAGGGAAGAGTGAGAAGAAGTCCCATAGAACTGGAGGTGGAGAACAAGGAATTAAAATGTCACTGGTTGCTGAAGATTCAAGTTGTACAACTTCAACATCGGATACAATCACATCTCAAAGTGAGGGGCCTAAGAGAATACAAGGCACGAAGCAAAGTCATGGAGATGCAGATTCCTCAAACAACTTGAAAGGATTGCTTTTGTTAGAAGAAGCTGGTACAAATTTAAATATTGAAGTAGGTGAACATGGCGACATTCTATCAACGAGAAGTTCGCAGGAAACACTGTCTGCAGCATGCAATGATGCTTCAATAATAGGGAAAAGGATTCGAGTAATGGAAACGAGACAGGAAGCTGCTAGTAGAAGAGAGTATGCGATGTCTGATATATCGTCGAAATCAAAGAAGGACATCAATATTGATTCTTCTTATCAAGGGAAAGCTTTTACAATAGTAAACAAGGTAAAGTCCACGTCAGGAGGAACTCTATTGCAGTCTAAGGCACGGTTGGCTGCTCTATCCGCACCATATGGTCAAAATGGAATCGAAGTAATTTTGATTGATCCTCTCTGGTTTGATGGAGCGAGACACGAAAAGTCATTGTTTAGTGTCGCAGAAGATATTCTACAGGTGAAACCGAAAAATGGTGGATTCTTAAGTGCTCTGCCTAAGTGTGAATGCTCTCAAAAGGCTGATCCTGTATTGCCATCATGGTTATTGCCGTGCAGCGAGGCATTTTGGAGAAGTGATTCTGTAAAAAATTCGAAGGCGAGAAAGGCTGAGGCTACTACTTCTATTCTTCTGGGCGAAGAAGTGAACGTACCATTCCATTTTCTATTGTTGGCAAGTATTGAATTGAGTATCTGGGCATCTTATTGCAGTAGTAAAGGGAAAAGTGGGGTTTTCCTAGCTACTGATGGAATGAAAAGGCTTCCTGCAGTATTAGGAAGAGCAAAGAAATTCCTCCAACACGGTCTAACTATCGGCCACACCAAATCTCGACAGCTTATGAACCCAGTCACAAAACTTCAGACCGAAAATTTTTACGTATCGGAATATGATTCTTTAGATAAACTTATTTTGTTGCCCATTCCATGGGTGCTACAACACGGTCGCGATGCAGAGCAATGCGGAGGAAACAGCGTAGGTTACGCGGGTGTTGCCCACCCGGTTTGGAAGTGTGTAGAAAAAGTTGAACAGTTAATTGCAGATATTGTGTGGAGCAGGCAGGATGTGGTATCGAAGTCATCTGACAGTTTGAGTAACTCGGAAAGAGCTGCTGGGTCTCACAACGGAAATACAGGAAATGGAAGCAAGAAGAAGAAAAAGAATAAGAGTAAAAAGGTTAGATTGTACATAAAGATTTTCGCACGTGAAAACATCCAGCGCTTATCACATTTAATTTTTACTTTTCAGAAGAAAAAAAGAAGCGAATCGTTGCTAAACAATGGATCAAATACCAATACCATTACTAACAATACGAAGTTTCGTGCAGAGACGAGGAACGATTCATATAACGAAATAAAAAACAATCAAATGAGAAGCATTTCTTCAGCAAGAAGCGTTGTCTCAAATGATTGTTGCACAAATGAAAGCGTTTCGTCGACGAGATCTAGTGGTTCATCTTCCGCCTCGTCGTCGCTCAGCACATCGCAAGTCTCATCGGCACTGATGATTGGTAGGAAAAGTAATGTTTCTCAAAAGCAAGTCAAGCATGAGAGCATTTTAGTTACGACATCAGCAGGCAGTAGTACAGTTATTGTAAATTCGAGCAAAAACCAGGTTTCTATAGATCAGCCAAGTAATTCACCTCCCACATCTAATGACGGCGACGGCGAATGGGACGTTGTTCAGAATAATAAGGGAAGTAATAGAAATGGCAATAACAAGCAAAAAGGTCACCAACCATGCGACAACAGCGTGGATACATATCGCAGTGGAAACTCGAGAAATAGCAATGGAAAAAATCACCGCAAGGTCAATAATAAGCGACATCACAAGGCGAAGAAGGTTGTCGCTGAAATAATATATTCTGTTATTTCAAGGGTTGAGGACGAAGTGGCGAAGCGGTCGAAGGCTGCTGGAATGATTCAAAGTGGCATACATGGCCGTAGCAAACAACATGCGATCAACAAGAACACCACAGGAGATACGCAGAGCTATTCCGGAACATTAAATGGAGCTGTCGGAAGCAATACAACGACTACTACGGCGCCCGAATCGACTGTTGCATCATCGAGTATGGTTGCCACTGCTCACCACTCGTTATCTGCGAATGAACCTCCAAAGGAATGTATGGTACCAGTAACTAATTGTGTCGGTGGATCCACGACGTCAAGTGTCGCGAGCTCCCTTGACAATCACAATGCCAATGGTGGGAACAGTAGAGATGTCATGAATGTTGGATATCACCTTTTGAATGTTTGCAATCGGCTTAGTTGTGATATGGCAACTTTCATGGGTAGGAGAAGTATGGCATTGGCAGCCAGACGCCGTGAGCGTGGTTGTCTGTTGCAAGCTCTTCAGAGTACCGCAGGGAAGATCTGGAGTGGTATGCCTTGTCACGTGGAAATGTACGGCAGCTGTGCGACTCAACTCGATTTGCCATCAAGCGATTTAGATTTAGTCATTTGTGGACTTCCCATAAAGAAAAATACTCAGAATACTGCGGCCAGCCGAGTTTATCTACTAGCAGAAGAGCTCGAACGACAGCCATGGGCGGTACACGTAAAACCAATTGCGACGGCATCTGTACCTGTTGTGAAGCTTCTTGCTGATCCATCACGAATCTCTGGTAATCATCGCCATTCGGCCTATTTCAATCAAGATTTACATTCTGCCCACTCAGGTGTGATTTCAGGTTCTACAGGAATCCTCCATACTAGATCTCAACCTCCAACTCAACTTACCGGTCATCACCCTCCTTACATGGCAAATCCTTGGCGTGGGGCTGATGCCATGAATGGTTTATTGCAGGTTGACATAACTTTTGAGGGCCCCGAACACGGCGGTGTCGGGAGTACTGAGTTTGCAGCTCGTATGGTGCAAGATGCGATGAATGAAAGTAGGCTACCCAGGCCTGAAGCAACCCCGACAGTACAAGTTTTGATGGTTTTGAAGGAACTTTTGGCCCAAAGACGCTTGAACGAGCCCTTTAGTGGAGGACTGAGCAGTTATGGTTTGATTTTGATGGTTTTCGCAATTATTCGAGAAAACAGAGCATTGCGCACACAATACAAAGCTCAGGCGGAAATGGCCGCAGCAGCGCAGGAAGAACCGAGTTATTGTCAACGAAATTGTTTTCCGTTTGAACAACAACCGAATGAAGATTCCCCAACGATTTTGCCTAAAACGTCGAGTTGGGCATCGATTGCAAAAAATAGCCAGGTTGTATCCTTACCTTCAGGGACTTCAATATCACGATCCAATTCTGCTCCGATTTCAAATTCACACATAGACCAACAGCGATCTGGTGCTGTTATAACTTCAAACTGTATCAAATACACACGATCAGTGTCTTCTGGCACTTCATTGCCACAAGACACAAAAAAATCAAGCAACAGTGATGGCGTCTACACTTATGAATCGAACGATATCCTAGAGGTGTTGTGTAGCGGGGAGCCAACAGCAGGTAAACTTCTCATGCACTTTCTTCTTTTTTATGGACACATATTTGATGCAACAGCGAGTGCAATCGAAGTTCGATCCCCCCACTCCCCTGTCATTCCACGTCAAGTTGGACCAGTCTTCGACCCAAATACAGGTATGTTAACGGCAGACCAACTTGTTGTATATGATCCCCTTGAGGGGGCAGAAAAGAATAATGTTGCAAGAAGTTGTTTTGCTTGGTCAAGTATTCGTTGGGTTTTTGCGCAGAGTTATACTACGCTCACAAACACATTAGATCGGCGAGGTAGTAGAGGAGAAGATATAAATGATGACAAAAATCCATTGTTAGAGTTGCTCATGAGCTATTAGGTGCCTCCTTCGAAGTACTGGACTAATTTGAGAGAGTTTCAGTAATCCAATGTTGTTGGTTTCTCATTAATGTACATAGATCATTTGCGGTAGAGCAATAATGTTGAGACAAGAAGATAGGCATTGTACACAATTACAAAAATGAATACATAAATAGATTATTTTGCTGAATAGCTTTACATTATTTTGAAGGTTGATGGAGGGTGACTTTTTCCACCTTTTACAAAGCCTCCCGTGATCGTAGGCAGTTTGAATGTAATTTCCATCATTAGAAGATCACTGCCGACAATTCATAGATAGGAAGCGCACACGTTGACGATAAGACATGAAGGACTTTACCAGCCGAGAGGGTTTTGGAACCACAAGAGGAAGAGAAGAAATATTGTTAGTACTGTGAGTGCCATCGTTGACATTTCACACCTTTCTTGGTGCGAGGGGACGGAATGTACGGTTCCCATAGCAATGTTGCTTGCAGAAGAGTGGGACAAGATCTATTTAACAGTAAGGGGTTTAATCAATGCTTGAATGAGTGATTGTCAGACCTATAAATCGGTAAATTAGAGGTTCCAGCATCCCTGCAAGTGATATAGCGAATCAATTTCGATGGAAGGAGGAACAGATGTTGAACTTCGGAAGAGAGATGATTAGTAAGTGACTGTAAGTGATACACAAGCTTCGAAAATCCGAGCAGAGTTGTAAATAACAACAATTTGGGGCCCTGCAAAATAACAAACATTTAGACGAATGATACAATTAATGTAGAAATGCGCTGACTTAGGATTTAGGTCGAGCGCAGAGTCCAAGTGCTACATTATAGTAAAGTAACCAAAACAGCAATTCAAAATGTATTTAAAAATTATGGATCATGAAGCTTCTCTTTACATCTATTTATTTTGTTTGTGTTTTTCAGAACAAAAATCAATAATGAAACCAAACCGAATATTACAGCTAAAACAGATAGTATGATAGTAGATAAAGAATATTTTGCAAAGGCTCCATCCTCTGAATCTTCACATTCCAAATTTATATTATCCTCAGAGCCAATAAATTGACATTCAACTTCAAGGCCCCTATAGATTGCTGTATCAAGAGCATTTGCAACTTCCATTGATCCATCTTGAACAGGCTTTCTTGTTATAGTAAATGACATGTTATTGTCTACAACACTCGCACTTTTGGAGTCAAAGGCTGAAAGATGCGGTACCAACGCCCTAGCAAAGGCATCTCCTATTGCCAAGCTACCCTCAAATGAGCCACGGTCAAGGTTTTCATTAATTAAAGCGTAGTGTATGTTTCCTTGTATAAGAGGAACGAGCATTACAGACTCAATACTTCCAATTGTTGATTCAATCTCGTCGCATTTTCCTTCGACGACAGAGTTTTTTCCTTTGTTGAAAAGAGAAATAAGTTCTGCAACGATCGGTGCTGTCTCACCCTCAACACAAATGTCAAAATGTAAGCACATTTCACTTGCTGCTTTCACCAGGAGCACACCATTTGAGTCGATATTGTCCCCACCGCCTTCGAGAGAACCAGAAAAGTAAGCAACTCCTTCATCCCAACTCTGCAAACCAATGCTCCTGTCATCTTCTGGAGAAATCTTGCAGTCAAAGAGTGCATCGTAAAACTTTCTCATCGCAAAAATGATCATAACGCTAAACTTGATATTCTGAACAATTGCTTCACCCCTTTGAACATCGCTTGAATCAATCCAATCTTTCGACTTATCAATCGCATTTTGAATGTTTTCGTCAGCGAAGTTATCTGTTCCAAAAAAATCGTGAAATCTTTGAAACCATGGGACTCCGGAACGAAAAGAACTAGTAGCAAACTCGTGCAACGTTCGAAAGCTCTCGCCATCTGGAGAATTCTTTCCAAAATTATAAATATACTGAATTGCAGAAAATGATGTTGGATATAAAGACAAAATTTGAATTTGTTTGATATCCAAGTCTATTTTGGCTTGATTACGAATATCTGTTTTTGGCACGTAACCGGCTAATGGATGATCAGTTGGAGTTTCCGCGCATTTAGGAATTTTATTAATTGAGTACGCGCCGACTTCTTCGCAAGTAATTCCAAGACAACTATAGCTACGTTGTAATGCGTACAATACACTATGAAACTCAGATCTTTCGTAAGCTGTATCAATCAGTGTTCTTTTCAAATAAGTATAATCCGGATCAGAGCATGCCGATATTTGGGGAACAACAGCCGTGGCATAAATCTTGATGCGAGTATTATCCTGTTCATATATGCTATATAGAAGCATTTGTATCAGAGGTATCATCATCTTAGCTAACATTTTGTTCGTCAAGTTGTGTAACCCTCGCATCGCGAAATCCGTATCGTCACCAGTGCACGCACTGGGGAATGCTAGCAACGACCGTCCGTAGTGGTATAAGTTACGAATATCTGAATTTGCCCGGGCCTCGGCACCAAACAGTAAAGTGCCAAACATTTCACCAGCTCTTTGCGTGAGCGAATATAAACTATGTCCTCTGTTGGTACCTCCATCTTGATCTGCACCAATCCAGTATGCGATGGCTTCATCAAGCGCCCGAGTGCTCCCAGAATTTCGCGAAAGAGCCTCTTCTTTATTCATGTTCATTGCTAGTGCGCAATCATCTAAAGCATCATATAGTTCATGAGCAATATACATCCATAAGTTTAAGGCCATAGCACTTTCTGTGACAAGTGTCCCTCTTTTCGTAGAGCCAGTGAGTTGCACGTCATTACTCTCAAATAAACTGTGACTTAGCTTATCAGCATAACGATAATTCGATCCACTTATTTCTCCTTTTTCCCGTAAACCATGAAGATGGAACTAATTCGTAGTAGAAAGTTTTGATACAAATTAGATTAAGTTAGGAAGCTCTCTCCAAAAAAGTGACTTACCAAAAACGTTGGCTCCCGCATCTTTAGAGCATCAAATTCACCGTTATCTCCAGTCATCCAATACAAACTTCTTCGACCCCCTCCGTCATCTTCAAGAGAGCTATGCTTTCCATTTCGGTATATTATTTCGGCGTTGGCCAAATTATTTGGATCACTATCATCATTTAGTAACTCTTTGATATCGCGAAGATCCAACGCGATATCAGCTTGAGCTCTTACATCCGTATACGTTGTTACCATTCCACCTTTGTTCCAAACAAATATCATGTAAACAGCATGAAAATATTACGACGAATTACTATATCCCAAATAAAAAGCGAAAAACTTCGATCTAACTCACTTCCAAGTCTAGTACCTTCAGCTTGTTCCATAAGACCATTGCAACTTGCTATCAAAAACGATTGAAGAACGAATAACATCAGCTTGCAGAAAATTCTCTCCAAACTCAACAAATGAAAGGACGCCATATCGGAATACGTGCTTAAGTTCCCTTTTATTATATTTGCAAATCAATGTTGACTGTCCTTGGATATATAGCGCGTTCTCTCTTTGACAAAAAGAATCTTTTGTTGACTTTGCTATCAATATGGATCTAACTCTATTAGCAAAACAATAGCGACCAATAAATTGCAAAGTCTAAATCATAGAAAACAATTATTTTACACTGTGTTCATTCAAAGATACATGTGCCCTTCAATACTGTTATTTGAACATCCATGTGAAAAGCAGAATATTTTGAATTGTAAGATTGACAAGATGAAGTCATTAAAAGAAAACATGTTCTCTAGCTCTAGCTTAGTTGTCATAAGTATTCGCGAATGTATGGGTTTTTATATCAACGAGGTTCTGTGCTAGTGTCGGTCATTCGGCTGAATTGATGCTCTGCTCGTATCTTCCAATATTGCTTGACATCGCACATGACATTTAAATTCTTTAACTAATTTTCACTTTTCAGAAGTCCAACTTCTGCACCTCCTTCCCAACGAAAGCGATTTGACATGTTGCTCGCAAGGGATCCTGGAACTTGCTTTAGTCGCCCTTTCCAATCCCACATTCCGACCCACATTTAGAGGAAAGAGGAATGGACCTAAAATCACAAATATTCAACCAATTTTGACATTTCCAAGTACCCTAGCCTCCTCATCATTGTAATTTTAATGTCTATGTATATTTATAATGAATAATTGAAGAGTAAGTGAGATATGCTGGAATAACCAAAATATAGATCTACGCAAGTTTCTGCGGGAAACCGATTCTCAAATTTGATCCGATCTTATGTTCATATCTAAGAACTTCTCAAATGATTGACGAACAAAATCAAACGTGTGAGTGATTCCAATGTTTTCATATCTAGGACTCAAACCATGAGAGACTTTTGCGTGTGTGATTATTCCAAAATGCTTCCGCACTGGATTGACTTCGACTTCGTCTTCGTTGTGTTGGATTCTGAATATCTGTGCCGAAATTTGGTTCGTTTCACATTTTCTCCACCAGTTTCCAAACCAAAATCAATAAATGCTAACTCGTTGTTAGTATAAACACTAGTACGGATTGATTTTTCGGTAGGTACATTAGTAAAGGGGCATCTTCTGAATCCATTTCTGCATCCATCGAAAATCCTGTTTCAGCTTTAAAATTTCGGTCTAGTAGCAGCTGTTTTCATGATATAAAAAACAACCTCCCTATTAATATTAAGACTTGAAAGCCATCCATTGGTCCCTAAACTATGCTAGGAATGAGAGAAATTCGGTCCACATACCTCAAAGAATTGATGTTATGATCCGCCGAAGAAGCGCATGGAGATACGGTTGCGATCATGGTGGTCCTCGCTAAACTCGAAGTAGAACAATCCTTCAGAATCGATGTTAATTTCGAAGCCCGATATAGAAGATGCTTCGATGAACTACCCAGAGCCCGAATGCAATCGAAAGTATTGATTTCCGAACATTTCGTGCATCTTTGTCAATTTTGCGATTTTATGTTAGAACCACGTTCACATCCGGTCAAATCTACCAGGGACAGCTTCACCTTTAGCTTTTGGCTTTCTATATCCCGAAGTACTATTTGGCATATGGCATGAGAGCGAGAGGATATGTCATTTGCTGCTGTTATATCAATTGTTCAAGATGCTGCAATTTGTTGTGATGAGAATGATGGCTGGAGTTATGAGACCTTTTGGGCGCGACGATGTAAGCCAATTGACATTTACCCTTTTTTTGATACAGTTAACATTATAATCTAGCTGAAGAAGGATAATTTTCTTCGTTACATGCAATCGACGTGGTAAATGTTGTTATTCTATGAAGGAATCATTATATTAAGACGATGACTATCCTATGTTGCTAACAATATTATTTCTATCAATGATCACAAAGAAAGATTCCCATTATCTTGAAATGATTTCCGGAAATTAAGTCTACCTTCACTGTGAATGTTTCTCCCTTCATAATTGACTTCTCAAAAACCATGGTTTCGGCAAGGGTCAGACTCACCGTGGTATCAACATCTTCAAAGACACCCGAAATCGTATTTTCCAGTATCACCTCTGCATTATCATTTTCTTTGATCCGAGATACGGTGATTTTTACAAGGCTATCTTTCCACTTTTCTCCATAAGATCGCATGAAATAAAGTGTAAATGTCTTGACGCTGTTCGTAATTTTTTGAAATCTCAGGGTGAGTGTTGAATTCGCAACTGATGTAGCCAAACCGATTTTGTTACCCCAACCTTCTTTCATTTGATTTTCAACGGCCCAGTTTTCATTATTTGTAGAGTAAGTTCTCACGAAATTATTAATCTGACGTACGCCAAATCCTCCTGGTGTAGATATCCATTTTGTAATGCATGGATTAAAAAATTCTTCTTGTTTATGGTTCATGCAGTCAAACTCAACGAATGAATTGTGAGCATCATTCAAAGCGGTGTCAAAATTTACGGTGACACTTCCTAGAAGCAACTCCCGCGTGAGAGGTGGAGGAAGATACAACTTGTGCTTCCTGATATTGCGCTTCAAGGCACTGTCCTCATCGGATTCATCATTGTCGGCGGCATCGTCTTTCTTGCTTGCTTCGATAACTTCTTCAACGCTACCATGCACAATGCTACGAGTATTATTTGATGTTGTCCTCGCAATGTATTCATCGCCGCAATAATTCTGTACCAAATTCATCGTCGTAAAACCTACTGCCCAAGCAATTGTTTGATGCGCCCAACGTCCATAGTGTACATCTTTTTTATTGAAAAATGTAGGATCATCGGTATTCTGATACACAACATCCCTGACCAGCTCACCATAGCTCATGGCAACCGTATCATACCATCTAGCCAATTGGGACATTACACTGATGTATTGCAATTCTCCTAAGAGTTGCTTTTGCTGAGGTCCAAGATAATCATCCACGTGGATGACGAGAGGTTGAGTGGAACATCTTTTCGATTGTAGCGCAGTTCTGATGAAAGGTTGTAACGTGTCTCTAACGCTATCAGCTGTAGCGATCACATAATCATCCTCTGGTGTTAAATGCCAGGGAGGCAGGGCGTCATTGGTAGAACCTCCATTAATGATCACATCCGGACCAAATTTCTTAAGTTCATCAGGATACATCCAATACTTTACAACTTTTGTACCCACAGTAGAGCCCGTCCCTCCGACCCCAAGATTATGAATCTTAACTAATTCCATCCCTACAAACTGATTAATGAGAAGTTCCAACCTATTGGGCCAAGCACATAGTTTTCCATTTCCTTTCTTTTCCCCAAGACACCCCCTTCCAATCGTGACCGAACCACCAAATACTGCAATCTGAAGCGGTGGGTTTTTCTTCGGATCTTGAATCCGTCTCTCAAGGATCTCTACGACATTCTTGATGATCCCATGGCTAAAGGTCGGTAAATGCACAACGGATCGTCTCATTCTCGACGGGGTTAAGACTTGTTCAAGTAATTCTCGTCGTGTGTCATTCTTTTCATCAGTTAGGAATTCGGGGATGATGGACGCATTCATTATTTCTGGAAGATATTTCTTCCAAAGTTGAGATGTTGAGAGTGATTGAGAGTGAAGATTGTAGCAAATTTCGTTTGGACTGAATACAGATTGAGCTGGTTCGGAAGTAGTGTAGTTTCCATTTTCCGATCCATTGGATTGGAGTTTCAACATCTTGACTTCTTTCCTTGATTCTTCCAATTCCTTCTCAAGGCTTCCTATCTTCGCTTCATCTTCTTTGAGCGTCTTTTCCCATTGGAGCACATCTTCTGGTTTTTCTTTTACGGTAGAGTTTGTGCTAACACTCCTCTGAATGGCGTTTCTGACTGTTATAAAACTAAATGCCAAGGTTGATACTATCGCTATCGATAGCCCTGCCCTTATTTTTATACTATTCATTTCAATTGTGAAAAGAGAAAAAAAATATGACACTACAATAGGGGTTGACACGTATAATATACGAGTAGGTTGTTGAGTAAAGAAGTATGGTTACTGTGGAAATGTGGTTGGGATTCTGAGAGGACGCGCGTCCAAGGAATGGACCATTCAAAATACTTTTTCCTGCTGAAATTTACGTAGACATTTCTTTTTTCTATTACCCGATATACTAATTTATAAATAGGATATTTTGAAGAAGACGTACTATTTTCGTATGATACTTTATAAAGACGTAGCCATTTTTACGAAGACGTAGCGGATTCCATACACTTTGTAAAGTATCATACGTAAATAGTACGTCTTCTTCAAAATATCCTATATACATTTGTGCCTGTCATTTGCAAATCTTTGAAATTACCAAGGCATATATAGACAAAAATAAGTAAACATATATCAACGGTTGTTTCAATTGAATAGAAAAAGTGATTGGATACTTTACCATAAGTAGATAACTATATACGAACTGTTAATAAATTAGCTGGTCGTTATGTGTCGGCGATGGCATCAAGGATGTATTAATACCGTAACTAGCACGGTAACTGATCCGGATTTTTCACTAAAATGCTTGAAAGTACAAATCGTCAAAATGCAGATATCATGCTAGCTATTTCACGTAGAAACTTACGTAGTGTAGAAACTTACGTAAAAAGTTACGTAAACTCATACGTATATTGTGTAATCCCTTCTAGAGATTTTTCGAATAATCGATTGGAGCCTATTCGGCAAATCCTCATGACAGTTAATACGATTCGCTACCGGAAGTTCTAGGTTTTTCAGCAGAAAATAATGACACAATTCGCAGCAGTGTCGACGTGAACTTTAGGTCACACTAACACGATGCTACAAATGTTGCTTTATTATAATAACGTCAAGCAGTGGAAATGACGCGAGTGAGGACACATCAATATTGCAATTATTA
>Ga0209092_10002924_pt1 | contig 15271 bp, 14 predicted proteins | sample FraStrMetagenome_FD_187446 | JGI IMG/M metagenome (GOLD analysis project Ga0209092, IMG submission 187446) | Marine eukaryotic phytoplankton communities from Arctic Ocean - Fram Strait ARC3M Metagenome (SPAdes) (version 2) | ecosystem: Environmental > Aquatic > Marine > Oceanic | place: Fram...
GCCTTTCACAGTAATGAAACATCCTTATCATCAACAGATTTGCTCTTAGCAGTAAATTCCGCTTTCAATTCAGCTTGCATCATAGGACTACACTGCCCCCAAATGACATCAAAAAGGGAAACCATAGTCTCCTTCATAGAGTTTTATGTCCTCCTGAAAGCTGACTTTATCAACATCATCGGCATCCGCTGACAAAGCGTCGGGTTTCGGTACGCTATGGGTGCCAATCTCATCCTGAAAGAGGTAACTCAAATAAGAAACGTAGGGTTTGTAGGACTGAGCAACATACGTCTTCAACTCTTGCATAGTACGAAAAAACTGAGTCTTACTTGCTTGCTCGTTATGCACCTGAAAAACATGACCATTCATGCAAGGAACAATTAATTCAAAGACCTAAGTACGATGTGTTTAATATTGATGCAGATAAAGAAATCAATTAGCTTACTCTGTCCTCATTGGATTCAATTGAAATAATGATGCTGTTCATCATTATTTCTCGTTCACCTCTTTCTACCTCTTACTTCCTCTGCCCAGGTTAAATATTTCGTTAGGTGTTGCTTCGTCAGTTGGCACACATGTTGCTTCGTCATTTGACGTCTCACATTTGTCTATATTTTCAACACGCTCCTCGTTCAATGACGAAGTAATGCCCATGATGAAGTTTCGGAATTTACGAAAGAGGTTACCTTGTAGAGGTTTCGTAAATAATCGGCAATCATTAGATCTGTTCGTCAATGCTCAATTTTGATATCTTCATGCTTAAGAACATCTTTAATAAAGAAATACCGTATGTCGACATGTCTTGATTTTTCTCCGCATGATTTTCTGCCATTTTCCTCAAGGTTAATAGTACTTTCATTATCCTGATAAAATATACTTGATCTAATATCATATTCCTGATATTTCATAAATCGCTCGATCCAAATCGTTCATAGTATGTAATCACTTGCACCAACGAATGCCGCTTCTGTGGAGCTTTTTGTATTCAATTTCTGTTTTGCAGATTTTGCGTTGAGGACTTCCGTTTCAAAACTCATAACCCCAACACTGTGACTCTTCATGTCATGATGGACCGCATAGGCTACATTCATCCAAGTCTTCATCATATGTAAATTATTCGCACCAATTATTCGAGGTAGATCCGTTGTACCTTGAAGGTATTTCAATAATCTCAAAAGCTTCTTCCAATCTTCTTCGGTGCTTCGTTCGAGTACAAAGAAAAACAATTGTGATTCCAATGTCCAAGCGAGCTCTTTCACGTACAAAGCGTAATTTCACAACAATGCTGTGAAAGTTCTCATGTTTTCTTTTGATAATTTTGGGCTGCATTCATTTGTCTCAAATAATCCTTTATCAGCCGGAGTTGTAGCAGTTCCTTCAACATCATCCTTAAAGTCATTAATACACTCAATGATGTAATCCTCTAATGTAATTTTCACTTTACTATTTTCTATGAACTCTATGTCCATCCCAACAAAAGTGTGCTTTTTGCCTCGTTTTATTGTCATTTTCCCATGTTTTTTCTCAATTTGGTTTAGGAGCCATGTTACCACTCTTGGACCCTAGTGACTAATCTTGGTATCATCGACGTACCAAGCTATAGCAAGTTGTTGCCGTTCACCTTAAGATTCGCAACACACGGGTCATATGGATTTAGCTTAAAGCCAATACCTATGAATGTTGTTACAAAAGTTTCATACCATATTATGGCTGATTTTATACATCCAGATAATGCCTTGTTTAATTCATAAATAATGTTCTACGACCGTTTTTTCTATGTATGACACAATCTCCATACTTTGGATCCAGCTTACACATAATGTCGACTTCCTCGTCGATTAACTTTATCATTACAAAGTCATCCATATTACCTTTTAAGGACGCACCAGCAACGTCAGCTGTGGCAACATCACGTTTTTTTCATAAGCATCAACCATTAATGATATCATTAAACTTTCAGAAGACTTTGTAAGGGATGTCGCTTCTTTTTATGAGATGTAGGATTGTTGTGGTCGTCCATTCGCGCAGGCTCTCCCTCTAATTTGGCCTGTTCTTTTTTTCTTTAGTGAGGATGATTAACCTTAACACTTTATCGCACTCCTTGATAGGAATATCTTTTATGTTCCTAGGTTGAAAAGCATTGAGATAATGCAATTGCTTATATTCCTTCAATATTGTTTGGATAGCGACTTTTCCATAAGTTGCTATTCCTTTTTTTGGCTGTCATTTGGCGTCGACCGACGAAGCAACACGTGTGCCAACGAAATATCTAACCTGGGCAGAGGAAGTAAGAGGTAGAAAGAGGTAGAAAGAGGTGAACGGGAATAACGATGAACAGGATCATTGTTTCGATTGAATCCAATGAGGATAGAGTAAGCTAATTGATTTTTTTATCTGCATCAATATTAAAGCTCATCGTACTTAGATCTTTGAACTAATTGTTCCTAGAGAGTTGTCCGCGATAAAATAGTAAATACTGAAAGCCAATACAGCTAATATAGCTAATACAGCTATCAGTCAGATACGCCGCTTTAAGTCTGCCTGGTCGAACAACTAATGCTAAAGATTATTATTTGTCTAGCACTTTTTTCAGCTCCGCTCTAAGTAGTGCAGTCCAGTTGGCAAGCTCAAGAGTCAATGTGAAGCCGTGCAAGAGCATCGGAATAGTGTAGAGGTAATCTATACAACAAAGTTCAAGACTGACATCGATAAGTCCCCTCAAGAACTCAACGTATCCTGAAACGCGCAAAGGCTACAGGACTCTTAACTCTGCGTCGCACCTTCACAAGTCGGCATAAGCATTCTATCTTTTACAGAGCTTCGTGATGCCCTTGTGCTTCGCTTACCTTCGAATCTGCCAACTTCTTGCGGTATTTATGGCCAGTGCTGGCATTAAACAGATTAAATAATCTATTTGATTGGCTTGTAGCCAGGCTATCTACTACTTTAGTCATGGCGAAAATAATACCTAGCTTCATTCTGTTTCATTAGCTTTCAACCAGGCGATAACGACTAGCTCAGTCATGGATATGAGGCTAAAATTCAAGTGCCAACACTGGTTGTGGCAAGTCCAAGAAACGTGATGTAAACCACGCCCTTGATTGCAAAAAGGGATTTGGTCATAGCGTGAAACTCGAAAGTCGTGGTGAATTTAGATCCCTACTACCGGTGGTAGCACCAGTAGCACCATGTCTTTAGTCTATCCCGTATTCGATGCGAACCTATGATTAATCCTTCTCCCATGCGTGTCAGGTGTCAGTTGTCAGTGGTACTAAACCAAGAGGATACTAAATACGCATAAACAAACATCCTCCCTTCGGACTTTCTGAATGCCGATCGCGGTTATCTATTGATTCGCGGCTTCTAGGAGTAATCGACTGATAATATTTTTGATGTTCATGAACTTGCCACCCAAGAAGGCTATATGACGAAAAGAGAAAGAAAAGGAAAATAACCATTGCAGGTCCGGTAAGAACCGACGCCGATTGCGGTAATCTATTGATTCATCTTTTTGGGAGGGATCGACTGATACTATTTTCAATATTCGAGTAACGAATCTTGACAGCAAGACTTATAGGAACTTGCTACTTAAGAAGACTTTGGAACGACTAGAGGAAGAGAAGTAAAAGAAACATTGCAAGCCTTGCGAGAACCAACGTCGACATTTCACATCTTTCGTGTTTTCGCCGAACGGATTGTTCCGTTTCGATGACAAAGCATTTCTCAAGAGGCTAGCATAATTGCTTACAGAAGAGATGGACTGGCCCTAACCAAAGGTGTTTCATCAATGCAAAAAATGAGTATCTCTATTGAGAAAGTTCGATCAATCGGGGTACGGCTTCGAAATCGTTCACTCCGTCCAACCTACGAAGTTTCAAAATGAGGAAGACCATATCGGAAAGGTTTTCAGGAAACGGTGCGCACTGTATGTAGTGATCTAAGAAGTTAGGTGCATACTTCACAGTATGAAGTATGTGATCATTCTTCCTTCTTTTTTGGCGCGTCCAGGACCTACGGAGAGAATGGAATCGATTCACTTGCTATACATAACTTGATGAAGATGTTAGGTTATTCAAGAACTTGATCTATTCGTTAGCTAAGTCGGCGACGAAAATGTAAAAAGAAGGAAATGTTACTTTTGCGAGTCAAGATAAAATAAGGAAGAAAGGACTATACGCTTCAATAAAGAAGAGGTTTGAATAGGCGCTGGGATATGTGGCAGCTAGGATTCAGAGTGAATTGATGATACGTCGGGTATATTTTTGCATGATGATCAAAATAAGAAACGTATCTGGCAGCCTTTTTTGCTTGAAAAGCCCAGCGGTTACTACTAAGATTATGGAACTTCATATTTAGGAAGAGGGACTATAACGATGTATATCATATCTCTCCATGATACAATAATCGAAAATAATCCTCTAATGACAGTGAAGAAGAGGACGACCCCGATAATATGAGACCTGTAAATGTTAAAAACTAGAGATGGTAAAGATGAAAGCATACATTTAAAAACTAGAAAATCGTTATGTATTCGAATAATTGAATACGCTAGGTGACTTTTCTCCTCTCTCCACCTCCTCTCCAACTATCACTATTCTTTTTCATCGAGGCCGTTTTCATTCGTCACCGAGTTCCTCAAACCTACGCCGATCTTCTTAGCACCGGAAAAAATGCCTTTACCTGTTGCTGATAGCCCAGAGCCTATACCTGTTGCTACTGTTGTAACACCACCAGTCAATCCTTTACCCAAAGAATTTGCCCCTTTACTAAAATCATTGAACATCGCATCCGTATCTCCCTTCACCCCTTTCTTAACACCTTTGCTAACTTTGACAACTCCACCACCGATGCCGCCAAAGATTTGACCAATTCCAGTGCCAGCGCCCTAAAAATTGTATGATGTGAGCTTGAAAAAGAATATCGAAGAGATTGAAAACGGAAATTGGTCAAACTACTTGCCTTAATAATTTTACCAGCTCCTGTCCCCACTGAAAGGTTTGAAAAGTATCAATGTGGTGAGATTATCTTGAGTAAACGCACTTAAACTAATGGAACTTTACCTCCTGTAACAGTATCTCCGACTCCCTGACCCAAACCACTCACAACAACTGATACTCTACGGCCAGCTTCACCGGCCCCAATCGAGTCAGTGGCTTTCGCAATACTCTCCCCCAAAGAATCGGCACCTCTACTAATTCTTATACCAACATAGCTGGAAGATTTCTTGAGAATAAAGTTTGCTGACCTTCCTGTAAGAGTACCTGTCGATCTAAAAAAGTCACCCGCAATATAGTTGTCGCTACCATCTTCTCTTCCAGTCAGATTTCTCCAATCTTGTATACTCGTTGCTCTCAATAAAGAAAATATCTGACTTTTGATACGACGGGTGTATTCAGCAATAAAGAGCTCCTGAAACAAAATGAGGAGATGTGAGCATGTGACCAATAGTTTCCTGTTGTAACTTACCTTAATTCTATCAGGTGGACCTTTTATGTCATGTTCCTTCCAACCTGAAAAGTTCAATGCTGCCTTATCAACAGTAAATTTGAGCGTTTGCGTAAAATAATTCATGAGGCGAGCACCTCTTTTCCCTCTTAGCGTTTCATACCGAGTCGTTACAGGTTTCCTTTTGAACGTTATTTCTAGTAAAATAGGAGACACCCTAAAACGGCGAACAAGTTATTCGTGAACATAAAGGTTATTTCGCTTTCAAGCTGTCCTTACCGAATCATCTTAATGTTATAAAGGCTTGGCAGTATATATCAAAAGCGTTAGGTACGTGTCATAGATTTTCCATTGAGCTTACACATTTCACTTACCTGTCACTCCTTGGAGGCTCGTAATCTCCCGATTCTGCAATGAAGAATTCGTCGTCGTTGCTCTCATTATCCGATAAGTCATGAAGGGTATCATTGGTTTGAAACGAATTCGATGACACCTCTGTCATTATATGAACAGCATCCGCAATACGATGTGAAATATCTATCAAACTCCAAACAAACTCCTCACTTGTGCCCAACGAAATTTTGTCTTTTTTCTTTTCTCTATAACCAATATTCATGTTGATTTTATCGACCTTAATAAGTTCAGAATTATTTCTATCTCTTAAAGAAATAAGTACGTCCAATACACTATTCTGAGCAGTTGAATTGCAAACCATCGGAAAGTCAGAATTTGGATTACAGTCGACAATCCAAAAATCCTCAAATATTAATGCTATCTGGGATTTTTTTAATAGATCAGGCGAGTTCGGAACTGGCTTAAAAATTGTTTGATGATCAAACAGTGCTCCTTTGAAACGAAATTTGACCACGTCAGCAAATGACGTTAACCCATCAGGATGAGGCCTTGCAGTGTCACACAACGTTGCTTGTAGATCTTCTAATTTGAAGTGCAGCCTCATTGATTCCCGATCAAAGAAAGATTTCTCACTTTCTTTATTAGCAAGAATATCGCCGGCCAATTTGAGTTCTCCTATTTTGATAACCCATCGAGAATCTGCGCTACCCACAACAGTCTGAATCGATATACTTCCTAAAAATTTCTGTCTTTCATTTTCTTGTAAAGACTGTTCGGAGCCAATAAGCGGAATAATCTGCAAGCCTGATGCTTTCACTTCGATAAGCTCAGTACAAACATGAAGTGCAGAGAATTTGATTTTGAATAATGCCGAAAAGTTATGCTTCGAGGTTACTTTGAGCGGAGCCATCGTTCCCTATTATTAATTTAGAAATAAATTAGCTAGAAAAATGTCACCAACAAATTAGCAACAAACATTACCTGCTCCAGCTCAAAATCCTTTTGGAGTTCGCTGCAAATAATTGCTAATTGGTTACATCCATTGAACACAATATAATTAGGAATGATATGCAGTTCGTTTCTGCCCAGCAATCTATATGCAAAGTAACCTGAATTGGTTTTGTCTTCCAATATTATCGCACTGTTCCCAGAAATCAACTTTGTGAGCTTTCAAATGAAAATAATAATGTAACCTTCTCACCTCGTTTCTAGGCCACCTGCACCAACAACTATGTCTTCGATAGAAAAGGCGTTTGTTTGCTTTGCTTCACCAGAAGTGTCATAGACTAAACGAATAAGTGATGATGATTCTGGTAACAGCGTAATCCTCTTGAGGGTACGAGGTGGTGAGAAGGCTGACCAAGGTTGTACGGATCCCTTGACAGACAGTTCATGTCTATCGCAATATTTATTGAATAAGAAATCCCCAGTGTGATCAACCCCAACATTTGCAGAAACAAAAGAGAGCATAGACGATACTCTCCACTTGATAGGATCATGAAATCTGTCCACAACAAAAGAATGATCATCGTTCACAAGAAAAATTTCATGACCCCCCTGTCCATCGATAAAAGGTAAAAAACATGAAATCACCTCGTTCTCTTGAAGGTTTTCTACAAGTGATATGCTCAACCACTTGTCTTGGACCCAAGTGGTTAACCCACCAGATATTGGAGCATCGGATAATTTCACTGATATTGCAATAGATGGGCCAGGAGTATATATGTAAATGAATTGGTGCGGCTTAACAAGATGGATCGCTTCGGAACTAACATCATTTTCGATGCCATCAAAGCCGAATTCATTGAATGTATAAGGCATAGGTGTCTCAATAAACACACCAACGGGTAATCGATTTGCTAAAACTAATCTTGGTTCGATATAGATTTGGACGAAAGCTTCGTCATCAATAGTGTCGACTTTCACTGATGCCCGGGCTAAAAATACTGGAAACCCTTCTTTTACGCATTCGATATCGTGAGTTGTCACTTCATCGGTAAATTCGCGCTTTCGCAATTCACAAGGCATGGGAAGAGGAATCGATCCCCACCATCCAACAAGTGAAGACTTGTTCAAATTATCCTCTCCTTCCTTACATTCGTTTATTAACGGCCCAATCATGATGGATAAACCGGATCCTATGGATGTCAAGTCATCGTATGATGGGAGCGTGTCAATAGGAACGCCGATCGATGGCCACCTCTTCGTTATCGGTCTTGTCGTAGGATTTGAGATAGCAGTTGTGTTATGAAATTGGTTATTATTTTTCAAGTTTTTTTTTCTGCCACAAATCCCTATGTCGTGAAGACCTTTGGCAGTTTGGCACAATATCCGGAATGGCACTGGACCACAATTTGTTATTTGAATCCTACTTTTAATTCGGATAAGCTGAATAGTAAAAATTGGCGCAGGTTAAGGTTCTTTCAGTTGAATCAAAATGACAATTTAATGCAAAAAAGCTTACAATTGCGGTGCTTGTTTTAGATACTTCGACAAAAATAACTTTTCCTCCTCTTAAGTGTTGGCATCTCGTTTGATGCAATCTGTCATCAATATTAACTATAACTGTTGTACTAGGTGAAAATTTAGTCCCTCCGATATCGACCTCGATTTCTTTTCGTGTCACTGAATCTTGACCATACAAGCGTTGGCCGCCTATACCTTTACCAGGAGCATATTCAAATCTGAAAAATTGAGTTTCTCCCGCACGGCAAAGCTGAGAATATCCGAGATCATTCCGAAGCCGAAAAGATATAGATACCCCACATGAATTCTCAACTCCATAAGGTCTTGGGGTTATCAAAAATCGCTTTTCGTCTTTCGCGGAATATATTCCAAACATTCGGTTGGCTCCACCAATCGATACGAGAAATTGTTCGCTGAATTTTATTTCGCAAGGACGAGCATCTACTTCCAAATATGACGCCATCATCTTTGGTCCTGCTACGTTTTCTCCTTTAACCTTTCTTTTCATTCTCATGGTCCACTCCCAGTAATTCAATATCAAAGGCTCCCAACGATTCGACGTCGAGTCGAAATAATCTGCAGTGAAAGATGTATGCAAATTACTATCAATAATTGCTTCACTATGTAATTTGTCTCCGCCAACTATCGGTAAAACCACATTCGTTCCAAACAACATATTTTCCATGCCGATTTTGAACAGCGCATGATCCATACCTTGAAGGTCATTGATTATCGTAATGGAAAATTGTGTCAGTGTTATTTGAGCTTCCAAAACACTTGTTTCGTCTAAATCTTTAGTAATCAAACCATGTACACTCAAGCTATCTCGCGACAAAATACTATCAGACCTTGTATCATGTGAAAACGAAGTGCTTGAAGAGAATGAATCTTCATCTTCCTTCAGCAATTCTGCAATCTTCTTGAGTTGAGATTCTTCCCGGTCTGTGAGGTCCTTGACTTCTTCGATATCTTCAAAAGAGTCCTTGTGCACGTTTATGCTTGATATAATGGCTTGAAACAAAATAAAATCTTGCATGGAAAGAGCCAGACATATGCTATTTAACGTCACGAGTTTTATTGAAGTTCTCGTAGAACGGTCGGAAGGATTCCTCTTTGAGTTCGAAAATACTAAAGAGAAGTTTGCAGGCTCGAGAATTTGCACAGCCTTTAAGAGTTCGCTTCCTTGGGCTTTACAGATTTGAAGGTTTTGCGAGTGAACCTCGATTGAACTTTCTAACTCGTCACCACTAGGTATAGAGCGAGATGATTGATAACTTCCATCCATCTTTCCTTGAATTACTACTACTTCAGTCAAAATTGTTTCTTTTAGTCCGCGCATTGACTTTCGTTGAAGCGGTCGTGACGAACCCATATCCACAAGGATCAACTTGAATTCATCGGTCCCACACATAACAGATATTTTATTGCAATTATCTTCATGAAATGATGGGAATTTAGGAGCGATCATCATTTCCACGCCGTCGTCGACGGTTTGTACATCTACGAAAACTTCGTCATTTTCATCCAAAAAATATTCTTCGTCAATCTTCTTTTTTGGGATCTCAACGAATTTCAAAAGGTCATTTACCAAGCTAGGAAGAAAAGTCACAATTGGTTGCCCAATGCCCACTCTGATCTGTGTGTTGCATCCCATCTTTTTTTCTATTTTCGTCACGGATAGCTTGAAAACATCATCTATGCTCACATTTTCGTCACTCAAAAATAAGTATGGAAACGAATTGGTTGTAGTCTCTAATCTTTCGTCCTTCACGATTAAAGAATACACGCTAAAATTCAAAGTATCTTTTTCCATATCTGGATAAGAGTGAAAAGATATGCAAGCATTTTTAGCGCCAATGGAAACAATTGGGTACTTGGGATGTTCGTCGCATAGCAAAAGAAGAGCAGCTTCGATTTCAAGCTTAAAGTGAAGACGGCTAGACTCTTCTTTCTTGTCTGAAATTTTCCCACCATGAGATAAAACATTATTTGAATCGTCAGGAGATGATTCAATTTTGGTATAAGATGTATCATCTCTTTCGAGCGAGCTCTCTCGAAAGTATGGATTAGGATCTCCTATATTTTCGTCAAGCGTAAGCAGCAATTGCAGATATTGGCTGCGCATCAAACAAAATGATATTGGACCTGTCACTATACTGATAATCATCGAACGTTCATCATCTAAAGATACTAGATGACTCGGGAGTTCAACTCTTACTTTACCCGCGAACGGTCTCGTGACAACTTTCGAATTATCATGATTTGATATCAAAACATTTTGCCATTGTATTAAGCTCTCTGCCCCTCCAGTACAATCTGCAAACATATGATGACTTACTGCAACACCGTCTAGCGACAGTGTAAAATGCTCAGATTTATTAGCAGCCTGCGGAAGGACAACTTCAAGGAAAGGCACATTAATGAAGTAAAGTTGTTCGCCCGAAACAGCATTGGCGACATTAACTGCAACTGCTGCTGCGGAAGATGCCAACTGAGACGTTAATGTTCCAAGGATTCCAGATGTCAGATATTCGAGAAAGTTTAAAATTTGCGCCTGAATAAATATCACCCTTACAGGAGAAAGATCAATGTTGGCATATGCTTCGACGAAACTATTTTTGTCTTTTCTTCTCTCTTGATATTCGACATTTACTGCTTTACCTTTTTTATATTTCAAAGTTAAAAGGCTCGTATTGTCTTCAATGCGCGATTCCTTGAGACCAAAAATAACGCTATAGGTACTGCAAACACAATCGGCCAGTTGAGTTTCAATCCTTACATCACCAACATTCACAGACACAGCTATTGAATCATCATTGGTCGATTCCATTTCGAACAACGACCTTCCGAGGGTAATCGAAAACAAGGGTAAATCATCGATTGCAGAGTTGAAAACAAGCGAAATACTTTTCAAACTACTTTTTAGACGGGAAACTACAACGCCGTTTTGACCACCATTATTTTCATCGAAATCTATACTCACTTGCTCTGTGTCCAAAGAATTACCGTCGCAGGTATCATCACTAAACCCAACAATTTCCTTTATACACTCACTAGCAAAACGAGATAGTCTAAAACAGATCTCCAACAAGTCAGCAAAAATATGTGGATTCCATTGCATGCGAAGAGAGCAAAGATTGATATCAACATTATTGACAGTCATATTTTCATCAATTATCTGTTCAACTGTAATATCAGCAAGATCTGATGAAGAACCGGTATACGTATTGTCAAAAACGCCCAAACGCTTCATATCTTCTACAATATTGAAGTCAAAATCAGCATACCAATCCTTATTGTGAGGGAGATCTGAGTGAACTAATAATCTCTGTACAGGCTCCGCACGACGGTACGATCGATTTCGAAGTCTCTCCAAAATCCAAAACCATCCCATTTGCAAGGAAAGAAGCGAGCGCCCACTATTTGATTTTGCTACAGAAAAACAAACTGAAACTAATTGTGCTTCTACAGTATCGGAGCCATCAATAATTTTGACTGAAAGTCTTTGAAGTGCCAAGTACGCAACTACAGTGTCTATCTCACGAGTAGGTGATCCACCATCCGACTCTGGCACACCTGACACTCTATTTTCCGAATAACTCATTTGACTCATTTTATCATTTGATTGTATTGGTAATTTGTCTCGATTGGTTCCACTCTTCTGTTCAAAATTTGTCTCAGTATCATTATGATCAATTTGGTTCGATTTCTTACTTGCCAGGTCTTTAGCAAATCTTGACCACGCTGATGCAACTTTGACCATTTGAGACATTTGTTTTGTAGAAATAGCAATACTGATAACTGGCAATAATGCATCGATGCACAATCTTCGACACTTTCCAGAAGAAGTCTCAACACCCATGTCAACTGAAAGTGAAAGTGGTTCGATAATTGCTTCCATCGTTGAACTTTCGATGCTCGATGACAGCTTATCGCCAACTGTCCCGATATACAACGCGAACCTACTCATTTCTAGACTTAGAGTATCTAGAATATATGGTGACGACTCGAACCATTCAACTATCTTGGCAGCCGGTGTAAAACCATACATAAAACGAAAATGACCCATATTCAAGGTCATTACATCTGCATTCACGTCAGTACAGTCTTGCGGAATAACGATAATGGGAGCTTGCAAATTGCAATCAATTTTTAAAGATGCGTTTCCCTTCTTACTATACCATGCGTCGGCAATGGAACTGGTCAACGAGTCCCCACTAGTAGTAGTATCTTCACGAGTCGATGGTTGGGCCAATGATAAATTAGTCTTCAGGTCTTGTACTTCTGCCTTAGAAGTTTGTTCAAAAGAAGCAAAGTCAAGCAAGCGAAGAATATATTGCGGTGATAAAACAACTTCGACGGTTTGAAAGCCAAACTTGATACTCTGGTCGCCGTTGGAGGATTTATCCAGTCGAAAATCAAATGCATCTGCAGAAGACAGGATCGTTTTCATTACAAACGGAAAATTCGTCTTCATGGTTACTTGATCTTGAAGAGTTAAAGAATGAAGATTAAGTTTTAATGATAAGGACCCATCAACATTTGCTAAAAAATTCACTCGAAATGTTTCTAAGCATAGAGTTGAAATCGGCGAGACAAGGTTGTTAAAAAGTTGGATGGACAGTGAGCCAAGTTCAAACCTGACGTTTGCCAACTTTGAGTCTTCAGATAACTCGCTTTTTTCTGCCTGATCATATGAAAGATTTTCTAGCTCCTTCAGTTCTTCGATTGTGAGAGTAATCGGTGGCTCTGATACTGTGTCATCTGTCTTCGTTTCATGATTTCCGCCAAAAATATTAGAAAAATTAAATTTTTTCTTTTCATTTTTCAACTTAGAATCACGTTTTGACTTTTCCAATTCAATTTGCCCATCACTTAGACTTCTCCATGTCATTAAACCAAACACTGAAATAGACCTGTCGTTTTCAATATCCGACAGCTCCCTAGCTTCTTCTGCATTCAGAGGTAGAAGCCATCGACATTGCGAACAATTTTTCTGACGCTTATAGAGAATAATATAGCGTTGGCGCTTCTGGAAAGCTTGAAAAAACTCAACCCAGCTTCTGCGTCGATTGAGGCGCCCAACACACCGAAACGCATACTTCCACCATGCTTTCGAATTGCCCGACAAAATTGGCGCAAGAGGTCTGTATTCAGGAAACAAGATTTGTGTTTTTGGTTTCATTTGTTGTAGCTTACTCAGCAATGTAAGAAAATTTTCAGCTTGGATTCGTGATAAAGAAATGTTTATATCAGAAAGTTTTGATTTTAAATCGTATTTTGAGAACTCAACACATTTTCTCAAGTCGCACATTTTCAGCGATGCATCAAATGATAACGGCGCAAGAATGTAGTCATGAGGTGTGGAATGAAGCTGAGAAAATCTAATTGGAACCTCTTCTTGATCGCAATAAAGTGCCAAACCCGCAATATGGAGCGCTTTCCACAAAAAGTGTTCTTCTTTTGAGCGATTGACAAACGAAGGTTTACCAGTTTCGTCCGTTGTGTTGAGAGTAAGAGAATGTAGAACTGCTCCGACCTTTGAAAATAAAGGTTCGAGATAACATTATTATTTTCCACATGAAAAGTATTGAACAAACAATTGAATAGTCTAACATACCTTACATCCGACACTAATTAATTCTATCTTAATATCAGAAACCTCTATCTGGAGGTTCTCGATCACTCTGCGCAAAAGCCGTGCGCCAAATCCATCTTTTTCATTTGAGTTGGTTTCAAAGCCATCTTCTCCAGTTGCCAACTTCATCAATGCGATCGTTCTAGTACGTCCCTTTTCAGCGTCTTCAATAGATAGTTGTCGTGCCTCCATCTCTTTCGTTGGATTTAACTCATTACTTTGTTGACCTACGCCTGCCAAAAAGTCATGCAGTTGTAACTTAATGTGAAGGCACTTTGCTCTAAAAACAACCGAGCTACGCGATAATTTAGACCAAGGAACTTCCACTTTTAAACTTTCAAAACTCCCCTCAACAACACGAAATGGTGCAGCCAAATTTGGAGCCTCCAGAGCCTGTGCCTGTAGATCGCCGTTGACAGCATCAACGTTCAACGCCAAAGACTTTAGCTCTATATTGCCTTTCCATATCGCGACCTAAGAAAGACCATAAGATGTAACTTCAGCACAAAACTGAAGATACCGAAATAGTATTTCAAACCATAATTGAGGGAAAAACTCACATTCAGAGCCGACGCATCGAGATTCAAAACATATCTACCTATAGTACTCTCAAGCAAATCAAGAATTACTTGCTTGGCCATTTTCGAGACCTAGATCAACGACAACTTGTAGAAATGAATAAAGTGTTGTACGACTAACTATGAATTAAAGTATTTTCCCGCATGTTTAATGTCAGTTCGAATTGATGAAATTTTCACTCACAATATTCTTTTACTCCAGGCGCCGCCGCTGCTCGAAAATTTACAGAATCGTACAGATATGTCACAATACAACCCGAGTAATTCGTCTACTTGATGCTACTACAAGCTACGATGGTATTAGGAGAAGTGAAGAATAAATCTATACTTCCACGAGTATGTTGTTTGTCTACAGCCTCTTTTTTATTTTATTTTTATAGAGAGAGTAATAGGATACTTTGTATCAGAAAACAACGAAATCATACCGGTATTCAGTTTTCAGTAGTCTACACACACATGACTTGATGTGTACATTTCTTTCTCTCTCTGCACCCGAACGCTCGTACGTCTCGTATATTCGCTATTCGCATCTTTCTAAATACAAATGTACAGTGTAAGCTGCGTAATGAATCCCCCCACTTTGCGCCTCAGTTTTGACGTGGGGAGATTCAGATCTCAGCGTCCGAACTTCAAAGTTCGCTTCTTTTTACGAACGAATTTCCCTGAAAGTACTGATTATAATGCTCATGTTATTCTTATTCAAAAATAATGATGGATACTCTTCTGAACTAAACACTTGACTTGCTTTGAATGTATTTCCCTCATCACCTTCGCCGCGTTTCCTGCCTGA
>Ga0209092_10002925_pt1 | contig 15268 bp, 10 predicted proteins | sample FraStrMetagenome_FD_187446 | JGI IMG/M metagenome (GOLD analysis project Ga0209092, IMG submission 187446) | Marine eukaryotic phytoplankton communities from Arctic Ocean - Fram Strait ARC3M Metagenome (SPAdes) (version 2) | ecosystem: Environmental > Aquatic > Marine > Oceanic | place: Fram...
GTCCTGTTTGTAACGAAAGGATTATAGAATATAAGAACATATACTTACCAATTTAAAATCACATATATATATATATATTATATGTATTCAAAAATTATAAATCCTACAACAGGGGCACAAGTTCAAATTAAATCAAAATTAGGTAAACGTATTTTAAGAAATTATTTAAATGTTTTGAGTGGCGGGGCACACCTGGACGGAGAGGGAGGGCCCGCGGAGAGGTGGGAGATCCACCCCTCATTAGTCACGCCGGACCGCATGGAGACTTGGGAGGAGACTCGCGAGCATCATTCCAGTGCCCAGACGGAGGCTTTACGCATTATGGCACAATGTGTAGAAACATCTATTGGATTGAAACTGGCTGCGCTATATATCCCTACTGAAGAGTCGTACCCAGAAAGTTTACACCGCGCCCTCAATGATGCTCTTCATATAAATCCTGTTGAGGGGGATAGACTAAAAAAATGGTTAAAAGAGGTATTCACGCTCCATCTCAGCGCGGAGCACACCCCGTCGGTTCCAGAATGGTGGCAGCAAACTTATTCACATTTGCCACCACACGATACTATAAATATTCACTGTTCAATTGTTATGAATATTATTCACCTGATTCTTGTAGCACGTCCGTTTTTCCCGTTGGAGGATTTTTACCTTATGGGAGCTACTATTGCCGCGATGGTATTACCAGAAGGTTCACTTGCTGACTGGCAAATTACTTCCCTTATCCCCCGTCATAACTCCCATGAAGTAGCATCGATGAAAGTATTGATATTAACGATTATTAACGTTGATCCCTGCTGCGACCGGGCTTGTTCACGCATATCGCCCACACTTTCCGCACGCTTAGCCGCAGTGGAAGACGAAGAGACTCAAGATTGGTCCCCGACCAATGGTTGGGTTGATGATATACGAGGGCGCGATGTTCCGGGTGAGAGAATTATGGTGGACTTGCCATTCGGAGATCCTGATGATGAACGTTTTATAACTGTTGAATATCCTCAACAATGGGCCACAATAGATGCTGACGGAGGTATACGTATAACCGATCCGCGCTAACCTTAATAGCACATATTGGTAATTTATATTATTAAATAGTCATACATACTTATAGTATTTCAACTGTTAGTACAAATGTCTATAATGAAAGTATATAAATAATCACCAATTTAATATGTTCCTATATTATATATTTATAATGAATGCCAACAAAATGCACAGGGATTAATCAGTCGCCAATTAATATAGATACAAACGGTGTTACAAATTGTGGCGCTCAATGCGATTTAATGTTTTATTACAGAAATTCAACAATATACCGTGATAATTATCAAGGCTGCACGTTTGTTGCGTCCAAACCCAGTGGTGACGTCGGTCTTTGCACCAACCATATAGAAAGGGTCCATACAGTTGAATCGCATATATACTTTATAAATACGATTGAAGATCAGGACTATATGCTAAATTAAGGTATAGAAGACTATCAACCTATCATTTTCGGCGAAACGTCGTTTTAATTATTGACTCCTAAAATATATATATTTATATAATATAATGCGGGAAGGACTTACACGAACTAATCCAATAGAAAAGGCACTATATAAAAAATTTTATCCGAAAACCCCACTACCAGATAAGTCCTATGTGTTGGATGGTGATAAATTATTCTTCAATAAAAAGTCAAAATTAAACTTTTTAGCGACCATTAAGGGTCCTGGTCTTACTGGGGGTGGGAAGTCCAGTATCAAATCTAAAACCAAGTCAAAGACCCCTGGTACGCGAGCGCAGATGCGAAAAATATGGGAGGAACGTTGGGTTTTAGAGATTAAAGCTCAAAAAAAACTAGTTCGAGCTTAACAACCTCGTTAATTAATTACAATTAAAATAATTAAAGTATGTAATGAATTTAAAAAATGCATTAAGTACATTAAAATCTACACCAGAATGGACACTGCTCACTGAGACGGATACTATCGAAGAATTATTACCTAAATTGAAGAAAATCTGGTCGACATTCGATTCTTTTACGACGAAACTCTTTACCCAGTATAAAATTTTGTATAAAGAACATATGGTACTGGAGCAGGGTATTCTAATAAGTACATTTCCTGAATATTTTTTATCAGAGTCACTATCTGAGAGTGAACTAACATTATTGAACAGTGCTAAAATATTGTACGCATCATTAATGTCGGATACCCCAGATTTCGAACAAATGGCTAAAAAAGCCTTAACGTTCTCATTGTTGTATAAGGAATGGGCGGATAATGATAAAATTATGCAACTTAATTTTATATGCGAGATATTTAACGGATATCAACAAACATTAAAAGAGATGGACGGGTATAATTTAACTGACGTCGAAAAACAGGAGTATACGACTGAGACACATATATTTTTAAATAAGGTTTTGACCATGATGAAAATTTTAGATTCTGATTGGAAAAATACACTAAATCATTATATTGTTAAAAATATAGACTACGACGCCGAGTCTCATGCCCACATGCATAAATATCTCCAAGCTATTTTTTGGGAAAATATAACGTTAGAATTAAATGTTAAACAAAATTTTAAAATTATGAACTTTTTAATCCAAGACTATATTAATATTGCTAATAATTTAGTGGTAGATGTAACAAGTCTGATTGACTACCCGTGCATTAAAAATACAGACGACGTAATTGCACTCTTAAAGATATTTACGACTATAAATAAGCGCCTCGATTCAGAATTCCCATACAATACCGATATACAACCAAAAAACATTATTAGAACACTTCAAACCCTATTTAGTCGATTAGAATTTTTAATCCAATAAAATCAGCTTAATATTCAGAATAAAACATTCCAAAATAAAAATATCATATTTTATCGTATTATGAAACCCGTCCAGACTCGAGGCGATATTAATAAATTCGGTTTTTTTAGTGTCTGATAGTAGAGGACTATCAAGGTAGTAGTTAAATAATAGGTGAAATATCTTCACGGGTGTTAAATTTAATAGTAAATATCGATATATAATCTTTCTTATGACGATCATGGAATTCAAATTTGGTTTATTTATTTCATCCACGAGAGGCTTAATAGTATCCTCGCAGGTTATGAGGTTATTTTGGACACAACCATTCATAAAATAATGCTGCAAAACTAAATCGGTTTTGTAGGGGTCTCCACAACCTAGGAGTTGTATTTTAGAGACCAAGCTTGGGTCATGACTTTTATTATAGGATTTTAGTGTGAACTCAATATGTTCCTTGATTTCTTCTTGCTTCGGTATTGGGACGCGTATATGAATAAATCTTGATAACAATGCTTTATCGATAAGATTAATATTTTCACAACACAGTATAAATCTCCCCACAGCATGTTGTTTTTCAACAATCCGTCGCAAAGCCAATTGAGCATTTTTAGAAACCTTGTCCATATGGAACAATACGATAACCTTATATTGCAATTTGCCAATATTTTTATAAGTTAGTAAATATTTTAAGAATTCGCAAATAATATGCTTGTCGTAATAACCATATTCGTATAAATTCAATTCGAAATGATACGGTGATTCCACAAAATTTATGGTTACCTTATTATTATTAATTTTTATTGTATGGGTTCTAACATTGCGGATAATATCGTCGTTGGATATTTTATGTAAAAGCCCCGAGATCAAATTGCGCTTGGAGTGTTCACTTCGCCCATAAAAAACTAAATTCTCTAAATATTCCGAATTATAGATTTGGAGTCGTTTCGCTACCTTACTATTATATTTGATACTGTTTAAACTCTGTGTATTTAAAAACATAGTGCGATATATAATGTAGTTTTAAATATTTAAATTAAAATAATGGAGCAACACTTGTATAGTATAGAAGAAACTATCCAATTTTTAACTGATTATAAAGCACTTTTAAAATCACAAGAATGTAAATATACCAATAATATGGAAATATTATTGTCAAATTCAGATCTACACCTCCACCGATATATGGAAACGCTATATGAAATTATAGATTGTAATAAAAATGGCATACCCAATAATAACTTGCAAGAGCTTATAGCCGAACGAAGCCTTATAAATAGTAATATCAAAGAAGTTATGCCTTTGATACTGTATCATTTTGCCAATAAATTACCCAGACTATAGAAAAATCATTCTATTTAGAGGTTTAGATTTATGTCCGAGGCCCCCTGGCCCCGCGCTCACCCTTAGGTCCTCTGGGTCCAGCCTTATTTCGAATTTGAAAGTAAAAGTGGAAGGTCATTATAAATTGGAAAACCATGAATATGAGCATAAAAGATAATACTTGAGAGATTTGGGGAAGGGTCAGTGCCATAGGTTTATTATATAATAACATTTTTTTTTTCTACTTAACCACATAGATCGTCCAGTTACGTATAACAGCTAACTTATATACTGCAAGGTGTGTTACTATAATTACATAGTAATGTACTATATATATAAACTGTATGATGTTTTTCTAATGATACATTAGATATATTATTAATATAAACCGTATGATGTTTTTCTAATGATACATTAGATATATTATTAATATAAAAATATTCTATTTTTATATTATAATGATTAAATCAAATTGGGATAATAAAATTTGGAAGATTATCGACACGTATTTTAAATCTACAGATAATTATCTTACAAAAAACCAGATAGATTCGTACAATACGTTTCTAGAAAAAAATATACCGAAAACTATAAGACAATTTAACCCCATTAGTATGCAATTTGGGAGTAGTGTTGAAATTGATAGTTTATTGGATGTTGAATTGGACGCCCATTTAACTAAATATAGTTTATCGATTGATGGTAATCCAACCGAAAAACGGATTCGGCTGCAAGAAGAATACGATCGGGATATAGAAAAATATCGCCACGAAATAAATATTTATGTAGGGGCGACTCCTGTGTGGAATTCTGATAAATCCAAAATAATTGATATTAATGACAATGCCCAGGGTATTTATATGGGTAAGGCGATTATTCAAGAAACTAAAGACGAGGGCGACGCTAAAAAGATTCTTCGAAAAACCCTATATCCAAACGAGGCTCGCCTAAAAAATTTAACATACCGTAGCGAGCTAAGAGTTGACCTTATAGTAGAGAAAATTATTAATAATTACAGGGATCACCATAAATATACCAATATTAATAGCGAGTTACTACAGTCGGAGGAAGAATTGGAGAAAACCTTTGCATCTCCAGATGCAGTCGATTATAGTAACAAGGGTCGGCGAAATCGCTGTATCTTACACTTTCAACACGAGAATCGCAACATTAGTTTTTACCCAAATATTAGCCTGGGTAACATACCTATCATGCTTCGGTCCCGAAAATGTTCTTTGAACACCTTAAAGAATATATCGCTGACGAAGGTAGGGGAATGCCGTCACGACCAAGGTGGGTATTTCATTATTGACGGGAAGGAGAAGGTTATCGTCGCCCAGGAACGAGATATTAATAATAAAATCTATGCTAATTTCAAAAATGACCAGATAAATAAGGTTATCGCTAATATTCGCTCTGCTGCCGAAAATAAATTTATCCCGGCGCGAATTACCAGAGTATGTATATTACACGAAAGGGTTGATCGACAACGGATTACCTTTGATAATACCATCCGCGTTAAGATTCCTTTAATTGATAAAGAGATTCCATTATTTATATTGTTCAGAGCACTTGGATTCTATAGCGACCAGGAAATTGTCGAGGTTATTTGCAATGAAAATAGCGGTCTTACGGAACAGACCTATTCGAAATATTTTTCCAAAATGCTCGAAATATTAACTCCCAGCATCAATGAGAGTAGTTATATTATAAATAATCAAAAGGACGCACTGGATTTTTTAATGGAGCAGATTAATGAAAATTTCATGCGCGACGCACCGAAAACCTACAATATGAAACACAAATGTTTAATGGAAATATTAAAAAATCATTTCCTACCGCATTGCGGACAGGGATTACTTGAGAAAGGGCACTTTCTCGGATTTATGGTACAGAAGGCTATCCATGTTCTATTAGGTATTGAACCTGAGACGGACCGAGATAATTATATGTACAAGCGAATCGACATATCAGGCTATTTGTTGTCGCAAATTTTCCGTGATCTGTATTTCAGAGTTAAAAATAAATTATTGGAGGTGGTTAGGGTTGGGTATAGTAAGAAATTCGGTTCGATAAATACCGAGAATATTACGAATGAAGATTTTTATAAACTAATTGATAACAATTTGTATAATAATTCCTTGGTCCCGACACAATTATTAGATAGAAGTATCATAAATGACGGTATGTTGTACGCCTTCAAAAATTGCTGGGGTTTAAAGGACGCACCATGTAAAGCTGGTGTAGTGCAAGATATTACCCGGATCAGCTATATCGGTTTTGTATCCCATTTACGCCGAATAAATACTCCATTGTCGAAAAGTGCTAAGGTTCGTGCTCCACATTCGTTACACGGTTCCTCGTGGGGAATTATGTGTCCGTCTGAAACTCCAGATGGCGGAAATATTGGAATTCGTAAAAATTTAGCGATAACCGCCTTAATTACACCCGGAACAAGTTCATTTTTATTAGACAGACTAATATATTCACTTGGAGTTGTTGATATTAAGACACGGCGTGATCGAAATATCCGTAATTTACCAAAAACCAGGGTCTTTTTAAATGAGCGTATTATGGGCTATAATGCAACTCCAGCGTATTTTTTCACCGTGTTTAAGTTACTAAAACGAAACGGGTATATCAATATATATACTTCAATTTCGTGGGATAAACAAAATCATATTATAAGTATTTCTACCGATTCTGGTCGAGGAATTAGACCAGTATTTATAGTGGAAAAAGGAAATGTGATCAATTTAACAGACAATATAATGTCCCAAATAGAACACCAAGAGGGCTTAACTTGGACGCAGCTTTTAGTCGGTTTAAATAACGAAATCATGCAAAGTGATACCGATGATAAATGCTATGTAACGGACGATCTTCTAAATATGGGAAAGGACGGTCCTGACGGACATTTGGTCCAATATTTACGCAATATGGGTGGGATAATAGAATATATTGATACGAATGAGTCGAATACTTCGTTAATCGCGTTAAATCCCGCCGACCTGAAAAGCACCATTAATAAATATGACTACTGTGAAATTAGCCCGACGCTGATTTTAAGTATATTAGCTACACTAATACCAGGTCTATCTATGAATCAGGCACCGCGGAATCAATTTTCAGCTTCGCAAGGTAAACAGGCTTTGGGGTTATACGCTTCTAATTATCGTAATCGTATGGATATTAAAGGACAAATACTACATTATCCTCAAAAACCAATTGTAAAAAGTAAATTTAGTAAATATTTATTCACTGACGAGTTGCCACACGGTATTAATGCAATTGTTGCGATCGGGTGCTTTTCGGGGTATAACCAGGAAGACAGTATTATTTTAAATAAGGACGCTATACAACGCGGGCTATTCCGTTCTACTAAATTCAGAACGTATGTCGAACGCGACACAATGGATAATGGTAAAATTATCGAAAAAATATGCAACCCCACATATTTCCCAAATGTAAAGAATATGCATTCTGGGGATTATAGTAAATTGGGAGACAACGGCGTTATTCGTATGGACGAAAATTTAAAGGTTAGTGAGAACGATATACTTGTTGGTAAGTGCGTCATTAGCGACGAAAAGGATGCCGACGGCAATGACATTTTATATGATAATAGCGACTATGTTCGTCGTGGTGAAGACGGTTATGTGGACCGGGTATTTATCAATAAAGGGAATGAGGGACAGAAATATTGCAAAATTCGGATCCGTAAGGATAAAGACCCTGAATTAGGAGATAAATTTGCTTCCAGACATGGTCAGAAAGGAACAATCGGTATGGTCTTACCAGCGAAAGATATGCCACGGACTAAAGACGGTATTGTCCCTGATATTCTTGTTAATACTCACGCGTTCCCCAGCCGAATGACAATTGCGCAATTTTTAGAATTATTATTGGGTAAAGTGTGCGCCATTAACGGATTTGAAAGTGAAATTGCACCGTTTACTCAAATGCTGGAAGAAGGTGGTGATTCAGAAAGCATTATTGACAAAACGCGAAATATTTTAGAAAAACTCCAGTATGAAAAGAATGGGAACGAAATTATGTATTCTGGAATTACTGGAGAAATGCTAAAAGTTAATTTTTTTATTGGGCCTACCTTTTACCAACGACTTACCCACCAAGTTTCTGACAAGCAGCAATCGCGTAGTAAAGGCTCTAATACTGCACTGGCCAGACAACCAGTTAGTGGTCGCGCTGCGGGCGGTGGTGGTAGAATCGGCGAAATGGAACGCGACGCTATTTTGTCGCATGGAGCAGCTGATTTCTTAAAAGAAAGCTTTATGGAGCGTTCCGATAAATATCAATTTTGGATTTCGTGTAAAACTGGTCTAATTTCAGCAGTAAATCCTAAGAGAAATATATATAAAGATTTAGCCGGCGACGCTATGAAACAAAGTATTAGCTTATTATCCAGACTCCAGGAATCTACTAACGATATTGAGAAAAAACAAACCGAAACTTCCAAAAGTGAATTTGTGTGCGTCCAAGCGCCGTACGCCTTTAAATTGCTAATTCAGGAAATGGAGGCGATAGGTATTGCTCCAAGATTGGTCAGCGACCGCACCTTGCGTAAGTGGAAGTCGATAGCTCTTAAAAATAATGGCTTAGTTATTTTAACCGAAAGCGATAAGCACCTGTTGGAATATACTCAACGTGGTGAAATAATTACTAACTCACTAAGTAAATATCATAATGAAATTAAGCGCTCATTGTTATTGCACACAGCTTCGAATATTCGGTCGGGCTATACCCATTATCCAGACTATAAATCGATGGACGAGAAAACGCAAATGGCGTTGGATGACTATTGGACAACCAGAGCATCGTCGCTAATTGATTTTTCGGTCGGCGTCGGGGGTGATTTACATAAATGGTACTCGGCGGACTATAAAATCATTTTAGGAATTGACATATCAAGTGAAAACATTGAACGGTCCTCCAGCGATTCGACTGAAGGTAGCTATTACGCCGATAAGGATGGAGCCCTGAAACGCCTTGATAATCTGAGAAATGGAATTAAAACTAATAGTCGTCAGAGAGAATGGGCACGCAAAAGTAAAATCGAATTTATTGTTGGAGATTCGTCAAAATTGCTAAATTTAGAAGATGCACCTATAGATGCCTTTATATCACAAGGGACCATTAATCAAAAAACTCGCTCCTTCGATTTGGTAGATCCTAAATATAGCCAACAATTACAAACCTTCTTAACGCGGTATATACCATTAAATGAATATTCATCCATTAATATGAAGCAGTTAAAATTTGGGACGGCGGTCATGTTCTTTTCGATACACTACTTATTTGATCGACAGGAGCGTCTACGTAACTTTTTTACAAATTGCTCCAAAACATTAAAGCTTGGTGGGTATATAGTTGTTACTACCTTTGACGGGTGTCGCGTACTTGAAAAATTACTTCAAAATAAAGGGTTGTATCAGCATGAAGGTGAATGGTCCATAAAATCACATTCGGCATTAAGTGCCCTGGCAAGCAGTTTCGAAAATGGTTTTGGTAAAAAGATTACTGTATTTGTAGACTCGATTGGTACTGAAAATACTGAATTTTTAGTTAATCCCGCATTACTTATTACGTTCGCCAAGATGATGGGATTTACTTTGGAGAATTCCCCAGGGTCGTCCAAATTTGAGTATCCAACAGATACCTTTGATAATATTTTACACCATTCCAAAGCAAAGGCTGCCTTGGGGAAAAACCCACCCATGAAGGCGTTTAGTGATTTAAATAGATATTTTGTTTTTAAAAAAACTGCTGAACTGGAGAATTTAATAAATCCAGACATTGGCGTTGTTGATATGAAGCAGATAGACGAATTTCCGAAAGTAGAACTGCAATCGGCATTCGCATATTATCCGATTAGCGTCCCAGGATCCCAGTTTAAGAAAAAAGTATATCGTTCAAACTTGTTACCAACTGCGGACGAAGTCACGCACCTAAATTACTCCATTTATATTGCGAATCCTGATTATCGTAATATCGTCGCACCGTTTCATATTTGTGCCAATTTACGCCAGATTAATAATTTAATTGACGTCCCCAGATATTATATAAAGGACCATAAATGGCTGAATTCCGTAGGACCTCTTCGTGAGATAAACAATATCTATGAAGATAATAATTGTTATTCTATTCCAGAATCATTTCGGGATATATTAGAGAAAAAACGCGACCTATCAATATATCAGAATATCGACAACACCTCCTTAGAAAATACTTTGGAATACATATATTCGAATATTAAAGTAGGGATTTATGTACAGATTTCGAATGAAGTTTTGTATAATTTTACCCCAATTATTAATTATAATGAGCACAAATTCACCAACGAAATTTTAACCAGAATACAATCCAGTGAGACGGAATCTGGATTGACTAATGTTTTAATTGAATTAGATGCTTTCGATAATCTTATATACACCCCCGGTGTAAATTCCCGCACCGACGCCCTTAATCATACAATTTTTATAAAATCCATGAACCATACCTGCTATAGTGTTTTAGTTGGAAGTGACGTACTAAGTCACCTGATCCCACATTACTATATATATAAGGACATGATAGAACAGTTATTGATTCACTCACGATCAGATTCGCCACAACGAATCCGCGTCAATGATAACGAATGCATCATTAATGTGTTAGAAATGCCAATCGTCAAAATAATTAATACCGCCGGATCGGAGGAAGTCGTCCACCCCGTATTCGGTCAGAGACATTTGGGGGGTGGTGTTAATGATAATTACGGTATTGAAGGCGATGGTTTAGCTCTGGAACAGAAAATGATTCCCATATTAAGTGCGTATCACGGTCGTGTATCTGGAGAAACCATTACATTTGGTGATATTCCTATTCCAGACATTCATTCGTATATCATCGCAAAAAATATCCAACAAGCTGAAATATCCTTTATTGATACGTACGTGGTGGGTCGGACGGGGCATAAATTAGTCACTTTTGTAAACACGGTTGGTCCAGAGGAGCACAATGTCCGTGCGCTTGTTGGAACACGGCGAGAGTTTTTCAAGAAGCTATTCGCCCAAGGACCCGCTTTAGAAATTATCGATGTCGCCAATGGATTTGAGAAAAATAATCTGGTAATGATGGAGAAGGGTTTATTAGCTGAACCTGAACTTCAAAAAGAATATGAATTTAAATCCAGAAAGACGTTGACCTCAGCTAATGGGTTTGGAGTGTTCTCAACTATTACCGCCAATGCTATAGTTTATATAGACGCTTTTGGAAGCGATCACTTATTGACGTATAGTTTAGCTTATAGGAAACCAATTATAATGTTAAAGGATTTTACACATCCGTTCCAACTATGGTATGAGCATCTTTTTGTACCATACGATTTCGCATTTGGTGCCGATAATTCAAAGGCGAACATCTTTATCATTGATACTGGTGTGATACGCATGCGCGTCGATTCCGCCCAGGAATCAGACGGTGTTGTCGGCACGGGGTCGGACGATAAATTATTGAAAGCCCTTAGTGTGGAAATTGGTTTATGCTCCCAGGTGTTAAATGAAGAGCATGAGCGGTACATCAGCACTAACACTGGGGATAGTATACGGGCCCGAGAGTTGCGAGAAAGCAGGAAACAATATTCGTTATTGGGTGGTGTATTGACTAATTCCCAACAATTAAGTTCCCTTATATTTGGAGGTATTCCGCATGCGAATGACACCGCCTCCGAAAATTCGAATTGCAACACAATATATCAATATTTGGCAACCAGTTTGAATAGTGTCAGTTTCAATTTCACAGGTGAAAAACCAGTTATTAAATCAAAAGAACAGGTGGGTGAATATATAAGCGAGCGACTTTTGGTGAAGTCCAGTAGATTAGCCAATTTGGAGGCTACGACGTTAAACAGTCGTATTTGTACCCACGAAATAGGGGAATCTATTAGCATTAAGGGATTAATGTATACTTATATTACATTTTCTGCCAAACACGACGTGTTTGAATTTATACGTGCCAAATTGGTAGAATCTTACCGGGAAACAGCAAATCCCGGTGGTACCAGCGATCCAACATTACAAGAAGAAACCGACGACGATTCGCCGCCATATGTGGTTTCACCCGAAGGTGATTCTTCCGACGACGATTCGCCGCCATATGTGGTTTCGCCATAACCCAACCGCTACTAATATAGAAAACAATATAAATTATACCTATTCTGGTACTGAACAGGTCTTGTGGTGGGGAATATAAAGGATTTCAATAATTTTGATTTAAATATTAACTATTATTCGTAAATAATACAAAATGGGAGAAGACCGATATTTCCACAAAGCATGGGGTGTTTGTAAGCAAATGGTCCGAGATAGGGGCTATTCACTTTCACCTGACTATGAAAAGCTATCTCAAATAGATATTAACTATTTATTGGATAATAACACTCTAAATATGATTGGGACTCGTGCCAATGACGAAAAAATTTTCATAAGGTTTATTAATATGACTAAAACCAAGGTATCTTACTTACAGGGCATTGTCGAAGAAATTCAAAAACAGCATGCAAAAACTACAATTATTCTTATTTTAAAAAAAAGGGTCAGTTCGATTATAAAAAAACTTGAAACGCGAGGGAATTTTAATGTTCAAATATTTCACTCCAAGGTTCTCTTAATGAATCCTACTGAATATAGTTTAGTCCCTATACATATTAAATTGAGTCATGATGAGGCCCGCGAGGTGCTAACCAAATATAATATATTATGTAAATCGCAACTACCACTATTATTGCCAAACGACCCAATCGTCAAATATTATAATTTTAAGAAGGACGATATTATTAAAATCGTTAAAAAAGCCAGAATGACATATGAAATCCAATATAATGCAACGGCTAAAAAACTTAGCACTAAAGAAGTGTCATTAGAAAAATTTTTAATTGAAACCAAAGTGATCCATAAAAAAAAATCTAACATTGACAGACGAAAGCTGTTGAAGGCCTATGTAGATGAAAATAATGCGGATATTATTCGATATCGCTACGTGAAATAAACAATATTTGGAGTTAATAAAATTATGTATGATTATATTAATGCCAGTTAAAAGCTACACTCTTCAGAGGAGCACCAACATAGAAGAATTACGCAATACGTACACCGGTCTTTTGGACGAATATTACGAACTATATCAGCAATATCTAAGCTATAAATTTTCAAGTAACAAGAACGAAAGAAAAGTAGAGACAGAACTCAAAATTCCAGAATATGATTGGGTTGGAGAATCAGGGGTCGCAAGCACCCCTGACCCAGGGTTTACATCACCCTGCGCGGGCGTATGTGATATGGACTATTTGCAGAAGGTATTAGCTCCAAAATGCACAGCAATGGGGTCATCGTGTGTTGGAATAACCAATAACGGCGAATTAAAGTCCGTTGTCCCGACCACCCCATTCAATATTACTTTGCCAGGGAAAAATGGCAGCGATACCTTAGAGTCTATATTTCATAAAAAAACTGTTACGACAACAAAAGTTATACCGGCCACCAAACTTGCGGAGGATGCTGCTGCTAAATTGGAAATTTTAAAATTGAAAATTGCAAGTATTTTAAATGAATTAAAAGCAAATATTGAAACCACTGATGGTCGCTTGCGACAACACACTCAAGCGGTGGATTCAAAACGCGCTGTTATTTTAGCCAGGAATAAAAAACTCCAAAGACAGGATCGGGATTTAGAGGGTATCCAATTAAAATTGATTTCACGAAGACGCCAAAATGAATTTTCAGCTGAACGAAATCGATATAGAAAGGTACTGCTTGTGTTATTGGTGTTATGCAACGTGATACTTATAGGGTATTTTGGGTATTTATTAACCAATTAGAAATAATTTAATTTCTTTTAATATATTAATAATTAATATGTTAAAGGGTAGTCCACTTAAAATAGCACAAATCGAGGGATTATTAAGTCAAACCATCAATGAACACTTCATGTTGAAACATGACGACCAAATGCTAGCGGTCCCTGAAAACGAGATGAAAGATTTGGTAAATGTTCGTCGCGAGCTAATGCAATTATTGTTCGACGCGAAGGAAGAACGATACAATAAAAATTCGGAACTAATGGAATCCCAAAAAACCAATGAAATATTAAACAACTTATTGGAGAAACAAACTGTTCGGCGCGACGGGTTAAATAATACGGCGCACTCCAAAATTAACGACGATATAATGTCGGAAAATAAGGTCTTTCAGATACGTGAGAACGACTATAGAAAAAAAAATTACTACATTTTTATATGGAAACACATAACCGCCTATTCAATATTAAGTCTATTAACGGGTTTATTTGTTAAAACCGGGCATATGACGAAGAGAACTGGTATCGTATTGTGCCTGATGTTTATTATAGGATTAGTTCTAGTATTGGGTATAAACTATTATGTATTTACTAAACGAAATTATATATACTTCAATAAATATAACTGGAAACCAAATATAACTAATGTCGATTCCCCTCCCCCAACTACATGCGACAAATGATATTATTTTATATAATGCTCAATAATAACAATTCCAAAGGTAGGGGGAATTATAATAGAGAAAGTTATGAGTTCGTATAACAAATGTGTCAGTTAAATTTAAAACATTTAATTATTATAACAGAATGAGTGGTAGTTATATAACAAAGGGTAAAGGTATATGTGATTGGCATTACACCATTGCCAGAGGGCCCAATAATATGACCAGTTGTGCCAAAGCATGTAATAAACTAACTAATTGTAAAAGATTTTCGTACTCAAGACATGGGTGTCGTATAAGTAAATGCGGTTCGGATCCAGGTCCTGATGCATGTCCATCCGACAAACAGTGTCCCATATCAACCTTACACGGTGGTGCATGGGGAGAAATAAATACAACCGAAATCGTACCTGCGGCGGAGTATGAAAGAATACAGGCTATGGAGGTGAAGACTACACAGTTATTAAAAGCGGGACGAGCCGCCCACATAAAACAAGTTTCCCAAAAAAAACAGGATGAAAAGGCAGCGGTTAAGGGTCACGAACACGCTAAAATTGCATTAGAGTCTAACTTTGTAACTGATTTAAATACCACTACAAGTAATTATAATGCGGAACATAAATCACTCTCA
>Ga0209092_10002926_pt1 | contig 15265 bp, 1 predicted proteins | sample FraStrMetagenome_FD_187446 | JGI IMG/M metagenome (GOLD analysis project Ga0209092, IMG submission 187446) | Marine eukaryotic phytoplankton communities from Arctic Ocean - Fram Strait ARC3M Metagenome (SPAdes) (version 2) | ecosystem: Environmental > Aquatic > Marine > Oceanic | place: Fram...
GTCGTCCATCAACATCTCAGCCAATTGCGAAGTAGCCTTTGGTGTGATGCCGAACAGCTTACCGATAGCCCGCAAGATGCGGTTCATTGTAGTGCGGAAGCGGGTAGTCTTAGGGTCTCCTGACTCGAAGATATCTGACGCTTCGCGTCCGATTGAGGTAACGAGTACCTCCATAGCGAGGTCACGTGAGTTCAGGTCGGGGTAAGCCATAGCTACCTCGTTCCAAAGCTTAGAGCCTTGCAGCTCTTCAATAGCCTGCTGCACTAGTGGGTCTGTAAACCCGAGTGCTTCGACCAACACGTGTCCGAACTCGTGCGCTACTGTGTCACGCTGCAACTTGTCTGGGTGTATAGTGATAGTGGCTGCGCCCTTATCAATTACAACCTTACCGTTAACGTCCAACGAGCTGTCAAACTTAACAGTTACAGGAATACCTGCCTTAGCAAAGCGTGCCTCCAAGTGAGCTACTTTAGCTGCAGTGCTGTTGTCCTTACCATAAGGCAACCTAGAGAACAGTGTGGTTTGTGTACCACCGCGTTCTTCTGCTTGCACCTTAGCCTCTTCTTCTACAGTTCTTCCAGTCTCAGATGCGTCTGCAGCAAGAGCAGTGTCTACCGGCTTACCTGCAAACTTCTGACCGTTGTTGGGGGACTTAACTGCAGCAAACTGAACCTTACCTTTGTCTTCTCCAATAGGAATAATAACGTGATTGTCCGCTGCCCTGTATGCAGAGTTTGCGTTAAACAACACTGCGTTGTTAATCGCCTCTGCAACAGTTTCACCTGACATGTAAGGCAGGTTAGGGTTGTGCACCTGTGCCGCGTGGATAGCGAGGACAGTTTCAAAACCAACGTTCAAACCGTTTACACCAGCTGCACCAGATTCCGTAGCAAGCTCAGTCTGCAAAGCGTCAGGCAAGACACGCGTAAAGCGTGACTGGCTCAGTCCGTAACGTGAGCGCTGAGCTTCGTACGCGCCAATCGCGTCAACAAACAACACCATGTCGGTGTCACCGCTTTCGTACAAAGCGTTCAGAGCTTTCTGAACTGCAATCAACTCAACGTCGTCGTTGACGTTCATCAACATTGCGTTGTCAAAGTACTTGCCGTCTTGTGAGTAGGGTACTGGGTTAATCTGAATCTTGCTCAAAACAAGCGCAAGGTTTTCGTTACCTGCAACCTGCTCAGCGTTCTTGTTAAAGACACGAGTCCACTGCTCAAGAGAGTAGCTCTCCTTAAGCTCTGGCAACTTGTTCACTGCACGAGTATCACGCTCGCCCATGGCGGTGTAGATAGTTTCGTTAGCGGCAATCTCCTCAGCGGCCTGCTGACGAATGTACTCGTCATGCATTTGGAAAGTCATAGACTTAGCCAAAACAGAGCCAGCAAACGTGTGGCGCAAAAGCAAGTAGTTGTCACCTGCATTTGTAAGCAAGTCACCCGCTCGAGTAAACATGTGGCGAACAGCGCCTTTAGTGTCAACGTTAAAAGGCTGCTCAGTACGACCGCCTTCTGCGGTTGCATAATCTTTCTGAGTAACAACGTTATTGTCAGGGTCACCTGTAGCAAGACTTGAGAAAGCTTTCAACTCCTTGTCCATAATACCCTCAACACCCTTTGCAATACCAACACGGTCAATACGCATAGCGTCTCCTTGCTCGTTAAGAGGTGCCGCAATGTGGTGCTGGAACTGTCCAATAGCCGAAGCTGTAAGTCCAATAGCCGACCACTTAGCGTCGCCTTTCAAACCAGCCGTAGGAGTAAGCAAGTTACGGTTTGAAGGAAGAGCCAAAGAAGTCTTACTCTTCTGGTCTAGGTTCATGCCTATAGCAATCCGACCAATAAAAATTGTACCCTCTTCGCTGTTATTTTTAACCTTAAGGACTGTGTTTTTAGCAGAGCCTTTTATTTCGATGTGACCGTTAGCCACCATCTGCATAGCCTCAGACTGAATAATATTTACAGCAAAGTCAAGGTCTCCGTTTGTAGTCATAAGCAGTGCAGAGAACAAACCAAAGTTCTCCTTGTTCACACCAAGCTTACCGTACACGGGGTCTTTCGCCCCGTCCATAGCTGCAGCAACCATCTCAGTGTGCAGCAACACAAGCTTATTGCTTACGTTTGTAGCGTCAAAAGATGCTTTACGAGACGAAGTACCCAAACTAAAGTCTGCTTTAAACTTAAATCCGTTACGGACAAAGTCCTGCAAGATGAGGTTCTTGTTAGCTGCTTGACCTTTAAGAGCAATACCCGCGCGGTTGTCACCCAACATCATAGTATGAGTAGTAACAGCGTAAGGGTTGTCTTTAATAAACTGCTGGTCTTCTGCAGAGCGCAAGCCTTTTTTATCTGCAATGTCTGACAACGTATCAAAACCTTGTGGAGCCTGAATACTAGACAGCATGCGCGGGTCCATGTAGGTCTCGCGAATCATATCGTACAACTCGTTTGCTTTCTTAGCAAGAGGAGTCTTAGCATTTGTGTCGCGCCACTGGAACACCAGTTTGTCAACGTCAAAGTCAGAACCCATCTGGGTCACGAACTCGTCCGGCACAATAGCACCGTCTTGTCCGTCCTGCAAGAACTCTACAACCTCAACTATAGAACCAGAGTTTGGAGCCTCAGAAGGAATACGAACACAGAACATCTCTAAGAGCTCTGGGTGTGTAGACTTAATCTCCGCAAAAGACATGTCAGCAATGCTGTCGCCTTTGTAGGTCTTAGGAAGGTAGTCGCGGTTAACAACAATCTGTGCAGGCAGTACAATCTTTTGTCCGCCTTCCTCGACAGTAACCTCTTCACTTGCACCGAGCTGGTCCATGTAAACTTTGAGAACTTCGACGCCCGCCTCTTCAGTGTACTCGTCACCGTACTCCTCGCTCATCCGCTTGGAATCCTTGAGCTCGCTTTCGATACCTTCAAAGCTAGTAATACCCAAACGACTCTTAGGCAAGTCTGGGTTAGCCTCGAACAGCCTGTTCATGCGGCGTTCCCACAGCTCATCGATGAGACCCTCGATGCTCATTTGGTCAACCTGCTCACGGCCCCTGCCGTCTTTGTACTTCGTCTCAACCCTAAGAGTATTGTCCCTATGCCCAAGAGCCAAGTGCTCGATAGTTAGAGGACGAGAGTTTTTACCATAGACATCGTCAGCTACAGTAAACTCTCCGGGCAGTACCATAGACATTAAGTCCTCGTGGAAAGCCTGCTTAGTTGCTTTACCCTTAACAGTATTAGTCACTGTCTTACCACCAGACACGCCAAGGCGCATGCCTTTCAACCTGTTCTTACGTGTGCTGTGGAACTGTGAGCTAATCTGCACTTGTGTGCCACCAAAGACACGCACCTGCTTACCCTCGTTCTCAACAGAAGAGAAGACCGCAGCGCGAACCGCCCCAATAACCGTAGGGCTTGTAAAGTTACCCTGCTTAACTTGGTCAATAACGTAAGCTGGGACATCCTGAGACTCGAGCTTATCAACCAACCAGCTACTAAGCTTAGCAAGGTCGGTACCATTGTTCCCATTGTCAAACTGCTTAAAGAAGGTTTCAGACTGTGCCGTGTAGATGTTGTCAAGCGCTGCCATAAACTTGTTACGGGTAGCAAGGCCTTCCTCACCGCGCTTCATAACACCATGAGCAATAGCAATACGCTCCATCTGCGACATCATCTTGTTAGTGCTGTCGTCATGCCAGTGGTCAGTAACATGTACCTGCTTGCGGTAGCCGCTCATAGGAAGAGAGTGAATGTTCTCTTCTTCAAAAGACTTAACCTCAAAGCTGCCGTCCTCGTTAATAAGTTCAACCTCGCCTTTAGTGTTACCCACTTTGTGCGCCGTGCTCATTTGCACTTGGTCAATACTGTTCTTGGGGTCGTTCATCCACTTAGCCAACTTGCCGAAGTCTCCGGGCATGTCTGGAAGCAGTGGGATAATAGAATTCTTAATCTGCTGTGACTGCATCAAACCATCTGCTGCCATAGTACGTGCGTAATAGAACGGCTTGTACGGGCGGAACAGCTTTTGCTTTTCGTTAGCAGTCAACGTCTGACCAGCGCGTGCCTTGTCTAAAGCAGTCTGCAGCTCAGGCGTCATGTCGCCGTGTTCAATAAGAATAGTCTCGTAGAAGTCGAGAGTAACATAAGACTGGGCGTCTGCAATTTCTACACCAGTGTAAGCCTCCCAAGCTTTAAGCTCAGCAGTTCCCCCGTTCTCAACATCAGTCAAGTCAAACTTAACGTCCTTCATGGTGACGCTACGGAAGTGAGTCTTCTGCGTAACGCCTGCGTTGGTAACACCGGGAGAAGCAATGTGCTTGTGACGCTTCTGCATGTCGGTAGTATTCTTACCGGCGTTCTGCTTAAACTCGTTAGCTGTACCAGCAAGAGCAACAGCAGTAGAGAAGTTACTTACGTAACCAGTAGTAGTCAGCATCATAGCTGCCTCTGGTACGGACATACCAGTGTCGCTGGCTTTGTGGCCATTAATAAATGACTGGTCTTTCGCCAGCTTAGTAGCTTCTTTCTCCAACTCCTTAAACAAAAGCTGAGCAGCTGCTTCAGCTTCTTGCTTTAGCTGGGCGCTCGTAGTAATCGTAAAGAAGTCTCCCTTAGTAGTAGAGAGCTTAGAACGCATGTAAGCGTTAACAGTTGGGTTACTGTAACGGCCCTTACGTACGCGGAGCTCTGCAGTCTCTGCAAGGATAACATCACGCAGCGCAAGCAGTGCCTTGTTCTTACCAGCTTCAGTGGCCGGGTTAAAGACAACAGCAGGAACAATGTAACTGTTACCTGCATCTGACAACGTAGTTACAGGGTACATAGAACCCAACCCGCGAACACCTTTAAGTGTAACAAGCTGGTACTGGTAACCCTGCGCGTCTGACATGTTAGTATAGGTAGTACCTTTACCTCCTTCAATACCTCCAAGACGACGAGTACCCATACGGCGTGCAGCCTTAATGTCAAACTTACCGTCTTTACGTCCGCTAAAGATAAGGCGACCGTAGTTAGTAACATACATACGTGGGTCAGCAAACACTTTTTCACGGAGACGGGTTTCGTACATTGTATCAGTCTCACCCGAGCGTTGCTCAAACTGGTTAAACCATTCGCCGATAAAGCTAGGAACCTGCTTACTAAAGATACGAGTACCCTCGACGTTGTTAATCGTAGAAGAGATAGCACCACGGTCATTGTCTGCAAAGAAGACAGACAACTTTTCAATCATACCGTTGAAGTCCTTTGTCAGGGCTTCGCCTGTATCATCGCTTGACTCCACAAGACGGGAGTAAGCACGCACTGCGCCTTCAGCATACGTAAACAAGTTGTTCAAGTTCTGCTCACCGGCTTCTGCTGCAAGAGCAAGGCTTACCTCAAAGGCAGCACTGTCTACAGTAGTAAAGCCCATGGCCCGCAAAGCTTTGCCGAGCTTCTCGACCTTCTGGTCTTGTGAGAGGAAGTCATCCTCTTTAATACTTTTAAGTTTGTTGGCCCATGCATCAAGGTTAGTAATGTCTGCCAACGCAGCTGCAACAGTAGCTTGGTTACGTGATGCCAGTGTACGGCTAAACACTTCGCTAGCGTTAGCAAAGCCTTTCTTAACTGTAACTTCCTCAGCACCTGTACGCTTCAAACCAGTAAAGAACTGAGCCAAGGTATCCTTGCTCTGCTCTTGCAGGTTCATAGCCAACATCTTAAACTCTGGGTACACACGTCCCATCTCCATCAACCGCTCCAGCATGTCTTGCGGAGTAGCAGCACTAGCCAGCTTCTGTGACAAGTACGGGAAGTTCAAGTCAACGTTCATGCCTCGTGGCAATCCGAAGAAAGAAGAGTGGGCAGTCTCACCAGACAGCTGGTTAACTGTTTCAATAGCGTCAGCGAGCTTTTCGTAAGCCTGCTGTTTTGCAGTTTCGTTACCAGAGTCTTTAGCTGTCTTAACCTCAAGCATAGCAACTTCAGCAAGCGCCATAGCCTGCTTAAGCTCGTTGCTGTTGTTCAACGTAGCGCGAGTAATCTGAGGAGTAGCTTCAATCAAATCACGGACAGTCTGTGTAAGGCTGTCTTTTGGATTCATCTTCTGGAACTTCTTCTCGTCGTACTGCTCAGTCTCGTTTGTACCAACAGTTTGCTCGTTACTAATCAAGTCCTCAACGTAGCTTTGGAACTTAGAGTCCTTAGCAAAGTGCATAATAACTGACTCCATACGAGCAGGCTCGAACAAAGTCCGCAAGTTCTCGCGGGCCATAGAGTCTGCAGGCATGAGAAGCTTAGCATCTTCTGCTGCCAAGAACATCTCTCCGTTCATAGTCAAGCTAAGAAGCTCTTGAGTAAGCAGCTCTTTACGTGTTGAGTCTGGGAACTGCTCCTTAATCTCAGCGCTAGTCATTGCCTGAATAGTCCTAAAGCCGTCAAGCATAGGGTCATTCAACTCAGACAAGCTGCGGAACTGGTGTCCAGCATACCGGCGCAATGTGCCTTGCAACTCCTCAATTACCTCAGCGTTGTACTCAGGTGCAAACGGAATAGCCTTCATAAAACGAGTAGTAAACTCGTTAGTACGAGGAGTCATGTTACTAAACGTACCCCGGTTAATCTGCTGTGCCAAACGAGTGCTGGCAAGGTTGCCGCGAAGCAACGCACCAATCAACTCCATAAGCTCTGAGAAGAACCTGCGTACAACAGACTTGTCTTTATTAGACAGACCGTCCGTAAGCATGTACTCGCGGAACTCTTCCGCCAGCTCTTCCTCAAGCTGCTCCTCATTCTTGTTAGGATACTTCTTGCGCATTTCTGCAAGCACCTTAGCCTGACGGCTGTCGTCAAGGAACATGTGGAACACAGCGTGGAAAGCCTCGTGGTACTCTGTGCCGTTGATAGCCAAGTCTGAAACCTGCACTGCGCCTGCCTCAAAGATACCATAGGCAGTAGTACCGCCACGGTTAATCATACCCTTTACCCGCTTAAACGGAACGTTAGGCATGTTCTTAGCCCACCAGTCCTCAGCAACTTTCATGTCAAGAGGGCTAGCCTTCTCGCCATTAGCTGCAGCTTCCGCGCGCTCAACTGTGAGGTAACGCTTCCTGTTCTTCTTGCTGTCTTGCTTGTGCTTACGAAGACGCTGGCGCATAGCCTCAGCTGCCGCAGCGTCAATGACAGGCTTAAATGGAGATACCTTAATAGCCGGAGTCGGCGTAGTTTCCTTAGCTGCCCGCTCTGCCTCCAGTGCAGCCATAGCTTCAGGGCTTACACTAGGAGCTTGTGCTTCTTCTACTACTTCAGACTCCTCGTTAGGAGTAAGCTCTTGGACAAGCTTCGCGCCTGATACTCCCTCAATAGTCTGAGGACGCATAGTAACTTTAAGCTGTGTCTTGTTTGTGTTCTCATTGTACACACGGTTCTCACCGGTGTCAAATCTGCTAACTGCAGGAGCAAGCGGGTGAGTCCAGCCAAGAACCTCTCCCTTAGCGTTAGTGACAGGAGCGTGACCAAGGCGAACGTTCTGGTGTGCAAACTCTGCAAGGTTCTTAAAGGTAATACCTTCTTCCTTTCCTTCAGGGATAAGGCTAAGAACTCCTCCACCTTTATATGCACTCTCACCGGTTGCCACTTTAACAGCAATGTCAAGAGGCATCTGCGGAATAATAGTAGCAAGGTCGTTGGTCCATACACCGTCTACAGCCTCAGACAAAGGCGGCTGGTTTGCAATAATACCGCCATTTTGGTTTGTTGGGTAGATTGCCCAGTTGCCGCTCTCTGTCTTACGAAGCGCGTTAGAGCCAAGAAGGTTCTGAGCAGCCGCAATGTTGTTGTCGCTGGCAGAGCGGACAAGCTCGATAAGAGCATCTCCAATCTTCTTACCATTAACTAGTTGGCTGATAGACTGTCCGGGTGCCTTAACCCACAGCGTTTGTCCGTTATGGTTAACGGGCATAAACAAAGAACCGCTGCTGTATGCAGCTTGCTCAGTTGTAGAAGAGCCTTCTTTTTCGTTAGATGCATATGGGGTTACGAGAGCTTTCTCCTGTCCCATTACTTGGAGGGCCTGTCCTTGTCCAATACCGGGCAGCATGATTGCAACACCCTCGGTAAGAACAGTGCCGTCACCAGTAGCTTCAGCTGTAAGGCCGTCTTCTAACTTATTGTTGTCAAGAATCAAGGAACCAAACGCACGGTTACCCAAAGCAGTACGACTTGCAGCAGTAGCCAGACGTACAACTGGCATTGTACTAGTCTCAAGCATGTGAGCGTAGATGGCTTGACGGAACTTCTGCGCGTTAATAGCAGCAGTAAAGTGCGCGTCTGCGCTAATCTCAGTCATCAAAGCGTTCTCGCCAAACCTAACCTTACCCACACGCGTAGTGCCAGTAAAGCTGTTGCGGAAATCTTTACGCTCAAGCAAACGCCGTTGGTCTGCGGCTTCAATAAGCTCAGACACTGTAGGCATAAGACCAACCTCAACACCGTCAATAGTAATGACCATCTCAACACCATCGGCAGCGTTAGGAATATAACTACGGTTACGGTTCTTATTCTCTTTAGTACCCTGCTGGCCCTGCACTCCTTCAATCTTAGTCGAAGGCTTACTGCCGTAGTAGTCTCCAAACTCTACACGTTTTACAAGGTTACCGGTGCTACGTGTCTCAACACGAACAACAGCACCACTGCCGGGAGTAATTGCCTTTTGGATAAGGTTGTACTTTTGCTCAACCTCAGCGTCTGTAATAACTACAGGTCCTGTGCTAGAGTGCACCAACATGTGGTCACGTCCCCAGTCTTTAGAGACACCGAGACGCTCAGCAAAGTAAGACAAGATGCCTGTCATAGGCAGCGCCATGTCGTCAAGCTCTAGCTCAACCGGAGCACTAGGCTCATCGGTAGGTGTAGCTTGGTCAGGGTCAACTGCGCCATCAGCAGGAGTGGTGTCCTCAGGTACAGTCTCGTCAGGAATACTAGTCTCCTCTTCTTTCTTATATCCTTCTACTTCTTCTAAACGCTCCTGCGGAATGTTAGGCAGAAGCTCTGCACTAGTAGCTCCTTGAGCATTAGCCTCAGCCTCGCTCATAGCAACGTTCTCTTTGTGAGACTTGCCGTAGGAAACGTTAATAGGAATAAGCGCGGTGCTAGCAACCTCGAGTCCTGTAGAATTCTCAGCCATCAAAGCGTACAAACTAGTCTGCTTGTTGTACTTGTTTGACTGTGACTGGTCCTGACGTGGTCCAAACTTAGAAGTAGTCCCGTCTTTGTTTACTACAAGGCGTGCGCCTGAGCCTACTTTCTTTCCGTCTTTGTAGATAGCCTTCTCAGCAAGGGCGTCACGCATAGTCTTCATGTCATACACACGAAGCACGCCGTCCTTGTCAACAGTAATCAAGTCAACTGTACCGGCAATACCAACTACGTTGCTGTCCTTGTCGGTAGCAAGTGTGGTGTCGCTGATAAGTGTGATGTCATGCGGTACAACCTTTTCACCCTTTGCAACAAAGCCAGCCTCTAGCTGAGCAAGTTGTGCGTCCAAAGCAGGGCGCAGCTCTTCAGGTAAATGCGGATACTCATTCTGACCAATGTTACCATCCATGTAGTCACGGATGTACAAGTCAACAGAGTTACCAACGTTGCTGGCCATAATGCCATAGTTCGGAGAACCTGCAAACTCTTCGGACTCTCCAATAAAACTAGTAACCCGCATACGCAACTTACCGTCACGCTTATCGCGGTAATACTTACCGTTGCCGTCAGCGGGGTTGCCGTTCTCATCAACAAGCTCTTGGTTCTGCGTATCCGCAACCATCTTGTCAATAGCTGCCTGTGCAATAGCACCGACTTCAATATCCTTAGAGCGCTGCTCTTCTACAGTAGACTTGTCGTTAGCTGCAGCCAGCTTGCGCTTTTCAATCTCAGCAAGGATAGCGTCGTGGCGAGCCTTGTTACCGTGTGCGCGCTTTTTCTGCAACTGAAGCTCTTCGTCGGTCATACCGTCAAGCTCTTCCTTAAGAGCCTTAGCTTCTTCCAGCTGCTTCTTAAACTCCTCTCCTTCTTTGACAGCTTCCGCGACGTTTTCTTTAGAAAGAATCTTTGTCTTCTGCGCTCCCAAAGCTAATGACTCAGCTTCAAGTAATACGTCCTCATATACAAGGTCGTCAACTTTAACAGGTGGTGGAGGTGTTCCCTCCTCAGCCGTAGCCACATCTTCCTTTGCCTTTGCAACGAGAGCTTGGGCTTCCTTCTGTGCAGTGTACGCATCAGCAAGCTCGTTAGCCAGCTGAGTCTTGGCACCCTCTGTCATAGAGGTAGTGTCCTTACCCTGCAGCTCTGTTACTTTAGCGTCTGCTGCAGCGAGGTCTTGCTCAGCCATAGACTGATTCTCAGTTGCTGAGTTAACAGCAGCATCGTCTACGATATTTTCTTGCTCAGCTGCAGGGTTTTCAGAGACCAGTTGGTCTACAAACTCCTGCATAGCAACAGCCTCTTTGTACTCTGCTGAGTCTTTACTTGTGTTCTTAAGTATTGCAGAAATCTCTTCTTGCAGTTCCGTAAGAGCCTGACCCCTCTGCTCTGACAAGTTCTTATGACCTGCAAGTCGCTTAGCCACCGAGTCACGTAACACGCGGTTGCGGTTAGTAAGCAAAGCATTATGCGCGTGCTGACCACGCAAAAGCGTAGCTGCCTCTGGCCCAAGCTCGGGCATTGTAGCGAGGATAGTGCCTATCTCTTGCACTGAAGCTTCTGCAACTTTAATAGCTTCTGCAGAGTCTTCACGGAACTGCTTAACCTGCTCAGCGGATACGCCTTCCTTTTCCATTTGAGCAGCTGCAGCTTCTACGCCTTCTTCAAACACATCGACTGTGCCGTCAGAAGCCGCTTGGTGCGCTCCTTGAAATACCAAATTGTTTACCTCGTCCCGACCTTGAGCAGCAGACATGTCGCCTTTCTCTACTGAAGCAGCAACCTCATTTGCGCGGCTAAGGGACGATTGACGCGCCTCTGCCCTTGCAGCAATCTGTTCCTGCTGCTTAGTCTCTGTTCCTTTAATTTTAGATGTAGCAGAGCGAGCACCAGTAAAGACACCACCACCAAGAGCACCAAAGAAACCGGCCTCCCACATGTGGTCATCTGACATGTACGTTGCCATCCGGTCTTCCAACGTAGTCTCGCTGCCTAAACCTGCAAGACGCTGACCGTGATACTTACCTTCTTCGCCACCAATAAAGTTAACGATTTCCTCTGCACCCTCTGAGGCCATGTCACGCGCAACAAACTTACCAAGCCTACCAGCAAGAGCAGCAGCAGCACCTTTCTTAGTAACTTCTTGACCTGCAACCCGAGCAGCAGTAGCAGCAGTAGCCGCACCACGCGTAGCCTTAAACAGCTTACCAAACGCAGAGAACTGTGCAATATCAGAAACAAGGTTTACGCTGTTAATATGGTAAGCGCGCTTAGCAGCAGCACCTCCGATGTAATCAGCAAGCTCTTCCATGTTAGCCGGGGCACGGTTGTGTTCGGCAGCAAAAGCTGTCCAACCGTCAGTGCCTTCAAACATAGTGTAGTTGTACCCCGAGTTAAGGACATCCTCCTTAGCTTGATTGTACACATCGTGCGCCTCACGCATGTTCTCAGCGTGACGCATACCAAAACCACCACCAATTTGCTGTGCAGCTCTTTCTCCTATAGCAAGTCCTTTCTTTGTTTTATTTCCTATTCGTGCAGCCTTGCCTAAAAGACGTGCGCCCTTACCTAGCAAACTAACGCCTCTGGCCACAGCCATACCGGGAACCATCATACTAAGCGAAGATGCAATAGATGGAAGGTTCTTAGCCCACCACGCAGCATCAGTAAACTGCCAAGCGTCTCCTTGGTTGCGTTCCCAAATCTCAAAGCCGTCTGTGCTTTCACGGATAGTCTGTCCAATCTCTTCAAGAAAGTTCTGATGGTGCAGACGCTCAGAGTCAAACACGCTAACCAAAGCACCGACACCCTCAATAGAGCCACCAACAATCTCAGCAGCCGCCCGAACAGTACCATTACCTAACGCTCCCCAAACACCTTGGTTAATAGCAGCATCAGCAAACGCTTGGTCCAAGTCGCCAAACCGAGTAGTGTAACCCTCAAGCCTATCAAGCGTCTTACCAGAACGGCCTAAGTTCTCAGTCTGTTTTCCTCCGTCAGAGGATATAACAGATGTGTTAGTAGGGGTGTCATCAAATGAGAATAGCGCCTCCTCTTCAGGCGCGCTATTACTCTCATTACCAGTAGGTTCAGTCTCTCCTCCGCCTTCTTGTATAGATGATTCATATGAATCCTGCGGTGGGGTAGGGAATAAATCCATGTTGTTCTCTTCGGACATGGTAAGCTTATTTAAGTATTCTTTATGTGTGCCTTATAGAGAGGCTAGTTGTTGTCGTACGTTGTTGAGGAACACGGCCGTAGCCTCTCCTCCCGTAGTAGAATGCTTAAGCAAGTTAGTCATTTTATCGTTATTTTCAAAGATATCCCTGCCATTCTTGTCAGTTATTTTGAAATAACCCAAGTTATCCTTTGTCAGGTTAACAGACGAGCCGACTACCTTTTCAATAATAGGAGCTAGGCTACCAGTGTCCAACGGAAGTTCTTGACCAAGCTTGTAACCCTCACTGTCCCAACGAGCTCCCTGCTCTACAAGGGCAGGGGAGCCGTAAGCCAACGCACGACGTGTAAACACTGACCTTTCTTTAGGAGTTGTAGCCTTGTTAGCCCTGTGCACGGACAGTTGCTCAAAATAGTCACGAATGTTACTAGTCCCTTCTGGAAGAGCGTACTCAATAGTATCAGAACCCTCTTCTCCATTCCTTGAGGCTTCGATTACAATTGTGCCGGAGCCCCTTCCTTCAATGCTTTTGACAGAGACCGCGTCATATGCTGTAAGGAATTCGCCTTGTTCATACTCCTGCTCTTCACCGTTTACTATAGCAGTGATACTACCAGCGTCACCCATAGCTTGTTTAACCGAAGTGTTCATAGCAGACTCCTCACTAGATGTCATATTGAAGTTTTCAATTGGGGCATACTCGGTTTCGTAAGAAGTACGACCCGCCTGATTCACCTGCTCTCCAAACTCAGGGCTGTAAATGTTCTTAACAGCGCTACGTACATTCTTCTTAAGGTCTACAAGCGCTTGCCCTGTAATATTGTTTGCAACTGCATAATCAGTTACCTCCTTCATTGTAAGCTCATAGGTAGTGCTTGTGTAAGACTTACCCATGTCGCCGCCTATATTCCTATACACGGCCGCTCGTTCTGTAGGCAACCCGTCAATCCCGACATTCCTCAAAAAGTCAGCAGTGTTTTTATCATCTGGGTGCTGACTAGCCCACGCATTTACAGCGCTATCATACAGTTCGTTTTCTGCAACAGTTGCTGACAGTGCGGCAGCGTCTGTACCCTTACGCTTTTTACGGTTCTTTGCAAGCGCCTCGAAACTAGCAGTAGTACCGCTTTCTCCGTCTACGCCGTAAATTTTGTCAGCTCCTTTAGCAGTGAAGAAGAACTCACCAACACCTCCTTTATTTTTACCACTACTACCGTTACTCCAGTTCTTAGCGTCTGTCTTAGTCTTAGAAAAAGAAGAAGCCTCTGCAACACCCTGAGTGTTTGTACTAACAAAATCTGTGTAACTTCCCTTAAAGCCTTCGCGCTCCTTAGAGTAGTTGTACTGACGCTGCAACTGCTCGCGCATCTGCGGGTCGCCCATCAGAGCTGCGTTAAGAATAGACTGCGCCCGCTCAAAGGATACAGCTTCGCCGCTTGAAGTTACAATAGAGCCCTTAGCTTCGTCGTAACGAAACTGACCATTACTACTAGACTTAATCAGCTTTGCGTTCTCGCGTACAAACTGGTTAATGTCTTTCAACTCCTTTAGCGCTGGTGCTTTAAAAGATGCACTGACAGCGCCTCCGTCTGCGTTATACTGCTGAACAGCCTTTTGCATTTCGTAAGCTGCAACATCCCCGTACTTAGATGGGTCTTTTGCATAGGCCTCTTCCCACTCTTTCATAGCTGCAGCGTTACTCTGCATTGCACGTAGGGTAGGGTCTTGCTTGTACTTAGCGGCCAAAGAGTTAATGGCCTGACCAGCCATTTCCGGGGCCTCGGCAAGCTTTTCAAACTCAGCGCTAAGCTCAGCTGCATACCTGTTCTTGTAATCTTTGTCTGCAGCACCAATGCCTTGAATGTTACTCAGCGCGTACTCATGCTGCTGCATGTCAGTAAGAGCCTTATCGTGGCGCCCCTGCAATACTTTACCTACCTCAAGGGCTTCGTCGATGGGGGCACCCGCATACATCTTAATGTACGGGTTAGCATTAAACTGGTCAAATACACTCATTCTGTTTAGCTTAGTGGGTCAATACCTTGGCGCTTCATCATATCTTCGTTAAACACCCTAGAGTACATCTCCCATTTCTTTTGGTCTTGGGCACGGTTTTGGAAGTCGTTAAACGCTCCTCCAAGCTTTTGCCCCATCTGCATGTTGACGCGGTTGATAGCGCCCATTCTCTCGTTCTCAAAGTCAATACCACGCTGCTCGTTTTGGAAACCAATCTGAGCGTTCTGGTTAATTGTGTTGGTAAGCTGGTTGATGTTTTGATTTCGCAACTGGTTCTCACCTTGCGCTTCTCTAAACAACACGTCACCCGCCTGTGCCTGTGCACTGCGCTCGTTTGCACGAAGCATAGCTGCAGCTACAACAGGGTTACTAAAGTTCTGCGCAACAGACTCGTTCATACGAGCTTGGCTGTTACGGATTTGCTCAAGACCCTTACCAACCTGAAGGTCAGTGTTCATAGTCTGAGCACGCATCTGCGGCATATCAGCAGGGCCATCCATCTTGCGGATATTCCGCTTAGCCATAAGGTCAGGAATAAACTGAGCTGCCATACCAGCGGCCATGCCAAGCGTCTGCTTGTTCTTCTGGAAGAAGTTATCACCGGGTTCACGAGACTTACGGCTACGTCCAGTATTAGTAGAATCAAAGTCTATACCAGTACCCGTCGTATCCGTATCGCCGAAACCAGCATCAGAGGAAGTTTGTGGCCCAAAGGCACCTTGGTCTGACAGTGTATTAAACAAACCTGCCACTCCCCCACCGGTAGAAAGACCCACATCTCCTAAACCTGCAGGGATATTAGTTTGCTGCGCCAAGTCACCACCTCCAAATGAACCCTGACCAGAGCCACGCATCGCGTTGTTGTAGCCACCTGCAGTAGCAGGACTAACAGCAGGGCTAGCAGCAG
>Ga0209092_10002928_pt1 | contig 15264 bp, 13 predicted proteins | sample FraStrMetagenome_FD_187446 | JGI IMG/M metagenome (GOLD analysis project Ga0209092, IMG submission 187446) | Marine eukaryotic phytoplankton communities from Arctic Ocean - Fram Strait ARC3M Metagenome (SPAdes) (version 2) | ecosystem: Environmental > Aquatic > Marine > Oceanic | place: Fram...
ACACATACACATACACATACACATACACATACACATACACATACACATACACATACACATACACATACACATACACATACACATACACATACACATACACATACACATACACATACACATACACATACACATACACATACACATACACATACACATAAGTAGATAAAAGCATACAGTTTAAAAAAATACATGTACATTGTAAAAATGACACACACTGATCACCTCATAACCCGTAGAAAAATAATAATAAATACAGTCACACACACTACATGTACACGACATATGACATGTACATTGCACTCGTACTCGTATGTGCAGCTGATAACGGCTCTAAAAAGTAGGCACGTCAACGACAATTGAAAATTGGGTAGGTTTAGCGTATTTATATCAATCCTCTCATTCTCTAAACTCTTACGAGAGTTTGAAAGTTTGAGAGTTTGAAAGATCTTTGCAGAAGAGCAGTGTAACAACAAAGGAAGAACCTCTGCAATTAATCTTCAACTATTGATCTCCTATAAAATGAGTAGAACAGGTCGCGGCCCGCCCTTGAACCTCGCCATTGACTTGGCACTGGTAAACGAAGGGCATGGTAATAACGACAGCGACGAGAATACTCCCCTAGCGGCAAACGTTGCCGATCGAACAATGGCAGTACTCGAGACAACTTATCGGAATGAAGGGCTTTCCATTGGACATGATTTTATGCGTTACCAGGGCAGACATATATCCAAAGTAAAAAGTCTCTCGCCGACGTCGTTAATTTGTGAGGGCATGATTGGAAGAGGTGCTTGTAGTATAGTCACAAAGGCGAGACATGTTGAAACTGGTGAGGTGTTTGCCTGCAAGGAATTTCTCAGTGTTAAACGAGACAGTCAGAGAGCGAAGATGTTACTAAAAGAGATCCAAGGATTATGCGAGGCAAGCAATAGCGGGTCATCTGGGAAGACGTGTCCTTGTTTGGTTAAACTTGTAGGTGGATTTTTCACAAAAGGGACAGTAATGCTCGTTTTAGAGTATATGAATGGGGGCTCGCTTCGAGATTTGATACCGTGTTCTCAAAGTGGTCAAATGTCAGCTTCAGGTTTGCCCGAACCAGTGATAGCTGGGATAACTTATCAAGCTCTAATTGGGATCTCATTCTTACATGACAAAAACATCTTGCACCGTGATATAAAACCAGAAAATGTGCTTTTCTCCTTAGAAGGAGATGTGAAACTCACTGATTTTGGTATTTCCAAGCGAAACGATCAATCTCTACACACAAGCTTCTTGACTGGGACTGTTACCTACCTATCCCCAGAAAGACTTGAAGCAAAATCGTACTGTCGGAAGAGTGATGTATGGTCATTGGGAGTTTTACTGATTGAGTTAGCAGTTGGATCAGGCTCGCCCTTTCGAAAGACATCAAGCATATTTGATCTTAAAGTTCTCGTTGACGAGGAACCTGTTGAAAAGCTGATACCGCAGCAAATCAAGGGGAGATTTAGAGAAGTTTTAGGACTGTGTCTAAAAAAATCTCCACGTTCACGCATCTCGGCAAGGATTCTCCTACAGTCGCCATGGTTTGAGAAGTGCGGAATCAAATCAATAAATGATGCAAGAGCAGCCATAAAGTCTTACGTTTGAAAAAAGATTCTATGTTATGTGTATGTTCTGAAAACTATATGAGACAGATATCGCTACATATGCCGGACTTTTATCTTGTAGGTCATATTTTCATCGCTTTACGGAAAGGTGATATCGCAATTTTAAATTGTTGATTTGACTATTACACCTCTCTTCGCCATGAGGGAAACGAATATCGAACTCTTTTCTTTCGGAAGGTAACGCACTTGATAAATCAGAGTCTTTTTTTGATTAAAATGAGAAAGTGTACTGAGTAGAGAGATAAATATTTAGATGATGAAATAACAGCTTACATGGAGGCCAATGATAAAAGCGCTCTCTCCTTATCATTCCGTAAGGTACAACTATTCCTTGTCTATTGTCTAATTTACTCCATGTATCGGTGTGATCTGTTTTCGTGAGAAGAGGATCCTTTTCGCTATCTGCCTGTTTCTTTTCTTTTTTCTGCTTTGATTTCTGCATCACTTTTCTAATTTTGTTTTTGATCTTCTCTTGGAAAATCCAATTCTATCAATGAAACGTAGGTGAGAAAAGACTTTACGAATAAGGTAAAATTGGATAGCATTTACCTGTGGTCCTAACAATACAAGTGCGAGGGAGAAAAAGAATAAACGCCACGGGAACACGATAAGGACAATAATCAAACAAAAGAGAAGATTGGAGAACCAAAAAGTCAAGTATGGGTCACGCCAAGTAAACAGATTAAACAAAAATCTGAATATAAGATTGGGGACAAGTTTCATTCGTGTAAGAGTCCCTAGGCAAAATGCCTTTGCCGTGAGAATTGTAAATTCATCAACTATGCCCAACACACTTTTGCATTTTTCAGCAAATTTAGTATCATCTTTTTCCGTCCCAACTTCGGAATCGAAAACTGATTGCAATAACTGATTTCAATAAAACCACTAACAAGTAGAAAGATACCATAAACCTCGACCTTACCTTCTTGCTTAAAAAGACGGCCAGTCATTTTATGTCCTAATCTTTCAAGCTTCTTCAACTCTATTTCCACCTCTTTCATTTTCCCATAGTTTTTCTTTTCAAACTTATCGACTGCCTCGTCATACAAAAATGGTTAACCCAGTATAATAAAAAGAAACGAGAAGAATTATGTTAACTGACCATCTTGAAACTGAGCGATTTTCTTGGATGCTGCACCTGAATAGATCGCAACATCCAAGTCCCCTTCAACAGTTGTGCTTTTCACGGATACATCTTTTGAATGTTCGCTTGATCGTGATTGTATATTACTGATATCTTCGGATGTAGCAGCTGAACTACGTAGAAATCTGTGTTCAAGTTGACCTAAATGTAAACATCCAAATACAACTAAGTTTTCATCCAAGCAATCTCTAAGCTCGATGGCTTTAAAAATTGACTCACATTTATCTTCGAATTGTTCATTCTTCACAAAGTGAGAAAATTTAAACCTCTGCGTATATTTAGGGTTTGACAAAGGAAAAAGCATGTTATGGAAATTATGCTCTCTAATCTTCTGAGGCTTTAGTTTTGTTGGTAAAAAATGGCCATTTCCACCAAACAACAAAGCGCGCAGAAGCTCACCATAAGATGGTTTACAATAGCCAAAGTTTCTAGAACGGTTAATTAAAAGGGGTTTAGAGGATTCAAATAATTAGACGTGACCTTATGTTTTATGAACTCACCGAATTTCGTTTGACACATATTCTGCGTGATTATCTGACAAAATAACAAGAAGAGTGCCAAGGAAACAAGGTAAAGCCAAAGCTACAGAAGAGCAGTAACTGCACAACATGACAGAACAAAAGCAATACATGGATAGTTTTGGATTCTCCCAAAGGCAAAGTTCGAGAAAAAATCGTTTGACAAAAATCTTCGAATAGTCATAAACTTTAATACTTACCAAAATGATACAAAGATAAAACATTATATAGCAAAAGGCTCACCTTCATTTCAACCTTGTAAAGCTTATGCTCTCTTGCGATAGCTCTATTCGAATATTTATCGTATAAAGAGTAATTTACGGTCTTACCATGAACAAGCTTCGCTGTATTCACAAAGTCTTTATCACCCGCACTCGGTACAATGATTTTCTCTTTCGATAAAATATACTGTGGGTATGAAAGTACTGCTTTTCTTTCATCGAAAAAATGGGCCTCAAAACGAAGACGAATAACACCTTTTGACTTTTCCTTTGCTCTTTCATATTCATCACCCGCACTTCTCAGTGGTAAGGCGACATCATACTTTGTACTCGGCTTTACCTCAGAAATCTCAATAACCACTCGCCCGGCGAGATCATCCCGTGTTCCATAATGATGCCAAACGCCAATGTAAACTCTGCCATGTATATGATATATCGGAAAAATGGCCGCTCTCTTTCCTCGTGATAGCCACATCGGATTTATGTCGAATGGAACAGAATCCGTTTGGTAGCTGAATTCTTCAAAGAGGCACGAGACAGAACAAAAAGCTTTTCTCAAAGTGGAAATTTTCTTAAGCCCTACACATGTCAAAATTTCGACGAAAATGTATCCCAAACAAGCCCCCTTCATATTGGTCGGGCGGCTACGAAAATCCTTTATTACTTTAGATTCCTTATTCATTTCTGTATGCAATTGTGGAAGTGTAAGCCACATGTGAGGATAAGCCTCTTCTGGTAAGGGCTTGATTAAATGATTCTTTTGCATTTTGGATACATGATCCTCGTTTCTATCATTCGCGCTACTACTGTCCAGGACTTTGTTGAACTTTTTAAATAATTTCTTGGATCGAGGGGATTTTGCTTTCTTTTCATTTGAATCGGCTAATGATTCCATAAATTCGGCTTTCGAAAGAATTCTAAGTTTCTGTTCTGCGCCCTGAGTTGCAAGGCAAATGTAGCACCTCTCGTATGTAGTGCCATCCTCGTCCCGGAGAATGTGTTTGCTATGTTCGTTATCTTCCTTAATCTTGTAGATAAAAAATTTGTTGAAGATATCAGAGTCTTTAATCACCCAACTTCCCCATATCACAGACAGCACTAACGTATCCATTTCCTTATTTCCTTTCTTTTCCTGAAAGATTTTTAATGTACCTCCGTCAATTACAATACGGCCGGCCTTGTCATTAATATTGAATAAATTTACTTTTCTATTCGGCTTAAAAGTAACGGACTCGTCTAGGATTTCCGCTGAAGTTGGATCGAAGTCGTCATTCCATCGGAATTGTAACGAATTAGGTGATTTGCCTTCGTCTTCATCATCTTTCAATTCAAGCACATTTAAAGCCGCCAGAGCACTTGCACGTTTCAATACAGCTCTTTCAGAACCGTCCGTTAGCTGCCCATCTATATCCTCACGTTCATCCTCTTCCTTTAGGAGCTTAGCTATATCATCATCGCTCTCTTCCTCGGATTCGATAAAACGATTACTGTAGAGCGTGTCTTCAACTTCATCGAAAAAAAAGCTATCACGCAAAGAATCATCGTCATCCTTTGAAAAAAAGCTATCATGCAAAGAATCGTCTTCATACTCATTTTTAAATCGGAATTTATCAAACTCGACCTTCATATTTTTAATTGTCGTGTCTAGTAAAATTTTTTTCAATGAAAACAATTTCGGACCGGTTGAGTTCAATCCTCATGCAGATGCTCGAAAATTAACAAGTATAATTTTTTTTACGCAAACTCAGCTGCATGTGCATGTACCGGTACAATTCTTTTTATGTAGAAATCTACATGTACAGATGTCAGATGTAGGAGAAAAGATATTATGCATCATGCATCCTTCAAGATGCGAATGGAAAAAATACTTAAAATTCGATCTGGAAAAGTCGACTTGCACACATAAAGAAAATCGAGGTCGGCACTTATGCGTTGATAAGATGGTATTTTGTCTCTCTCTCTTACATATATTTAATACATGTACATAAGTGCTAACGCTCTCCCTCTCAAAGGGAAGAGAGAAAGAGAACGCTTCGACTCAAGACCCGTTGTGTGGATGCGTACATGGACACAGTATATGATATCGTTTAACATTGTAAATCTTCTCGTCGTAGTTAAATGACATAGATTTGTGAACACCAGAACGGGAACGGATTCTGTTAAGATTTATATCGATTAGATATCGCGCTGTCCGCATTTTCCAGACGATGCACATTTTACATTTTTCATATATGCGTACCGGTAATGTTTATTACCTCTTAATTATTTGCTTATTGACGCCACTCTTCGGTCCCACTGCAACGAGGTTCTATGCTAGTTTCGTACAAATGCACATAATATAAGTTCGGTCATTGGGCTAATGCATATTTTATAGTGTCTTGGGTTGAACCAATGAAAAATCAAAAATGAATGCTCAGACGCGGCTGCTCAGACGTCCAACGTTCACGATTCACAACTTATCACGGAAGACGCGCGTCGCATATCGTAAAAAAGGAGGGGTGTAATAATAGTAAGAAGTGTAAGTCGTAGATTCATCCCTTGCCTCGAAATATGTCGACTTTTTCATGCAACAGCTTTGAAAAGAGTTTTCTTGTCAGTGCCTGTACTCATGAATACCAGCGCGTAGATATATGATAATTAGAAGAATATCGAGAAATATGCAGGATATGCAGAGGAAAAAGCTTCTCGAATAAGGAAGGATAAATGCCACTGAAAAGTCGTTGGCATGAAGGGACAGAAATTGATGATTTACTGATGTTCCTTTGTAATTGTTGATACTTATTCGTTGTCAAGATTAATTTGATAAATGCATATGAGTCTCGTTAACTTGTTGAGTACGTCCAAGAAGTCGGATTCGCAGTAAGGGGTGATAGTCAAATGACGGGAGACCAGAGCCACTTTCCCCGATACAACTCGGCACATTATCAGATAATTTACATACCGGTATTTGCATATTTGTACATTAGATATCAAAATGGAAGGTAAATGGATTTCTGATATGAAGGTCAAATCGGATGTGTTGCAAACAAGCAGCCAAGAGATCTTCGACTACAAGTTAAAGATAGAGATCGCTTAGTAGACAAAATTTTCGTTACCTCTTTATTCGTGTAGCCACTGAGAAGCTAATACGATCCGACGAAACTTTTGGTACATCGAAATTCCATTCAAATACCCCTCTTGTGACTTCTCTGAAAAAGTCTTTGGTCGATAAAGGTAATTTGTAACTAACAAGTATGTACTTTCCATTATCACGTACAACAGAAGCAGCACCTTGCAGCACTTCGGTGACAGGGCCGTTCCAACCTTCAGAACACATGAGAGCATCCAACAAACCCTTATCAATAATTGTATGAAATCTATCATTACAGCTATTATCCTCATCATGACCATCGCCACAATCATCATCTTGAAAAAGAAACTGTAATTTTGTTGCATCACCATGTACAAATCTCATACCAGGACAAGCACTCTTGTGCGCTTTCCGCAAATTGTCAATGCAAGCCTTCGAGTAATCAAGACAAGTTACATCAATTTTTTCCTGAGTATTTCTCACTATACGATCATACAATGCACGCGGGAGCATTGAGTTTCCAGTTCCAACTAGTAAATGCGACTGCACACCATCAAAATCTTCACTATATTCTAAAAGTTGCGTCACAATGTCCTCATTATCTAATTCACTGTGCCACTCAAATACAGACTTTTCATCATCTTCGGAATAGAATTGATCCCATCCAATACGCGAGGAGAAATTATAACCATGAGGGCCAAATGCTGTGTCCACATTGTTACTGGGGGATGTTGCAAAGAGCGTCGATCCTCTTGATCCTCCGATATCGTAGACGGTCACCAACTTGCCTTGACTATCCATCAAAAATGAAAATCCATCCGACGTATGAAACACAGCGAAGGTAACAACGGCAAATATTTGCATTTGGTTTATCATGTTAACGAAACGATATCGAAGCAGAATATAATATTATTCTATTAATTTAGAAAATGTTGTTGTAGGAATTTATTACATGAACCGGTGCAACTCTGTACTGTCTGAACTCTGAACTCTGAACTCTGAACTTTGTGATATGATTTGTGGTATTTGTCGCAAACGTGCCAATCTTTTTATTTTTTTCAGTGCGTGTCATTATATCTAAAATTGCTGGGGACGTTCATAAAATTGGTGTCAAAAGTGTCACGTGGAAGAAGAAGACCCCCCCCCCCAATCGAGTAAAAAGTATCCATACGATACCCGATACTCGGGTATGTATGCAGACCAGACCGTAGAGTCTTACGTCTTACTGTACCCTCCTTGCACCTTGCAACTTTTGCAATCCATCACAATCACAATCACAATCATACCGGTAGTCATCCATAAAATCCCAATAAAATTTCATGTTATATAATTGAGATTGAAGCCCCCACCATATTCTAGTTTCCGTCTATCAAATATGTTTGGCGTTACCTCAAGGAGATTGATTCGTAGGTCTGCCCTTTGTGCATCATCACAGTGTTCAGTGACGACGACATCGTTGTCTCGACGAAATCATTTTCATTCGATTGTCAGTTCTATCTCGCGATGCAATAAAGAAGCAACCATGGGAATAATGTCCATGATTAATCAAAGTCAACGACGAATGATGTCATCGTCAGCCGTTGTAGATGATCTCGTTTCTATTTTAAATAGAGAGATTGAGAGCGAAGAGGAGGCTAACAATGATGTAATGCCTGAAGAATTAGCAGAAATCAAAGCAACGATCGAGAGCGATTGGAGAGTTGTCGAGCAGCAGGAAGGTAATATGACTGGCAAATTTTTTTATAAAGAAACTGGTGTAGGTCGCACTAAGATTAGTGTAGAGCTATTTTGTCAAGAGAGGGAAGATGAGGATGTTGGGGCAGATGATGATGAGGAAGATTTTTCGGACGAATTAGCTGCTGGGGTGCGATTCGATGCGATAGTCACAAAGGCTGGACGAGCACTTGTTTTTAATTGTTATTCCGTTGGAACGGAAGCACGTGTCGACGGAGTTAAGATAAAATCAGTTGATGGTTTGGATACTAAAGATGATACTGATATTTATGAAGGTCCAATTTTGGAGGAGGTAAGTATTGCTATAGACAATATCCTGTTTTTCTTCGATGAAACTTACAAGTCAACAATTTAGCTTGAGGAAGACTTGCAGAGAGCACTTCAAGAGTTTGTAGTACGCGAATGTGGATTGGATGATAATTTTGTTGCCTTTTTGTCCATGTATGCCGATTATAGAGAACAAGTGGAATACATGAACTGGTTAAAAAATGTACGATCTTTTGTACAATAAAGTAAATTCTTCACTGTTAGAAAATGCAAACTTCTTTGTTTACCATTTGTCAAAGACTTTGATAGCAAGATAAAAATAACCAGGGGAATTCAGGTATCAATAGTTCGCGATTGCCATGAACATAGCTATTTGTTAGGAACATAAAGTTGAGAAGTAAGCATCTGAGATGAATTTGAATTTTATATTTATCATTGCACTGATCACCTTTCCATTAGGGGGATTGGCTGCTTTACTGGGAAACACCGATTATTTATGTAATGACGATCATCCATATATTTTCAACCTGCCCCGTTGAAGTCATATGATTGTTAACGATAAATGAATTTGAGCTTGAAACTTTTAAATATTCACGTAAAAGAGATGGTGACCATCAACGCATACAGTTGAAAGAAAAGTATATAATCAAGTACATATCTATCATCCTTTACCTTCTCATAATGCAAATATATATAGAAATTTCTATCATTCCTCACTAGAGGTATTGCTTCCTGTTGAAACGATGCTAACTTCTTTTAACACTAAAGAAGAGATCCTATAGAGATGTTAGAAAGTTATTAGATCAGATTAATTATCTTTACGTAATATTTTCTACAAAATTATTTGAATTTAAAATCTATTCGTATGAAATAATGATTCCAAGCGAAAATTCGATGTTTTAATAATAGAACATTCATCGTAGCGTTGTGTCTTCTAACGTAAGCATATGGTATGCATGTTGATATCTAGAATGTAATTTAAATAGCAATAAGACTGAACTTTCGATATCAATAGCTAGCAGTGATTTCAACCCTGACAACTAATACAAATAGTGTTATCTTCTTGTGTAGGTATATTGACCAAAAATGTATTCGCAGGGTCATCCGTATCTTCACTTTCGTCTCCCTTCTCAACAGTGTACTGAATTGCATTCACAGCCGGTCGAGTTCGTAAATAATACATACCAGTCTATTTTTCATAAATTCAAAGTTATCCATGTGTTGTCGAGATAGAAAATATAGATATTCAAACGTACCTTTAGTCCTTTTCTCCATGCATAAAAGTGCATTGCTGTTAATTTATCAAGAGTAGGTTCAGCAATGAACAGATTTAAACTTTGACTTTGGTCAATATACTTTCCTCTGTCTGCGGCCATGTCAATAATATCTTTCATTTTAATTTCCCAAACTGTTTTGTACAACTCCTTGAATCGAGCTGGAATACACGCAATGTTAGCAACTGAGCCGCCGTCCCTCATCAACTGGTTGCGAACGCTCGGCGTCCACAAACCACGATCAGTTAAATCTTGAAGTAGATGATTGTTAGCTAATATGAATTCACCTGCTTTCACTCTTCTCAAATACAAATTGCTCACAAACGGTTCAAAGCATTCATTGACTCCAAGTATTTGACTTGTTGAAGCCGTTGGCATAGGGGCGACAAGAAGCGAATTCCTTAGACCTGTCTTTACAATTTTTTCTCGTAATCTCTCCCAGTCATATGAAAATGATTTATTTCGCCCATAGTATTCGCGTAGTTTGTCAAACTTTCCCTGCTTATTTCTATGGCTTGCAGTCTCATTATCATTTACTCCCCATAAGTTGTGCTGAAAAATTCCTCTACTAGCAGGGCTACCATCGAAGGTCTCGTAGGGTCCATGATTTTCAGCTAGCTCTGCAGATGCCTCCAACGCAGCATGATAAATTGTCTCAAATATTGTTCATTAAGGTGCTTTGCCTCATCAGAAGTAAAAGGAAGCCCCAATCGAATAAATGTATCAGCCAGACCTGACACGCCAATACCAACAGGACGATGCCGCCTATTCGATTTTTGTGCACCTTGAACAGGGTACAAATTTATATCTATTACCTTATTCAAGTTTCTTGTAACTATTTTTGCGGCACGGTGAAGAGCTTCGTGATCAAAGTAAGCTGAATCGTTGGTTGAGGAGCTGCTCGGATTAATGGAGCCATGTAATCCCCGGGCTGAAACGACAAATTTTGGAAGGCATCTAAAGAAGGACATTTATCAGAAAAAACATAACAGCACGCGATCAATGACAAATAGGTTCACTTACAAGCTCGCAAGATTACAAACGGCTACCTCTTCTGAATCAGTGTACTGAATAATTTCTGTACACAAATTACTGCATTGAATTGTCCCAAGATTCTGTTGATTTGACTTTTTGTTACATGCATCCTTGAATAAGAGGTAAGGAGTTCCTGTCTCAATTTGGGCGTCAAGGATATGAGTCCACAATTCTCTTGCCCGTACTGTTCTAACTGCCCTCCCTTCATTCTCATACCTTGTATAAAGCTCTTCGAATTCCTCCCCATGACAAGAGTACAAACCTGGGCACTGATGAGGACACATAAGAGACCATTTCCCGTCCATTTCGACCCTCTTCATGAATAAATCAGGAACCCACAAACCATAAAATAAATCTCTAGCGCGTTGCTCTTCTTTCCCATGATTTTTCTTCAAATTCAAGACATCAAATATATCCGCATGCCATGGTTCCAGATAAACAGCAAAAGCCCCTGGTCGCTTCCCTCCCCCTTGATCTACATATCGCGAAGTGACGTCATAAACACGAAGCATAGGCACAAGTCCGTTTGAAACTCCCCTTGTTCCTTTTATATGTGTTCCTCTAGCCCGAATATTATGAACGGAAAGACCTATACCTCCTGCTGATTTTGAAATTACTGCACACCTCTTTAGCGTATCATAAATTCCGTTTATTGAGTCTTCTGACATCTTTACAAGAAAGCAAGAAGACAATTGAGGATGTGTTGTCCCAGAATGAAATAAAGTTGGCGAAGCATGTGTGAAATATCCTTGAGACATCATTTCGTAAGTCTCAAACGCTGCCTTCAAGTTCAGATCCTCGACATCCTTGGTCGCTGTCGGAAGGGAACAATGAATACCAAGCGCAACACGCATTAACATGAATTGTGGTATTTCTACGATCTCTCCTTCTGAGTGCTCTTTAAGTAAATAAGATCTTTGAAGAGTCTTAAGACCAAAATATGTCAAATCAAAATCGCGCTCTTTCACAATCTGTTCATTGATTTCGTTTCCTCTTCTTTTAATTAGATCCATTAAAGCGTCATCGATGAAGCCACAGTTTTCTCCCGTTTTTGGATCGATTGCTTGATGTAGACGAATCATTGCAGACGAGAACAAATCATCTGTAGTCTTGTGCATCCTTGAAGCTATTATTCTCGCTGCTAGCCGGGCATAATCTGGATGAATTGTTGACATAGATGCCGAGGTTTCGGCAACAAGAGCATCCACCTCCTCAGTAGATGCACCAGGATACATCCCCCTCATTATTTTTTCAGCAATGAGTTCGGAGGAGACATATCGATGATCGAGATCGGCGCTCAAGTTCTTTATCCTAGCAACGACTTTGTCCATCGAAGCTTCTTCCTTCGATCCATCTCGTTTGACGACATAGAGATAATCTTCTACGAAGGAAGTTTCCGACTTTTCCGCCACATCAATGTCGTCTGCAGGCAAATCTCCGCTCGATTCTAGCCCACTGCTACGATCCGTTGTAAGGATACTGCTACCACCTCGAGGAGATAAAGAAAAAGAAGAAGATGATGAAGAAGTTGCGCCAAACTTTTGAGAATCTCGTCCTTCAACGGCGATGATGACGCATAGGATTGTCAAGAAAGTCAACTGTATGTTCATCAAAATTATCATTTGGACGACGCTGCTGACAACCGCCTATATTTTGATACTCAAATTAAATGATGAAATAATATATATCCTTTACCGGTAGTTAATGTTATTATTGGTGGGAAAATAAATTATGATGTGTCCGGTTACGTTCACACATATCATCCAACCATGACACGGAGAGATCGGGTGGCTCGTCGAAGAGCAACAGGCAATAGTAGGACAAAATATGTGTGTGAGTACGTGTTTATGACACACGCGCACGCGTACATCTAGGGTGAGCATTTTTCAACTCTATCAATACTTATTTTGTTAACATCTTACTTTTAAGAACCTGTAAACTCTGTTTTATTTTTTCCTAATGATTCTAGAGCTCTATATGCTTTAATGCTTTATTTCATTAACATCCAAGTTTATATATGTCAATATCATAAACATATGGACACATCCATTTCAGCTAAGCACCTACGTATCTTAGCCTTTAATCTTTACTGCATAGACTAGATGCGCAGTTTATGGATAAAATGACATTCCTTAATGCCAGTGATGAGCCGTTCAAATTGTTTATTTACACATTCATGATTTGATTAGCAACGTACATGACACGAGGAAGACACTGCTAGTTTTTATCAAAATCGTCGTCGTCTACGTGCCTTTCTTGAATATTGACATAACCTTATCATCCCTTTTCATTAAACCTAACCCCAAACCTCTTCTGGACGTAGATTGGACCCATTTACTTCAACAGTATGTGCGCCAACGCTTGCAAGCTTAAGAACACGTGAACAATCTTTACTTTCAATAGCTTCCTCCGGGAACCATAGACCGTCACGAACGTTTCCAGAGGCAACTGCAGCGCAGAATGCGACCACGCATTCACCAACACAAGGTTCCAAGTTCTCGTGAGCATACAACGCACTAAGAAACAGATCGGGCTCTTTTTCAGAAGTTATATCACAACGCATAGCATTAGTCGCTCCAGCAAAGAAATCGACAATTCTAACAATTGGGAGTGAAAAAATTGCAAGTTTCTCCATAAGCTCTTCATTTGATAGGAAGGACGCTGGAAGCTGGGCCATGACACCAAGAAGTGTATTCCAAAATCCTGGAGCTGTTCCAAACAAACTCTTTGTACTTCCGACACCGAGAATATCGTGAACTGATGCTGTCTCTAAAAGGTTAAGATGAGAAACTTCTTTGGGTCCTACTATATTTCCGAAATCAACTGTTTCATAATCCTTCATGGCTTGCACCTCACGTCGTCGACCATTTACAACAGTCAGTGCTTTTTCAGCTAGAATGAGGAAAGTCGCTACCAAAAGAGTTGACCCAGCACCACCACTCCCTGCAGTGAAGAATGAAAATTTTACATCCAAATCCTCTAAAAAGTTGAAGGTTAGCACATGTTTTGGACGATCATTGGATACCTCAAACTAACTTACCGACGTTTAGGTCTTCATATTCTTTGAGAGCTTTTTCGGTCAACTGCTTTGCCATAAGGGATGAAACACCAGGCCAGCAACCAGTGCTGATCACACAAGGTGATTCAGTTATTTGCGAATACTTTGTTTTCGCAGCCATTGCGGTACAATAATCATCGCAAACATCGATATAAGGCAGTGCGTTATTGACACAGGCCTCAAGAACTCCATTGGGTGTATCGACCTAAACGAGAAAATTTGAGCGTCATTTATTATCTTCTAGAAAAAACTACGGAAATCTTGAAACGCACCTTCCCTTGAAAAGGCCCTGCAGTATTCACGACTAAATCAAAGTCCAAAAAATTGTCAAGCCCCTCAAAAGATGAAGAATCTTCTCGATTGACTTCTACGAAACTAACATTATTCATAATAGAATATTCTAACTCTGGAAAAAGCTTCACCCAACGATTCTGTGAAGCAATAAAATTCTCCTCGTTCGTTGCTCCAACAGAAACTCTCGCCCCTCTCAGAATAAGCTGAGTCACGACACTACCCCCCACTCGGCCGCTTCCTCCGACCACAAGAACATGTTTCTCGACCAAACTATCAAAGCCTATCGATTGTGATGACGTTATAGATAAAATTTTCGTAGAGCTGATCGACGATGTTTTCCGAGCAGCGCCTCTGAGCTGATGCCATTCGATGAAGTTCCCTGATGATGATGATGAGCTTACGGCCGTGAAGGCAGGAGAGTAAAAGCCCTCGGCTACGAATGCAATCAAACACCACAACCACAGTTTCTTGACCAAAAAAGCTTTTGCTTGCATGTTTGCAGTATCGTGGGAATCTGTTCTTTGAAAATTTGACACTGCAACAACAAACTTATAGTTTACTCCTTTCTCAAACAAAAATATTATTATACTTGAAGACTTGAAGTGTGATGTGTGATGTGTCTATTGGTTTTTCATACTCGAAGTATATTTTTTAAGTGTACACCCTACGTACAGTAACACTCTCGTTGAAAGTAGGTGTATCCCAAAAGTATTCCACAGGTTTAAGTCGTTCTGGTTATGCGCTAGGTGGTAATAATATGATATAAACTATTCAATATACTTCTAGAGAAAGCATATTCGCAAAAGCTTTTTTCGAAAAATAATTCGATATATGTCCTGGTATTTGAATATCAAGATACATGTACATGTACATGTACGTACATGTATTTTAATATAAGTTTGTGTACAATGCATGCATAATATATGTAAAGAATACATATATGATAGAACGAGAAAATTCCCAAAGTGTGCCGCTTGGGAAGCAAAATTCCGAAAATGTGCCG
>Ga0209092_10002929_pt1 | contig 15262 bp, 10 predicted proteins | sample FraStrMetagenome_FD_187446 | JGI IMG/M metagenome (GOLD analysis project Ga0209092, IMG submission 187446) | Marine eukaryotic phytoplankton communities from Arctic Ocean - Fram Strait ARC3M Metagenome (SPAdes) (version 2) | ecosystem: Environmental > Aquatic > Marine > Oceanic | place: Fram...
TGCTGGCAACCAATTCCAATTGCTCACTTAGCAGTGGAATTGCAGCTTTAGAGGTTAAACAGGAAACCAAATGGAGATAGCATTTCAACTATCCTGAACAAAAGTACTTTTGACAAGGTTTTTTTTAAGGCCCGTCCATGTGGTGATAAAAACGTTATATGATTTTTTTTGTAGGTTTTTATCCGTAAGCATACGCATTGCATGACCCATGAATAAACCTACATTACGTTTTTTTTTCACCAGATGGAAGAATTGGAGATTCGTCATGTAGGTTGTGACATTTATTTGCGCCCTACTAAATGAAATTTTTAAAGGTGAATTTCTCTTTGTTTACATACCTATTTTCGTATCGCATAAATGTGTACAAAGATATGGAAAATCAAAAACTACGTTTTCGTTTTGAAAATTTGGCAAAAAATACAAAACGTAGGTTTTGCCGAATGGCCTGATGTAGTTTTTAACTTCAAGTGTGAGGCTATTCAATCCTACATCAAAATTACATTTGTCATCTTTCAAATTCTGGTATGAAAATACGTAGAAAAAGAAAACCTTCATCGAAAACCTACGTTTTTACCATCAATTGGACGGGCCTAATTTAGGAGGGAAAATAAAATATTCTTTATATAAATAGAAATACACATGAAATGCTCTAGATACACAACTTTCTGTACAGCTGCCTGTATGTCTCGTTTTTACAATTGGGGGGCTATTTCCTTAAACTGCGTAGGAATCTTGGGATAGTTAAAACATGAAGAAAAGCTACGACGAAGGATTGAATAGACACTGCTGACAACAATTGCGCTTCAAATAAACGTTATTCACTCATTTGAATTCATTGTTGTCATAGAATTTATTACACTGAGGAAGGGCCAATTGAAAAGCGTGTAAATTCAGATTAGAAGAATCATTACAAAAAAGAAAATTAGAATTTTAACTACCTCTGAACGTTTGAAAATATTGGACAAAAGTAGACAGAAGTGGGTAAAGCGACTTTTTCAAACAATTACAATTCTAGCTCCAGTTCTTTTACAAATGTTTGTGTAGAAACCAATACATAAAAGTCTGTAAGGGAATTTGGTTTGACCTCCTTGTAAAAGAAGTCAAAAATTACAGTTTGTTTGCGCTGTGTTGTTTCTAGAGGCAGACGGCTTTATACTTAGATAGGACCCGTAAACGCTCTTTCAGGAAGTTAGGTCCTATGGTCTCTTAAATACGTGCATTGCCTTGCAACACTACCTAGGTTTACGGACATCTCATTTTACTCGAGGACTTTGGACGTCAGTAGTTTACACATATGAAAGGTCCTCAAGCCTTAAAAGGTTTCGAAGTAATCGAGAATTACTTCCCAGGTCCAGTAAAGAGACCTCGTAATACTTTTTCAGTATTGCTTTCTTGCATATCGACTCCGGCCATTTAAGATCATTTAAGTATTGTTTTGCATGCACGATGAATTAATTCCGAATTTGTGCACTTAGCATGAATCATCATGCAGATATAGGTGCAGATCTGATCAAATCCTTCAAACATGAAAATCATAATGTTATACAACACTATCCTCTGCTCCAGCTATATCAGCCAATACTCCTAACACTTACCAGGAGGGAGAAGCTATTTGTAGGGTTGTGGATGTTATACGTTCGAAATTAACCTAGGGTGTCTATGTGGCGCACGCAGAAGCTTATCGGGAGATACAGAGTTGGAATCCGCGCCAACCTTGGACCAGCTTTGCTCGAATATTTACTTCCCAACAAGTGATTGGCAAGAAACCACATGACGTATATATTATCCCTTATTTTTCAGGAATGCAATTGAGCGGACACTGACACGTCATAGTAATTGAGAAGCAGTGCAATGTATATACAGGGTGGCATATCAATTCATTAGGGAACACAAACGAGGATCGAAATATCAATGCCAAGCTTGAGAAGGCTTTTCTGTTGGGTAGGGGGCAATTCATGTGGAAACCTCAGGCAGCTCGAATACAAAGTGAATGTGAATGCGGTCCCAAGCTGTCTTGGCGATGGCCTCCATAGACTCGATCATTGTAGAAGGGATTGGCACAGACAAAGCGATACTTAAGGTCTCACTTCAGCATGTTTCTGAAAATGATTATTCGATAGTTGCAGCGATTCTTCTGGAGGCTGCCTTGTTGATTGACTCCCATGATCCGTCGATGATGCACTGACTGAGGAGGCCACGGTCAACCCTTTCCACACAGGGACTAAACGTTACTGAAACCAACAAACGCTTGAAGACTTTGGCCAAGGGGCAAAACACCATAGTTGTACTGAGCCTCTTTTTTCTCTTGTTTTGAATTTTTTTATTTCAAACTTTTTTCGACTTTTGGACTTTTTGGCTTTTTTATCTTTTTTTTTTGAACGTTTTGGAATTTTCAATCATATGACGGAGGAAGGGACGACCACTGGACAGATCCTAGTGATGATAATGCCAGTTATGCACGCGGTGGTGAAGCATTCGTAAGAATGGAGGGTCGGAAATCCTAGTAAGGGCGTGAAGACTGGCTATACACCTAATAGTGATTCCCGTAGTAACACGTTAAAAACTCTAACATACTAAAAACAACAACAACAACTTACCTCTTCCCCCACAGACTGGGAATGATTCTGAAAAACTTGCGTAATTCTGGGTCCCTCGAAGTAGTTTCTCCTTGATGACGAACTAATGCGATATTTAGGAGTGACAGTCTTCGATCGTGTGAAAACGAAAAAAAAAATTCTGTTCGGAAAAAAATGGAATCCTTCAAAAATGCACGGGGATCGGGAGATTATTCAAATGCGTAGGTTTGTGTAGATTATCGTACGCGAAGGACGAATGAATGGAAGGTTTCTTTTTTGGCGGGCAAATGAAGTTTGGAATTTGTTGAAAATGGTGGCATCTGAGGTATGTTGCTGTTGCAGCACTTCTTGATGTAAAATAGAAACACATGCATAAAGAGCTTCTTATGATGCTCGAGATATTCAGTTGAATTTTTTTGCTTCTGGGCTTAAGTGTGTCTTCGAGAATTCAATTGCCGATCGCGAAAATCGAATATTTGGAAGGAGAGTTTCAAAATGGCCAAATTTAGCAAGTCGGAAGATATTTTTGAAGTGCTCCAAGGAACTTCTTGAGATTCAATAGTCTGTTTTGTCTAGTTTTGGAGAATCCAACGTAATAACGAGAAGAAAAATTGGATGATGGGTTCTTGAGTTATGCCGTCGGTTGTCTTATTTCGCCATGGAGGGGTGAAAATTCCTTAGGGCGTAATTTTTTTTCTATTCATGGCGAAAAGTCAAAAATTACAGTACTGGTTGTGCTCAAAGGAACAAAAATGTTAAGAATACAATATAGATTAAGAACCTATGTTTGAGCACAGCTATATTGGATGTAGCTTCTGAGTTTTTGATGGGTTTATGAACGTCGTCTCGCCTCGTTGTTTGTTTGATTTAGCACCTAACAAATAAATATTTCTTCGGAAAAGTTCTCAAAATGCGCTATATTTCCTAATTAAATTGCGTGCATAGTTCAATTTTGAAACCAGAAGAAGGTAAATAAATGTAGATACGAAACAAAATGAGACAATTTTCTACTAAAAATACAGCAAGACAACTCCCAATTTTCATCATGACCAAAAATGAAAAGGTTTCTGAGAATAGATCAGCGACAATATATGATAGTATCTTGGATGCAATTGGTAATACACCACTAGTGCGAATCAACAAAATAGCAAGCGATTTAGATTGTGAGCTATTGGCGAAATGTGAATTTTTTAATGCTGGTGGTTCGGTAAAGGACAGAATTGGAAAACAAATGGTAGAAGACGCTGAAAAGAGCGGGAGAATTAAACCAGGCGATACATTAATTGAACCAACAAGTGGAAATACCGGTATTGGCATTGCGCTTGCAGCTGCAACCAAAGGTTATCGATGCATCATTTGTCTTCCTGAAAAAATGTCCAAAGAAAAAGTTGACGTTTTAAAAGCTTTGGGTGCCGAAATTGTTCGTACACCAACAGAAGCTGCATTCGATGCACCTGATTCTCACATATCGGTTGCGAAACGATTAAATGAAGAGATACCAAATAGTCATATACTAGATCAATATCGCAATCCTTCCAATCCGTTAGCACATTACCATGGCACTGCAGAAGAAATTTGGAATCAATGCGATGGAAGAATAGATATGTTAGTCGCAGGAGCTGGTACGGGAGGAACAATGTAAGTTTCTTTTAATGAAGAAATCTATTGAATTCAAAACAACTGATTTTTCAAATTGATGGAATTTACAAATGCTTTGAATGTAAATATTAAACCAAAGCACGGGAATTGCAAAAAAACTAAAAGAATATAATCCAAATGTAATTATCGTCGGTGTTGATCCAATAGGTTCGATTTTAGCCGAACCTGACAATTTAAACGACCAACATCGACTAGAACCATATGAAGTTGAGGGGATTGGGTATGATTTTATACCAGCAGTTCTAGATAGATCACTCGTTGACAAGTGGTATAAATCAAATGATGAGGAGTCTTTGGTAATGATGCGCAAACTAATTCGTGAAGAGGGGATTCTTTGCGGTGGTTCGTGTGGTGCAGCAGTATCCTGTGCCTTGAAAGCAGCCAAAAATTTAAATAGAGGGCAACGATGTGTTATCATCTTACCAGACTCGGTAAGGAACTACATGACGAAAGCCTTGTCAGATGATTGGATGTTCAAAAAAGGTTTCGTGGATGGAGAAACTGTGAAACGAACAAAATTCAAAACTTGGTGGGCCAGCAAAAAAGTGAGTGATATAGCAATGGCAACCCCATTAACGATAACCTATTCAGTGACATGTAAGGAAGCTATATCACTTCTCAAACGTGAAGGGTTTGACATGGTACCAGTTATTGGTGATGGTGGAAATGTGATCGGAGTAGTCACAGAAGGTAATATGACATCTAGGATTTTGTCTGGTAGGGCTGACCCAGACAGCTCGGTTTTAGACGCAAAAGTTATTTACAAAAACTACAGTAAATTTTCAATGAATGACAATCTTGGAGACATTGCACTTTCACTGGACCATGAGCCATTTGCCCTTATAATAACTGAACAACGATGTTTTACCGGTAAATCGAATGAGATGTCAATGGTTAGAAGATCCGTAGTCAGTGGCATTGTGACTCGAATAGATTTGCTTGATTACATATCAAGAAATGAAGAAATGAATCAAAAATAAAGATAACATGGTTCTGTATGCTAGGATTATATTCAATAATAAATGTTCGTTCATATTCCATGATTTGGATTCTTTTGCTTACTATCAAACTATCATGCATAGATCGTTCAGATTAAAAAAATTAAAAATGTTTTTCACTTATTCTTTTCTGTCATACCTAGCTCGCTGCTTAAAGGTGATGTCTTTCTCAAAGTATTCCTCTTCGATACGCTTTCTAAGTTACAAAGGTTAGGAAAGAGCTCATTCATATTTTTTCATTTGAATAACTAGAGTTTGTTTCTGTTGCTTTTATTATCCATAAGTAGCCTTGTCAGATTCCGTATTCTAGTTGTGATCATCACTTTGATTCAGTCTTTCGCATCGAAAATGGTATTTTTCATTCCCTACCTCCGGCCTTTGCAAACATCAAGATGATCCTTTTATTTCATGATTCTCACACTAATTACTTGAATTTGTAAATCAAAATGAATAGATAATAATAATCTTTTGATCGTCACAACTTATCACGCGGATAGTTTGAATTTATGCATATTTTTGGGGTTGCTGATATTTCGCAACTTATTCAATATTTATTCTAAGGTTCGGAGCGAGGACAAAGGATATTCCTGAAACAATGATAACAACATTTGTCAAAATATCTTTCCGAAAAAATAACAACAGCAGGAAATAAGTGCAAGTCGAGACGTGATAATAAGATTCTAGTTTAAGCACGACTAAACATATATCGAAGACACTGCAAAACGCAATATTCATAGCGTGCCTATATAACTTAATGCTCATATAAAACCGCTTTTAAAGCAAATTCTGCACCTGCGTAAAACTAAGATTTCTGACACATTAGCATCAATTCCGTATGAGAATAACGCTCGTGTCAATTTTTGCAATTCTTTACTTCTAGATCTGAAAACTTCACATACGTTTAATACTATGTAATATTGAAGACCTATGAAAATAAAGGCAATTTTAGAAATCAAGAATGACTTCATAGACGCAATACTACAATCTCTTACAATAAAGTACAAGAACATTTCATCTTACAATTTTCATATCCAAAAAGATTATTCTCACTAGAAAAATATGATTTTATCGCCACTAGCTCCTGATTTCACACCAAACAATGTTCATTTCGCTATTTACAACAATGGTGTGCCAAGCATGATATCAGCCAGCAAACGAGGGGAAAGTGAAATCATAGCTGGACTTTCTGATGAGGTTCTTGATATGATTTTTCCTCTCACCGCAGAGGATGTTGCAGAAATGGAAGAGTGCGATGCATTTGTTGAAGTTCTTGCTACACTTTCTTTGCTTGAAGATCAAGAATTCACTTATCGTGAGCGCTTTGGGAGCTTTCATACAAAAAGGTGGGAAGCCCGTCGTGAAGATGGGCTGCTTGGTCGTCCACGTGCTGCTCGAAATACAATTGAACCGAAAATTCATAGGGGTCTTGGTCAGATAAGGGAGGACCACCCACTTGTTCGATTCAATCCCAACAAGAAACATATCGAAATCGTGCGTAAAAAGAATTTTCACGGCATTGAGAGTAAAGCGCTCAAAGCCTCAAGAAAATTCAAAAACTTCGGGTACAGTGGTAGACCAATTCTCCAACCTAGGAAGCAAAACTGATGAATCTGTCTGCATTAACCAACTTGGATTTCATTTAGTTTGTTTATATACATATAACCATTGTCATATAGCTATTGCTTATAATTTGCTAAATGGGTACATTTTTCTTTCGCAGTTATCTTTTGATGTGTAGACAAAATCTCAGTTTCTGTATGAGAAGTGACATTAACACAAAAAGCTTCAAACAAGCTCTATCTTTGTATCGATTCATTGTGATTGAAGTTGTCACATATTTGCTGTATTGTTCAATTTTTTCCTTCCAGAGAAAATATATTCTTTGTTCAGTACCATATCAATTATAATAAAGACTTTGTAATGAAATATTTTGAAAAAGAAAGGCAATTAAATGCGAAGAATATTCATGAATCGAACGCAAGGTGAGAGTGCATTCATAATTGAGTTAGTAATAGAGGATATTGAAAACTGCTATATTAAAGATTGGAGGTGATCCGCAATTTGGATGAGAATTCGTTATGAAGTTGAAGGTGCCTATATTCTATTTTCTTTTTCATTGACACTATTCTCAAAACACAATGAAAGAACAATGACTGTCAGAATACAGTAGGGCTCCAAAATTATCTATTTAATAATCTCTAGAGATTAATTAGGTTTGTTAAGTACTACTCCAATTTTCATATATCATTACGGCTAATACTGCAACTAACTTTCTGAAACAGTCAAAAAGGTGTTATCTCACTATCTCTACCTCTCATTCTCAAGAGAGAGAGAGATAGATGTTCCTTTGTTCATTATCTTCAAAGAACAAATATCTTTAATTGACTTACGTACCATGGTTGCGAACTAGTTGTAATTTGACACTCGTAATCAGCTACGCAGCTATAGATATGATCAATTGAACTCAAAGTGAGAAAAAAAAAGAGAATCATATTCCTTGACATGATTACATCATTCGATACAATACATTTTGTACGCTTGTCATTGTAAAAAGATACTGTACATATATCATGTAAAAGTAGTACCGCATTTTATGACGTCTGGTGGGAATATTGGATTAGTTAAATCTTTTCTGCATTGTATTTTTGACACGATCACAAATCACATAAAAAAATGCTTCTATTTTCAGAATATTACTTTCAACCTTCAACACTTCAAAGAAACCCACAGGAGATAATCGAAATTCCTAGAATGGTTACTGATACCTTGAATGTGGATCCAATTCCAGATGTTTACTATAAATTCGATGCTATGCAGAGAAGCAGTCAGATTACAGAAAAGAAGAAATTCTTCAAACAGGATCGAGTTGCCCTAAAGCAAAAGAACTGTAAAGGTTACTACAAAAAAGTTAGGCCCATTGTTCAGCCAAGAAAAATTTCTTGAATGCATAGGAAACGTTCTCTCAATATTCAGCCTAAAAGAGAGCTCCGTCATTGCCACTATAGAACGGAAAGAATATACATATGAGATTGTCTTCGTCGACGCATTAATTCCTTCTTGAAGTGTCCAAACATTAATAGATCTAAAAAAGTTATTACTCAAGTTCATCTATTCTTTCTATTGTTGAGTCGGTTTGTTGTTACACTTTAAGAATCTTGCTTTAAACCTGTCATGTTTTACATTATTCGCGTGGTTTTCTTGATTGCAAAAGAAAAAGAGTGCAGTTAACAAAATTTCGTAGCAAAGCACACACTTTTTTTCGGTTGAAAGGCAAACAAAATTATTCTGTATATCAAAAGAGAGTCAATATTTAGGTTAAATATAGAATCCTTTGTTACAGCTTCTGTTCTATTTAGGAATTTAATCTACGATTGTGTCATGGCTGATATAGACATCTCAAACGCTTTACATAAGATTTCGATCCTATCCGCAAATTTCATCAAAAGGCTTTTCTCTTTTAATTGTCATCGAGGGAAGAAGAACACAATATATTTCAACATTGGACTGATTGGGTATAGTCCAAAACATTCATCGCACCATGAATTTTTCTATAAACTTTCAACATACAGTCTTCAACTATAAGATAGAGTTATGATGGGTATCTCGTCAGCAATTAAAAATCGGAATCAAGACTTGTTGTGGCAACACCTCCGTATCTGCTGCTAGTATATTTTTTGTTTACTGCGCGTAATTCAGTTGATGCTGATGATTTCTCTGACAAAATTGCCTTTGCGATGGGGGCAACTTCTTCCTCAGTATAGCGAGCATATTTTAGAAGCGTTGGGCTCCATGAGTTTCTTCCAACACATCTTCGCGCGATGAAAACAGCTGCAGCTGAAAGCTGACTTGGTAAATAATGCAGAAGATTGTAGCTTTGTAGTGTCCCATCGAGAATATAACACGATAATTGGACCATTCGTTTATCAGCATGTGCTGCCTTAAGAAATCGAACCAAAAAGGCATGGGCACTGGGAATTGTTATTTGGTACTCAAGAGCCCTCAGGATCGTTTCCTCCATATCGAGGATCTCGTTTTTTGAGTACGCACGATCGCAAATATAGACAAGATCGCGAAGCTCAGGGGGGTAGATTTCTTCATATTTAGAGGCAATCAAAAGTGCGGTTACTCCAACCAATTGAAGCTTGGGCCTAGAAACTTGTCTCTGTTGAAACAAATATGTAATCGCAAAGTTGAGTATCAACTAAGAAGGAAATAAAATCATTAAGAATATTTGAAGTCTTACCCTTTGCAAATATCTATCAATAATGTTTACTGTGAGGTAAAGAGTTTCAGGAACAAGTTTGAATTTGAGATGAACCTCTACAAGCCAATCAACGAGGATAGAACGCATTCTTTCGTTTATGTGTGGTTGAGTCTCCATATAAATTGGTCTAACAGAGGTCGTGCTTTCCTTCGAACGGAGGTGGTCATACATTTCTGCCACGTAATCTGTCACACAAAGAGGATCATCGGCATCTCTAGCATCGATATTGTCGGCAGGTGCACTATATTGATAATTCGAGGAGGAAACAGTATTGAAAGCCGAAGAATAATGGCCGGAACTACTGAGAGAACGTTGATTTACTGCACGATGTTGGTATCCAAATTGTCTTTCACTGGCTGCTGGGTTTCGATCATCTTCAGGATGCGAAATTTGATGTTGTCTTTGTCGTCGAGAATTAATTGCATTCTCGGAAATAGAACTTGAGTTTAACAAATGAGGTTTCTTAACAAGATTGTTGTTGTTATTCTCTTCATTTACTCTACTGGAGTTTGTAACATCCTAGTGAAAAAATAAGTATGAAACATTAGAAATATCCACAGGAAGAATCAAGACTGAGCACACTTTTGGTAGATGAAATAAGCTCGCAGAGTAAACAAATAAAGCGATAGTGGTTCAATGCGAACAGTCTAAATATTTCACGAAAGGCTTGTCGCCAACCTTTCAGATTACTCACCCCAAGAGCACGTCGACTTCCGTGATTTGACACATTGATTGAAGAAGATCGCGTGTTTTGATTGCGAGGGAACATTGTTGATAGTTTGATTGAGTTGCGTTGTGATGATTAATCAATGAGGAATATAAAAACAATTTTTTGTCTTGAATGTGTTTCTTTTTGTTGACCAGTTTTTTGTGGACAACCAAATGAGTTGTAATGGCGATCTCTGGAAGAAGATAAATTCCATTCAATATGAGTTGCGCAATTTTACTTCTTCTGTTTGCGGATTAGGTATAATTGGAATTTAGTGAGTGGAGAAATCGAAACGGGAGAATAAAAAACGGCCTTGCAATAGAAATAAACCTTTCACAACGACTATTTGAATGCACATCTTTTCTTACTTAATGCTCATAGGCGCTCATAGGCGCTCATAGTGCGCGATTTTCACTTTAAATTTAGAGTGTCGTGTTTCTTAAGTAAGAATTGAATTGCGCTACGCGCAGTCGAGTCTAAATAATAAACAATATTTAGAACTGTTCATTGCTTTTATGATCATAATGTGCAATTTAAAATACAGATAAAAGCGATATCCAGTTAGGTTGCGCTCATTAGAGACCTTTATGCAGTACTCTCAAATACGACTCCGAGATTAAGTTGTACAGAATACTAATAGAAATAGATGGGAACAAACAATATTTAAGTGATAGCCGTGTTACTTAAAAACCTCAAATAACCGTAATCGAAGCAAACTAGAATGAAAAGTGTATGTGGAAATTAAAATGTTTACAAATAAATAAAGAGTCCACATGATATATTCATATATTAACTTCAGTTTGGTGTACAGCAGGAGGAATGTGCAAAACGACACATTTTGACGTAGAATATATCAGCAGTACATCTATGTGACCAATGTTGTAACAAAATGGTCGAATGTAAAATCGTTGTTTATTTTATTAATACACCCTTGAATTTATGCTCCACAGAGAAAAATTAAACTTTATTGTTTGCGGGATTTTATCATCATACAGACAGCAGATCGCTGAAAATATTTTAGATGAATTCTGGAACATTTCATGTCTTTGAATCGAATCATGACTCGAATTCCGTTAGAATCATGAATTAAATGGTTTGAATAATTTATTGCAGAGTAAGATTATGAATGAGAAACATATCAATGATAGATAATATTTTGAAGAAAAAATTGCACTGAGTACTCTATGATGCAAAGGATTACATGATACGAAAGTAATGAACAAAATGATTTAGTATTAGACGAGTTTCAGTGCTTCACGAATGATGCATTTGGACTACCCAACAGAAAGTATGGTAAAATAGATGTAGAAAATAGTGATTACTAAATGAAATAATTCGTTTTGACCTTGCAAACTGCAGGTTCTTAATAGTTCACTGCGAATCATTAGAAGAATTGCGTGTTACAAAAACATTCCTCGGGTGTCATCATTTTCATTGTCCTGTTGGTCCCCTGACGTTGGTTCATTTGTGACTCTGCTTAATGCGTTTCTCTCATATGAAGCTAGAATTTCTCGTACATCCTTCCCGGTACCACCTGTTCCATGCATCTGTCTTGTATCTGTGGAATTGTGATTCCCTACCTGTTCATCTTGACTGTAAAACTCATGTTCTTCAGAAAGATAGTCACGATATTCAGATGCGGTATTTTGGTCATCCCTCTTGCGGAAAATCTCATTATTTGATAGCGTAGATGCAGACAAAGCATCATTAGACGAGGGTATCTCTATCAATCGTCCTGTTATTATTTTATCGCTTTCATTGGATGATTTTTTATTTGAAGGATTAGCTCTACTCAAATTCGTTTGAAACTTGTAGTCAGAAGTGTTTTCGATATTTCTCGATTGTTCACTACGATGTTCATGTTCCTCTTTTTTATCATTAGATTCAGTGAACACAGCTAATGCATCATCTACATTGTAAAGATATTCTTCATTGAAAGAGTCCAGTGTGCTAGCATACTTTTCACTTTTGCATTCAAAACTGCTATTGTCATCATCAGAAAAAGAATTATACCGTATTCGTTTTAGCTGTTGCGATCTCGTTTCAGGAAAAGATGTTGAGTTCGTTCCATTATTTAGGGAGCTTGGTTCGATTACTTCGAACTCTAAATTATTGTCAAAACTAAATTCTTCCTCTGTATATAATGGATCGACTGTACCTTGTCTCCGATATATCATAACTGCTACAATCACAGTAAGAAGCGCTGCGGCCAGTGCAATTGCATAAGTCTTTACTATGTTGATATTTGTAGTCTTCCCTTCCTGCATTGCTTGGCTTCCCTGTGGGTCAGCAGCATCTAAAGAATGCTGGAAAGAAACATTTGCGACATCAATGCCCTCTTGAAGCAGGGAATCTATATATGCAGTCAACTGAGAGCCACTAAAAGCTTGTTTTGTCAATCCGTAAATATCAGTGGACGTAGCAGTGCCAACAAACCAAACAGTTCCAGAAAATTCAAAAATATAAGATTCGCTTATTTGCAATTTTCTTCTTCTTGAAGCAGTAAGTTGCATTTGATAAAAGAAAATGTTTTGCGAGAAAATAATGCTCATGTGTGACGTTGTAACATCAACAAGAGATCGCCTATCTAATTCAAGTGATGATACATCAAGAAATATTGTAAAAGGTAAAATGTCCATTTCCCACTTTTGCAGTACAGAGGGTGCATTCGAGGGATGGATAGTGGGGAATGCGGATGATGAAGCAGTTGGTAAAATTGAAGGGATGTGGCTTGGATTTAGTGACGGGGGGGACGATGGGATTCTTGTAGGATAGGAAGATGGTGAAAATGTTGGATGAATTGAAGGTTTCTTTGTGGGAGATTCAGATGGTGTCAAACTTGGATTTGAAGTTGGTACACTAGAGGGTGTGTTGGTTGGTAGCTGCGATGGATGCATCGATGGGAGATGTGAGGGTGAAGTTGACGGATCCAAAGATGGCAAGTATGAAGGGCGTAATGAAGGCATACTGCTGCTCTCTATTGTTGGTAGAACGGATGGTATAATACTAGGTGAAGGTGATATAATTGTGGGTGAATCTGTATCTGCCGTCAAAGAAAACAGGTCATCAACATCTGATATAAGGTGAAGAAAAGAATAGAGTTAAAAGAGAGATGTATTTTAATTTCAATAAATATTTTATGTTCACTCACCATCGAAATTAGCTCCTGGCAAAAATGGCGAGTCCTTTTTATCGTCAACCAAAACAGGCTGTTTAGTCTTTGCTTCTTTAGGTAGTGTGGGTTGTTTAGTCTTTGCCTCTTTAGGTAGTGTGGGCTGTTTGGTCTTTGCTTCTTTAGGTAGTGTGGGTTGTTTAGTCTTTGCCTCTTTAGGTAGTGTGGGCTGTTTGGTCTTTGCTTCTTTAGGTAGTGTGGGCTCTTTGGTTTTTCTCTCTTTAGGGACAGTTGGCTCCTTAGTCTTTCTTTCTTTTGGTAATGTGGGTTGTTTCGTTTTGCCCTGCTTGTCTGCGTTGGCCTTATCGATCGTTGGTGGTCTGGTCTTTTTCTGCTTGTTTTCCTTGACCTTTTGGTTCTTATTCTTCTCTTTATTATCTTTGTTTCCATTATCGTCCACTGGGGTAGGAGATGAAACGATTACCTCACTTGGTGACGGTGCAGAAATACCTTCGAATACGGGAATGAATGGTACGATTGGTGAAAAATAATTGCAAAAGACTTATTTTTGACAATAACAAGTTGAAAATGTTGTTTTACCTGAAATAATATCCATCAACTCATTTTGTGTAGTTTCAAATATTGAATCAAAATCGATCTCGTCTTGAAGCCTTCTACGATATTTTAAATCAACCTCAACCTCATCTTTTTCCTGTATTATATTGCTTTCTCTCGAAAACACGCTCTGGGAATAAGAATTCCTCGAGAGATTAGCAAAAATCTGCTCTTCTCGCTCTGTAGGAGGAACTTTTTCCTGGTAAGTTTTGAGGCTTGTGACATGATTTTGTGTTTTCTGATGTGCTATGGAAGGTTCTATCACTGATAAAAATGTGCATGATAATACCAAGTATAAACAGGTTTTGTAAGGGAGAATGATTTGACGTTGATTTGGTCGACGAGATGGAAACTGAAAGCGATCTGAGAGAGCCATTATTGTTGAGGACTAGAGTTTTGCACTAACTACTTAGTAATCAAAACATGTACTTCCTCGTGACTACTTCTGTTATTTTCAGTAAGGGTGTGGAATATTCTACTTCCGATACTATATTGAATCTTGAAGAGTTAAGTGGATTTAAGAAAAACGAATCACAGCCGAATGAACAGAGCCGCGAAGTATTTCTTTGGTTTTGAAACTGGCAGTCCAAAAAGTCCTCACAAAACTTTATTCAAATCGTAAATATCTCAACGAATGCATAAGCATGAGCCAAAATTTGAGCACGAATGTAAAATCTAAGTACTACTAATTTATTCCTGTTATGAAAGCTAAGAAAAATTGTATTTAGGATATGTAATCTATAATTTACACGAATGAAAATCATATATTAGGAATAATAGTCATTCTTGAAGAGCATATTTTTCTAAGAAATGTTCTTACTTTATTTTGAACAAGGACTCACATGAAAGATTCCCCACAAATTGAAATTCTAACTATTGAAAACAATATAAAAGCAACAAAATTATTTTTATATCGAAATTTATTTAGGAAATACTCCGTCTCATTTGTGATTCAAAAATGTATGAATTGGACCTTGACGTTTGATGGCCCTAAAACGAAATACGCGTTTCTACTGCAAGCTTGCTGATTTTTCCGTTCCATCGCAATTTCAATCACATGTATTTGAATTATTTGAATAATTCATTAATGAACACATCTTTTCAAACTTTCAAGAAACGTGAAAGGCTTTAGGGACAAAGAACAAGAGTTGGATTAAAATCAAAAATTTTCGATCATGAATTTTCGGATCATGTTTTGCACGAGTCAATTTGTATTCATCATTGAAAATGAATACTCCTGCTGCTTAGCTTCAGCAGTTAATTTGACGTAAGAAAGATAAAGGAATTATCATCCAGGAGTATGTATATAGAGGTGGTAAATAGATGCGT
>Ga0209092_10002930_pt1 | contig 15252 bp, 10 predicted proteins | sample FraStrMetagenome_FD_187446 | JGI IMG/M metagenome (GOLD analysis project Ga0209092, IMG submission 187446) | Marine eukaryotic phytoplankton communities from Arctic Ocean - Fram Strait ARC3M Metagenome (SPAdes) (version 2) | ecosystem: Environmental > Aquatic > Marine > Oceanic | place: Fram...
CCAGTGGGTCAACACTTGACTCAGGACCCGCACGAGATTTGATTATAAAGTTTGCTGATAAAGCAGAAAATACGATTATATTAAGTTCACCGCAACACTGTGTACATAGAAATCCTATTCGGTCAATTGGTACGCCTATAGGTGAGATCAAGACTCATTTATCAGCTGCAGCACAGTTACTTGAAAAATGGTGTGTAGCAAAGGCAAGTGGGGAAGAAATGGATGACTCGATCGAAATTGACGTACTTGTGCCAAAGCGTGAACCGCTAGTTGGCGACGAGCTAGAAAAGTTTATCATAGAAGAAGAGGCGGCATTGAAGCATAAATTGGAAAAAGAAGAAGAAGAAAAACTATTGCGTGAGGTAGAGTTAGCAAGAGGTAGATTACATCTCGGCGAAGAAGGCGAACCTGAACCAAGTTTGAGTTCAATGAATGTCGATGATTCTGCAAGGGTTCAGTCAAATGTGCCTCTAGCTTCAAATCCACCGAAGAAAAAGAGCCGTTTTGACTCCAGTTTGTTTCTTAAGTTTTCAAAACGAAAGCCAATGTGTTTTCAGACTAGGGAAGAGGCAGTAGGGATATCGTATCCAGACGAAATAGGAAAGGGAGTCTTTGAATCATCTTCATCTACAGCGAACATAATCGAAGACGATTATGGTATAGGGATTAATCTGGATCACTTTATCGATATTGTTTCTGGAATCGACTCATCAAAAACAGGGGGGAAACTAAATGATGAATCACTTCGTCGAGGCTTTGGATTTAGCATCGGTGGAAAACAAGCTCAATCAAATCAGAGAAGCAACAACATTGATATTTCAGAGAATACGGAAGAAGATTTACAGATGCTTGAAGCCGCAGACCTGGCGGAAGGACGGGGCATAATTCGTGGGCGAAATGGTAATCCTCCAGTAAAAGTGTTCAGTGTACACGAAACATTGGAAGTGCTTGCAGAAATCCGTTATATTCCTTTAGAAGGTAGAGTGGATGCGAGATCTGCTCGCCAATCGATACGAGCTCTACAACCACGACAAGTGGTTGTTTTAGGTGGAGGACAGCCACCACCTGATTTTATTTCGAACAGAGACTTAATTCACCAAAAGGATTCATTGAGTGAAGTCACACTTTTGTGTGATGTAGTGAATGAAGTCTTTTCTTCTCAACAGGTTCATTTGAATCGTGATAACATTCATGTTCCAAAGAAGGCATATTACGCTCCAGAAGATGGCGAGACGATCGAGTTTGAAATTGGGCATGCCGCTTATCCTGCTCGATTGATTGACACCCCGTATGTTGTTCAAAAATCCGAGGACTCGACTGTCAATCTACAAAAGGGGATGGTAGTCGAAGAATTTCAGGAATTAAGTCTAGGTGATTATACAGTGTCTTTGGTTGATTTGATAGCAACTGGTCAAAAAGTTAAAGATGGCGGTGCCTATGTTCTTGCTCCAAGGCAAAAATCAACCGAAGAGAAAGGAAATTTATCCACTTCTCTACGACACGCAAGTAGGTCAAGTATGATGATTAGTGACGGAGATGTCTTGCTGACAGATCTACGTTCAGAAATTATTGCCCAGGGTATGAAAGCGGAATATAGCACTCACGACGGCTTTCAACAACTCGTTGTTAGTAATAGAGTAATACTGAGAAGAACTCTAGCCATTACGTAACTCTATAAAGTGATATTTTGAACATTTGAAACTGTCATCGCGTAACTTAGGGTACTTCGTTATCAAACTTCTGCGATATTTGTTCGATTAAAATGGACCCCAAAAGGACACAAAAATATACAAGGTTTTGCTGAAGACAGCGCGGCAGTTTTTCCTTTTAAGTTTAATTTCTTCTTAATGACGTAACTCCAGGTTGCGCTCTATGTTCTACAGTTGGATTATGGTCTTTAATTATTCCAATAAGCGAGGAAATATACTTATGACTTTTTTACTCCTACGAGTATGATAAAATCTCTTCCTAGTTACAATTACACTCATTTAATTCACGGGATGCATTCTTCTTCACGTCTATGACCTCATTGGGAGGAGAGGCAGGTCTTTATGGTTCCCTTACTTCGACCTAATGAACCGTCTTCGAATGATTTTACATTCATCACTGTTTTCAGGTCTTGGTTTCTTATGTTTATACGAGTTCCTAACTTAAATGAATAAGCTTACAATCTTCCACCAAATCCTTGTGTCCACCTATCATTTCCTATCGCAAATCGCTTGAAAGACTCTTCTCTAACGAGATTGGAACACTCGCGAAGGGCTGGTTTTGTTTTATAACTTTTCAAAAGTTCAACCGAGCCATCAGGACGTTCCAAAAAGGCTTGCCAGTGCCCAGGATAAGAACGAAAAACCCACCCTTTTGATATTCTCTTCAAATAATAAGCTTCTTCGTAACCTTGTTTATTTCCCAAGTCGTAGGATGTCGAGTATGCATTATTAAGCATTATTATAGGACTTCCAGGAGAGCCGTGAGCGCTCTCGACACGCCTCCAAGCATCCTCACCTCCAGGATTAACGCAAATAGCTACTTCTCCAGGTTTTCCTGCTTTTCTTGCAGCATCGCTCATCATTAAACCTACCCTTGAAATCCCACCCAAATTACCAATATCCTTCACGAGGACGCGTTCAGATGTAAGAACAGCAACGCTCTTTCCAAAACCGCAAGCGCCCGAGAGCTTCTTCGCCCAATAAATATTTGAAAATCCAATTAAATTCCTCGAGAGCTCACTACCGGGTTTGTAGCCACCCTTAATCTTCAAATCTTTTGCGATAACACTTGTTCCAAACTTTTGATTCAACGGTGTTCCAAATTTAACTTCCTTTTATACACTCGAAAGAAAAGAAGACGAATTATCTTTACGTTAAGACAGTCACAACGCTGCTTTACCAAATTCACGTACCTCCACATTAGGGACCGGTGGGAAATTTACTTCAATTTTCTTCTTCCCTGAACTAATCGCATTCTTTACTGCCGTACTAGCTTGTTTCGCAATCTGTTCGTTGAACCATCCATCGTAGAGTTTCGGCATTTCTTTCCCTCCGTCCAAGAGAGGAATGAATGCACACGTCGTAAAGGTGACCACCGAAAGAAGCACCAGTCTCAACAATACCGCAGATCCTTGCATCTCTATCTCTTCTAATCTTTATGTATGATGTACCGAGGCAAATTTGAAATAAAATGGAGTAATTTACAATTTCAGAAAAATAGAACAAGATTTAGAAATTTATTTTCGACAGCGACAGACGTGTCTCTTCCTGTACGTGTAAGCCGATCTGGTGTTCAAGTTGGGCTAGTTTCTTGATTATCCGTTAAAAAAGGATGAAAGGTCGATGTTCGTAATGTCCACAACTTTCAACCCATGCCTCTCTCTCTTTAAATATTTAAGTACATCATATAATAAATACTGTGTTTATATATTGAACGCAGTATCCATGCTCAGTAATCAAGTTCTATGGTGCGTTTTGAAACACCTTACAAAGATCATGGGCTCCGCTCTGCTATTGGTATCTTGTGCATATTCTTTACGACCAAATCCTCTTACAATGAAATGAGGATCTGCCCATTCTTCTCTCCAAGTGCGTAAACAGGTAAGGGCTCCTTTTCCGCCTTGGAAAATAACCCTTTCACAACTGATCCCATAATTCCTGGCTTGCTTGCGCTCGTCACAACTTCACCCGTACGGATATTGAATGTCGTCGCACAGAAATCACAAGAAAGTCTTGGTTCACCATTGGTCTCCTCCGTTCCTTCACGTACCTTCGCTTTTGTCAAAGGAATTTGGCAACATGGACAAGAGGATGAAAAACTATAAGTATTGCCGTTTGTTTTCAGAACTAAGAAAATGTACGTGAGACCAATCAACGTTTTCTCGGATCATACATTAATTCAGTGATGAACAGAACTCACCTCCAACAGCACCATTAGGATTTGTCCGAGGGTCACAAAGCTGCTTTACCTATTTCAAAGATAATGAAAGATGTATATATATATATATATATATGTTGCCATAAAAAAATATCTAAAACGAGTAATACGATCGTCCCAAAATAATGCCTACCTGTGTTTCGATTAATTGCACGACATTTTCTTCTTTCGTGATATCGTCCAAACTTTTAATTCCCTTCACAGGGTACCACGAAGCGCCTCCTGTTTTACTTCTGTTTTCTGGCGCTGCTGCACTAGTCCCAGCCATTCCCCCCCTGGTACTATTCTTAATAGTCTTCTTCAAACTCTTACGTCCTTTTCTCATCGTCATGGCCGAACGACGAGTAGAAAAGCCGCCAACATAAGCAGATACATCTGCGATGAGAAACAATGAAATGAAGCTGAGAACTCTCATGGTAAGTCGAAATATAACAAAAATTTAGGTGACTCTGCTCGAAACCGAAATCTGAACTGGACTTTGTGATGGAATCTATGTAAAAACGAAAATAAAGAATGTGTGTTTGTTTTGTACGCCACGCCAGTTTTTACCTCTGACGCTTTTTAGATAGAGAGAGTGTCAAAAACTCTAGCTCTAGCCTACTTTATCCGGGAACCAGGAAATATGATGATGTCATAATATAAATAAAGAGAGAAAATTATGCACGATCGGTATAGGCTCGCAGCAATTTTTCTCAAGAAATTATCAAACCAAAATTGATGCATCCACAAGAATAGAGTATAGTTGAAAAAATGCTCGTGCTACTCTTTATGTCAACGAGGTTCGGTACATGTACTTATGTTTTGGATACTTTTAAACAAAAAAATATACGTATGTTAACCCAAAAATAATTTTATGATTAGTTTTTGTATTTCAAAGTGTCGTATTTGTCAACCATCAACTGGATAAAAACATAAATCTATCTGATATTTTGTCTCGATGAGAGAATTACCGACATGTTTTCCTTCAACTTGCAACTCTACTAACAATGAACACGGTTCATTGGACATCTCTTGAAGTTGATGAGGTTCTTGTAGAGTTTTACTATTTCTGATTTTTCAGCATCTAGAATCGCCATTACTTGTTGTATGAAGAATCATCCTAAAGATAGTAATGCAGTGGCTTTCCTTCTTTCTTCGCTTTTGCAATAAGGCGATTTGCCTTCATCGCATCCCTCAACTCATTGGATTGATTTTTCCATTTATTATAAGAAGAAGATTTCTTAAAAGTCCCTCCACATCGCTTCTTTTCTGCAATGATGTTTCTTCTTGATTCTGAGACGGATGATTTCTCGCGCTCACTCAAATATTCGTTACTCATAATTCTCACACGAGCAGAACTGAACACTTTTCGTTTTGTATTACCAATATTGCATTTACCAACCTTACAACGTCTTTCATAAACCTCTCTAGAAAAAGATTTGTTACATTTATCGCAGAAAATCAATTCAATCTGTTTAAATTCTTCATTATCTGTGCAAGGCAACCCTTGGATACTGGTGGTTGCGTCACCCCCTTCCTTTTCTTGGTTTACTACAGTGCTATTCAATCCGCCGAATGAGGAGTTATGTTTTGACTCGGTTACGTCAAAAGTGATATTTTCAGTAGATCGACCTTCAACACTATCTACCCACATAGGTTTACGATGCTCTCCTGATAACGAAGAATTCGTAAATTTCTTTTCACCGATTTCCCCATTAAATTTTTGAAATCGTTCAACTAAACGCTTTTGTAAAAGTGCCAGTTTGCCAGATTCAGTAAAATTTTCCACTGTCAGCGGGTATTTTCGACGAGCAACATTACAACCCCCTGTCTTGGCTTTAGTATAAACTTGGGCAGTATTTTGGAGCACAGTAGTCGGTTGCTCTTTAAAGTACTGTGAAGGACATTCTTCCCCGCATCTTGGTAGCTTTAGACTGCCCACGGAATGTGCAACTTTTTTTTCATTTGAAATTGATGGCAAAGATGAACAAGATACTAAAGACAAACTTGTTTTCATACTTTCGATGGGGTTGTTAGCGATACCATCTTCTAATTGCGGCAGCAATTGAGTGGAATCTAGAGTTGAAACTGATAATATACTTGAATGAGAAGACGAAATGGGACGTATGAAATCACGCGTCGATATATTTTCAGTGCGATCCCTCTTGACGGTATCATCGCTAGAATAGAACGAACTGGCTTCTGTTGACGGTGTAGTTACCTGTTTTTTGATTGATGGCGAACAGCAAGCTCCTTTTAATAATGTATGGCTGGGTATTCGACTATCTCGCTCTTTCACTGGATAATTTGTTTTGTCGTTTATTCGAGGCTTCACTTCATTTTTACGACGCAGCTCATTTACCCCATCCTTTCGTTCTTGTCTACGAGCATTTGCTAGTTCCTGTAAAAAACCTTAGATTCAATAATAGGCTATGGAATATTGAATTTTCCTTACCATTGCTCTCTTTCGACGCTGTGCCCATTCCACAGGATCAACTCTAACCCGCCCTTTCGCGTTGATGTTTCCATTTTGGCCAAGTGTTTTCGCCATATTTTAGAACCGTCCACTTGCTGATAGGCTCGAGTTTACTTCGTAAAAAAATTGAATATTGGCGGTTGTGACTTTGTGAAAGCAAAAGATTAACGTATCGTGGTGTCACAAGATTAAACCAAATCGGGAAAGATTCTTTATTTATCTGAGCAACGGTCATCAGATGGGCATTCTCAACTAATAATCATTTAATAACGCCAATACTTGCTCTTCAATGAAAGCGAGAAGTACGAAATTCATGGAGCACTCTGAAGAAGAATTTGTCCTCATCGAAAATGAAAAGGTTGATAATCAGAAAGGAATAGGTAATAATAACAATAAAAAAATTTCTGGTTCAAGCAATATAAAAATAAAGGAGAATTTAGATAAGGAGAACCAACTTAACCATGATGAAAAGACTTTCAAGGGATTAAATCATCGCGACGAAGATGATGCTGACGATTTGTTGGCCCAAAATGAACTCCCGATTTTTGCAAACGAACAAAACAAAGCTCTATTTCGTGAAGTAAAGGAGATCGAGGAGAAAATAAAGAAGGCATCAACTCAAGTCTCAGATCAAACTGATCGCTACCAAATAATGGTTAACCACACAAAGCATATTCAGCAGGAAATGGAGTATACCAACAATCTTATTGATGCTAAAGCGAACGAAATAAAAACTGAATCCCATCTACTATCGCTCGTCGAACGTGAGAAAGGGCGCTTAAAGGTAGATATTCGAGCATTGGAAGCAGATGAAATACAACATAGAGAAGAAATAAAAAATGTTGAGATTAATATACTGAAAGCAACAGAAGATATAAACTCTTTCAGGGAGAGTATGAACTGGAATAATGAACAAATCACTCAATGGTCGGAAAAAGCAGCAGAAACAGAGGCTGATAACATTGCGCTACAAAAATATAGTAAAGTAGATGATGTTAAAATCAAAGAGCTCCAGCTTACAATCGAAAAGCTTACTGCAAAATCAATAGCAAAGAAGGCTCAGGAAGAAAACGCGCAAACCGAAAGACAGATACAACGAACAGAATTGGAGCGCTCGTCCGATATATTTAAGCAATCACACAATGAGCGAAAACAACTTATCACAAAATGGCAAGACGCTATCGAGGCAATTCGAGAAAGAGACAAAGAAATAAACAAAGCTGCGGAAGACTATACAGAAGCGAAAGCAAATTTAGAAATATGTCTGTCAGTACTCAAAAACAATCGTAACGAATATATACTACAACAAGCTGATACAAAAGACATAACTCAGGCTATCGATGATGGTGAGCGACTTCTCCAACTTCGGAGGCAAGAACGAATGGACCAAATTAAAGTCCAACAAGAAACAAATGATGAGTTGAACGGGCTACGAAATGAGTTAAACGTAGTTATAGCTTCGTTAGATAGGCAGATCATCCAAAATAATGACTGTAAAGCACAGCTTGAAGCTAAACAAATATCCTTCGAACAAGCCACGAAACAGCTCTCCAAAATCAAGTCTCATCTTGCTGTTCAAAGAAAGAAACGTATAAATGAAGAAAAAAATGCCCTTACAATGGAAGATTCCCTCGTAGATAGAGAACTTCAATTGAGAAAAGCGGACAAACAAATTGAAGTAGCAAAACACTTACTTTTTAAAGAACAAGAGTCTCTTTCAAACTTAAGCGATAAGCAGAGAATCCTTGAAGCTGATCTGAAAAGTTCTTGCGCTCAATCAAAGATTCTTTCATCAAAAATAAGAGAGCTAGATGCTGAAGTTTTACGTCAACAAGAGCTTTCTTACAATGCGCAGTATCAACTATTCGAAATACAGCGCAAAGTTGCCCGGGGTTTAGGCGAGAGATCCGATGAAGAGCAAATTAAATTGAAACAGGAAATCAAAAATCTTAATAATAAATTATCGGAATACGAACAGAAGCGAAAAAGACTTTCAACACAATATAAGGTACTTCAAAGTGACTTGCGACGTTGGACGCAACAAGAACGAGAGCATGGTAGAAAACAAGATGTGATAAAAGAAAGGATAAACGAGATTAATCTCGAAATTTCTTCTTGCGAGAATAGTCTGAAGAACAAAATAATAGAGAAGGAGGAGCTATCCGTTAAGTTTGATTTGGTGAGAGCTGATATTGTGCGTTTGCGAGACTTACTTCTTTCGCAAACCAAGCGTGTTGCTGAATTAGAGGAGAAGAAGCGTATTTCAAAATCGAATACGATGACAAGAAAGCGTGATCTTTTGTTGAAAAAAGACGTCAGAATAGCAGAAAAGAGGGCATCAGAAGAAGAACGACATCATAATGCTTTGGAACTTGCGCAAAGAAAAGTTGTTGAAGAAAAATTACGCTCAAAGTATGAGGTGCTTACTAATGCTCGTATGGAACAAACCGATTCTTCAGAAAATTCCCACATAAACAAGTTGATTCGGGCTGCACAGAGAAAAGAGGAGCTTCAAATAGAAGGTGATGAGTTAGATCGTAAAATTCAAGTTAAGGAGAAGGAACTGTTTGCTCTACAAAAAACTCTTGCTCATCTTAAAGAACAAAATACGAGTCTTAGGAAATCATACTCCAGAGTCGATATGAAAAGCAAAGAAAGCAAAGAGTTTACTTTGCTGCAGAAAAAAGTTGCCCAGGAAAGAGATGCCTTAATCTGTGAAAGATCAAAGTTGCGACATATTGAAAATGAATTCAATAAGCAGCAAGCCACTCTCGACGAGCTGACATGTGATGTCGAAGCTCGTGAACTAGAACTCTCTACAATGCAGGTCAATCGCCGTAAAATAATTCTTGATCTTGAACAAAGTAAATATCGATTAGATATCGCCCTCGGAGAGCTCAATAATCAAATACTTGACTATCGAAAAGGCGAAAGTGAGTTGCAACCCGAAGAGAAAATCGGTCGGTGCAAAATTTTCGAACAATCAATTGACTCCGTCGTCAAAGTTCTTTCGGAAGCCTTGGAGGAATTCCCACAATTTAGAGTCGAGATCGAAAAGTTGATAGCCATGTGCAAGATCGTCCCCTCTTCTGGTGAAAGCGATGACTAAAACATGTAATTACGTGACGATGATGACTGCGATTGAAATCAAATTAAGGTTTTAATTTATTACAAACGTTACTATTACATGGATCAAAACAATTTGAAGGACATCGACATTTTTTGAATGGTGAGATAGAGCTGAAAATCCGTGCCTCTTCACATCGGTTCAAGAGTGTTTTCAAAGAAAACTTGAGAGTCCTGTTCAAACGACCCCTTCAACTCGTCGGGATGTTGAAGACGGAGTAAAATCCTTTGCAAAGTTTCACTTCGTTTGCCGAGAAGAATGTAGAGTGCCATGAATACGGCAATGGACCAATATATGGATTGCAACCAATGCTCGGGAATATTAATCGGTTTTGAGAACAAAGCTTCTGACGCGGGTGACGTAGAATCTCTACCTCCATGAGCTTCATCGATATCTGCCATATCCTGTTGAAGAGAAGTGATGGAATTCTTGAGTCTGATCATTTCCCCTCGAATAGATTGATCATCGTCATCATCATGCTCATGATCATACTCATGTCGCAGTTTTTTGTTGCTCTCATTCTCCGATAGAATATTGCTTTGATACTCATCCATAGTACTCATCAATGCTTCTGCTTCTTCTTCCAACAACATGACATCAGTACAAATAGAAAAATCGTCACCAACGTGGAACGCTCCCCATTCATAATCCACAAATGAAGACACAATACTTCCAGCATCATCTTGACCATCACCGACACTGCGTTTACGTTGATCATCCTCTCCCACTTCACTCACTCGTCGCCGTAATACCTCAACACGAGATGTCACCATCGGAACAAGCTGATGAGCAAGGGATGCAACCTTCTGAAAGGCAGTATATTGCCACATCCTCTTATCTTGCCACTGCTCTTCATCTTCGGTACGGATGTGATCATTGCCAACATCAACGTCCAAAAAGCCGTCTTCCCCCGCGTGATCGTCGTAGTAGGGAGAAGAATTCATGCTTCGTCTCTTGATGCTATCTCTTTACTTCTCTCCCTCTTTCAGAATATGACTAAATCGAATTGGTACGTTTCCAGCGTGGTGGATACAGAAACAGAAACTCTGATTCAATTGAGGGAGAAACGCCAGAGTGGAAGGGGGAAACTTCGAACCACAAACTACCGCCTTTGAAATAAAATTGTACGTGAATCGAAAATACGACAGCTGCAGTTCCAATAATTCTTTTTTATGGGCGAAGATTACGTTCGTAGAATAACGATGCAACTAAACTGACCTCTCTTCTCGTGTCTATTTAATTCAAAGGTCATAAAGACATTTATTTAAATTCACGGTCATAAGCAGGTTTAAACACAAGAGCGAGTCATTTTGATACTTGTTTGTGTGTGTGTACACTTGCACTGGTTTCCTGGAAAATGACTCATGTCAATTACATGTTACATGTACGAGTGTCGAAATTAGGAATATTAGGAAACTCTTCCATCGCAACAACTTGCCGCCAACGAAGTTCCAGTTCCGCCGTGTATCGTGGATCGCTGCAGAACCTTGAACTAAGGGAGCGGAATGAATAGTCAATCCCGATTTGTTTTATTCAGCTGTTTATTGTAGTCATCGTATTGAAGTATCTTTTCAATACCATGGCTCCCGTCGTCCGCGAAGCAGTAGCGAAAGCTACAAGAAGCGTTATCTGGAATAGATGTTTTCGTGATATGAATTGGCAGGAGTGGGATCATGATGTCGATCACATGGTAAGTCAGAATTATATGCGTGTCCTCGTGATTTCATTGTGATAAGTTCATGGACGTGTTTGGTATTGAAAGGAGGATTTCACTTCTTGTACGGATGGAGCAACTTGTACTTTTGTAATGAAAGATTCGAATATCAAAGCTCCGGTCACGATTAGTGTTGTGCCAGAGGAATCGCTAATTTTTAGTGGCTCAATGTTGGGTGGGCTTGCAAAATTTACGGGGGATATCAAACTTACGTCCGTCGGCGACGACAGTACGACGATTAACTACTCATTTGCAATGAAAGGTTTCGTCGGAATGCTACTTAATACCTTCAAGTCAAAGGAAATTGTTGGGGGGACAGAAAAGGGGTTGGAGAATATTGTGAAATTGTCGGAGGAGGCGCAGAAAAAGTAATGAACAGTCAAGTTTGATGTTAGCTATCGTAAAGTACACGCACATATTTTCGCAATTCTCTAGAGACTGAGCACTCTTGGTCTGCGCCCATAGAATATGAATATGCGCTCTAACTGGCCAGGCAGGATTACGTTCATACTACGATGTAATGAAATGTCATTATGGCACTAGAGCTTTAAGGGTAGAATCTCTGGCCATTAACATCCGAAGTGGGAAAAAGCGGATACGCGAACGCGAACGAATGTTGATGCAACATTTGCTTGACCATCAGGCTCCAATTGCCGCTGATCCTGTTTTGAGTAAATCAGATATTTTGTTGAATTCATCACACACTCTTGCTATGGAGGCATCCCATCCCAACAATCCATGTTCCTCGTTAATCTCTTCAAACGTCAATAAACCGTCAACTTGATCGATATACCCACGTAGTTGCCCATCAGATATCATTTTTGCAGCAACGGACTCCGCTTTGCGTGCATTTACGCCTTCCAACAACAGGGGTCCTAGTTTGCTAAATAGTATCGAGGTAAAAAGTTTACTTACAGCTATCATGTTGTGCTCGATGACAGCCCGCTCCATTATAGTCATTCCATCGCTCATTATCGCACGCTGATGATCCCTTAGGGACTGCTCAAAGATCTGCAGTTCCTTCTTCTGAAGCAACTCTGATTTGTACATTTTGTGAAGTATAACTGAGTGGTTTTGATATTGAGACATACTATCAAGTTGAGCTAACCTTTCATCTTTCGATATCAAAGCAAGGATCTGATGACGTTGTGGCCCACTTTTAGCGAGAATGGCACAGGTTGCGGCGCAGCCCAACAGCTCCAACAAGTTTTCTTCGAGGATTTCCTTTCGTTTGATGGTCGATACTTCATAGTATCGTGATGCAGCCTGTAAAAACTTACGATTAGCATCTAGGATTGTCGCATAGTTACTCTTGTAACGTAAAATAATCTGCCATTCCATATTGTTATCTTCTTCGCAACCATCTGAGTCACTATCCTCCTTTTTCTTCCCTTTAACAGTTGTTTGCATCTTATCCACAAACAACCCCGCCCGTTGCACTGCCCCATCGGCCTCCACAGTTTCATCGTCAGCTAGATAGCATTCAGCCATGGAAACGTAAATATCACACTTTTCAGCAGACGTAAAATCTCCCTCAATTTCATCGTCCACTCCACCCATGCGCATGGCTGAGTACAGCTTGGCCGCACGAAGAAATTCTCCAGTTACATTTGTAAAGTGTTGAAACATGGCTTTGCGTGCGAGGTTGTCCATAGCACATCGATATTGTTCAGAGGATGCCATAATGGCATTATGAGAGCTGCCATAATATGCAAGCGCTGATTCCAGGGCAGTTACGAGGTTACCATCCTTCAGTGCTATGCTTTGAACGGTTTCGGGTAGAGATACGAACGAACGAATAAAGTGTGAGGCAAGGCTGCTTCGCAGAGTATTATCGAGAAGTTCCCAATTACGACCGCAAAATGTGTTGCGAAGAAATATACCGTCGTTTGTGGATAGAGCTTTATCTATTTGTTCCTTGTTGGCCGCCATGGTGATGAGTTCGAAGCTTTTGGAAATGAGGTTTACCTCGTAATTGTGGATTGATTTTGGTTTTCGACATCTCGAACATGTAACGTCTCTGAGACCAAGAAAGCTCAATTTTTAGCTTTCTGCCTCTATTCAATTGTTCAGTCGAATACATCGGGCGCGTAAAAAAAAAGCCGTATTTAATCAAAAATATTAATTAACATTTAGCTAATCCGAAAGTCGATGGGCGCAGCAAGGGTAATAATACAATATAAAGAAAAATTCCAAATCCAGTATTGTCGTTCGTCGTGATGTTCTTTGTTTCGACAGCGCCTGGTTCTTTATCTTCATCTACAAGTTGAAGACGAATCTACATAACAACCTTTCCCCAAAATGACTCCTTAAAAATAAAAATAAAACTTTTGCAACAGAAAGAGGAAATATATTGTTTTGGCTAGAAACTTCTTCCTTCACCTTTACTTTAGATATTAAGCGTGCTTCCAGTGAAAATTACGTCCGAGTGTTTACTTGTCAATTCAATTTACGCAGGGAATTGTCGAAAATGAACCTGTTTATTGCTGCTCCTGCCCCTCCCTCATCATTACTTTTATCCATGACAAAGTCCGCCGACGATTTTGCCAGTTCACAAGCATTTCCAACCGCTACCCCAACAGCAGCCATTTCTAGCATACCAATATCATTTTCTGCATCTCCCAACGCCAGAAGCTGCTTTGAAGCGTCAATGCCCAAAGATTCGCAGAGTGCTGCAACTCCTCTTCCTTTTGAACAACCTCCTGGTAAGAATTCCAGCATTGTATTGATTGCCTGTGTGACGGTCGCATTATATGCAGTGGCGAGTTCTTCAAATTTTGGGCGCAAATTGTTCAACTTTTCTACGTCGTCATCCATCAAAAGTATCTTGTGCATCCCCCGTTTGTAAGAAGCCAATGATTGGCCGTCAGGCAAATGTTGCGACATAGGTTCTCCGTAAATCTCTGATAGCTCAATCACCTCTTTCCGTTTCACATCAGTGCTATACAACTCATCTCCGTCGTACGCTACAATTGCAACGTCCGCATCAAAAGCCAACTGTTCAGCAGCCTGGACAGCATCAATGCTCAACTTTCGTTCAAAAATAATATCATCATTTCCATCAACGCAGTACAATCCTTGAATGTATACTCCGGGGACATTTCGACTCTTCACAAGCGAGGCAATAGGTTCATTTAAACTGTCCAATGCCCCCTTCTTTGACTTACCAGTAGCCAAAAAGAAGTGATTCAATTCATCATTTGAATTTAACGATGATGATGATGACGTTGACTCTTCAATAGCTCGAACGACTGCAGCTAGAGTCGTAGGATGAATCGTCTGCTCCGAGGTCAACAGAGTACCATCAACATCACTAGCAATAGCACGTATATGCTTCGCTTTCTCCTTCAAGACATTTTCGTCGAAGTTAGGCACAGAATCTTGATCATCGTCACTATCTTCAATAGTCTTCATGATAAGGTCATGTAAAGACATCGGTGGAGCTTTGTTGACATTACCATTATCATTTGTAACCTTTTCCAAACTCGCAATTTCAGACGTCAGCTGTTCATGAGCACCGAGCAACTCCAATAACTCCTCCTCTTTATACAATTCGCCCATCCTCGATTTCAATCCGTCCAAATCACTGCCACCTCCAAAGTCACTCTCATCCGACGACAATGCCCTCATCAATGCCAATGAAGGCCTCGACAAATAATGAGTGCCCGGCATAAGGAATCCGAATGCCTTACAAAAGTACATAGAAAGCATCACAACGATGGTGGATGCATACCATCGACGTCTCAAATGCATTGTGGATTAACTGCCCTTCCTCACAGCAACAACAGCAGCTTTCAAATGAGTGTAGTTTGGTAATTCACGAAAATAGTAATGCTAACTCTTCATCCCTCAATGAAAGGGTCGTAATGATAGTTGGAGGGAGGGAATCACGAGAGGAGGCCATTTCGGGTTCGGTTCTGTGTGTTTGTCTTTTTCTCTTTTCTCCTCTGCTGCAACACAAATTTCGTGTAAAAGCTTACACGTGTAACGTCTCTAGTGAAGATCTCTTTCTTGAGGCTTGAGGCATGC
>Ga0209092_10002931_pt1 | contig 15250 bp, 11 predicted proteins | sample FraStrMetagenome_FD_187446 | JGI IMG/M metagenome (GOLD analysis project Ga0209092, IMG submission 187446) | Marine eukaryotic phytoplankton communities from Arctic Ocean - Fram Strait ARC3M Metagenome (SPAdes) (version 2) | ecosystem: Environmental > Aquatic > Marine > Oceanic | place: Fram...
GTTTTGCCAGTCTTTAATCTGCTTAGATAAATGGCGATGGAACGGGCAAGGGATACTTTTCCAGTTCTCCCCCGCCCGTCTATATCACTTACCTCAACTCCACATTCATCAGCAGATACTCGCTTAATGTCCTCGATGGTCATGCTCATAGAACCATGTCAGCGACTACGGCCAACCAACCCATCATTAATAATATATTAATCGGATTCATATCTAGAAGGGTACATTTTCAGGTGCTGGACCTGTGAACTGAGTTCCCATTGTTGCCTGTTGGGGCTGAACGGGCATCGGCTGTTGGACAGGTTGCTGTACAGCGGGAACCGGTTGAGGTAAATCAACATTCACAGTGGTAGCAGTTTGCAACGGCGCTTGCTGAATGGGTTGCGGGTTGAACTTCTGTGCCGGTTGGGCAGGTTGAACCACGGGAGCCTGTTGAATAGGAGCTGGTGCTTGATCTCCAGTAGGAATTACGAACCTAGCTCGGTCAGGCACTTGTGCTTCCATTCCTTGCATGATCGGCATGATAGCTGAGATGTCTGCATACTCTCTGCCTTTTTGGCTGGTCTTATGGATAATATTTAATGTAGCACCCTTGCCTACCATTGACTCAGTATCGAATCCGCCAAAAGGCATCGTTCCGTTCCAGCTTGTCAGAGTCTTAAAGAGCTTCGACTTTTCGTTTAAGCTGATTGTCATCTCACCAGTCTGAATCATTGTGCCATCGGTTAAGCCGAAAAGAAAACGAGTGAAGTTCTTTGTTTCGATAACAGATGGATCGTCATAGGACGGACGCTGGATTTGCATCGAATCCTTTACTGCAAGACAGACAGCAAATGTCTGCCCCGCTGGTGCGAGTGTAGTTAGTGGCCAGCCTGTGATCGGTCCGCCTGTGTTTGATGATTGTTGTAATATTGCCATGTTATTTATGTATTTCTATTCCCTGTTTTACGAGTGGGAGACTCATTATTGATTAATAAGAAAGTGTCGGAGGATCAGAATGGCATCCGCCGTTTTTAAAGTGACTCCTTTAGTCGATGGGAAGAACCGCTTGGCGTGGTTTGCCAAAACCTTTTTGCGTTTGCCCGAAGTAAGCCCCGTCAATCCGCTTAATCCTTTTTGCCATTCTTGTGGGCGGACTAAGGTGAAAGGGATTTCGGCCATCCGCAGTACCCCTTCAAGGAATCCGCATGACTTGCCTAACTTGAACGAGCTACTAGAAGGAATCATCTTGCCGGCAAAAGGCGGGACCAATTCAACCACTGCTTCAATCGATGTAACAATTGGATGGTCTTGGAGATCCTGAATATGCTCAACAAATTCAAAGTCTTCCCCAAGAGTATGCAGTTTAATATCATGCATCCCACCCCAAGCGATTGCGTAACCGCCGCTTTTACCAGGGTCGATTCCGATAGTCAGTTTCATGCTTGCGTCAACTCCTCTATCGTTTTTTTAATCGAGGAAGTTAGAAACTTACGGCCTTTTCTTTTCCAGCCGTATTTCTCAGCCCATAACTGGGCGGTTCGAGGCGATATGCGAAAAATCTCGCAGACCTCAGATTTCTTTAGTAGTATTGGGTGATAGTGTTCTAATATTTCCATTTTGTCGGTTGAATTGAAACCGACAGAAGGAAAAAGCCCTACTATTTATTCACAGTTTTGGTCGCACTATTGCATTGAATGCATATAGGGCGAAACCGAACTGATTCCCATCCGTCGATATTCTCGTTAATTGTAAAAGATCATGTGCATCAGTTGCCTGATACAACTCCTTTTCTACCAAAAATGTTAATACTGTCAAGCAAATGCAAAGAAAAGTTAACTTTACAAAGCGAAAAAAGTATTTATTTATCGTTTTGTACGATTTGTTTCGCACAATATGCATTCTGCCAAATGGGCTAAAGTTTTGCATTAAGTGAATCATCTATTTATTATTCGTTTTTTCGCCTTTCAACGCATTATTTCTACGCTTCTCCAAACCTTTTAATCGAAGTAGTTGGTAGTAGTTTGAATCTCCTCGTACCTTAGATGCACCCTTGCCGGCAGAGCCTCCAAGCCCCCCAATTACTCTTGCGGCTTCGGCCACTCGATTACCCCTAAATCCCATCACCCAATTCACTCGTTTCCCACAGGCGGTAATCGTCCAGCCTGACCATAAATCCTTGCCAATTTCTTGCCTAGAATTTTCCGAGTTCATGTGTGCAATAAGCTTAAAATGGCGCTTCAAAGCTAAGGAAAACTGCCATGCGATGTCGCGCTCATTCTTACCGAATGATTTGTGCAACTTTTTTCCATATTCGATCTCCACATACCAGTCGTTTACAAACTTTTTCTTAGCGGATTTTTTAGTATTCTTTTTCATAATCGGTTGCGTAAACATATCTATATTTTTTAGCACAATCAAGCTCAAAGTGGCAATAAAAGGTAATGTATTTAGGCAAGCGATAGCCTAAGAAAATAGCAGTTTTGTCAGTATTTACGAGGGTAATCGGCTTTACAGAATCGACTGAATAAAATAAGAAGTGAGTATGGCCGACAAAATTGTACTTTTTGAACTTTCTGAGTTTATCGAATACATGAAAGTAGTCCGCCGACTATCCCCTTACACGGTCCGCAACTATAAACACGCCATAGAGTTATTTTTTACCTGGGCTAAGAAGGAGGAGAAGGTCACCCTACCCTCTGAGGTTACCCGGCAACAGGCTAGAAGTTACTGCATTGAGGTACAGAATCAAATATCACGCCGAACACTTAGGCATCATATTTCGGGCCTCCGTACCTTTTTTACTTTTTGCCGGACTCGTAAGCTTGCCACAATAAATCCATTTTTAAATATCGCCCTTCCCAAGCTTAGTAAGCCACTGCCCAAAGTTTTGTCTGAAGATCAGATGACTAAGCTGATGAAGCAACCGCCCGCCAATGAGCCAAAGGGCGTAGGAATTAAATTTAATTCGCTCAGAGATTTGATGATTTTAGAGCTTCTTTATGCTGGGGGTTTGCGGGTTAGCGAATTAGTTAGCATTAATTACGAGGATATTGATTTTGTTCGCTCAACTATAAAGGTAGTCGGGAAAGGTCAGAAGGAACGAATGGTAGTTATCGGTAAACAGGCCAGCGACACAGTCCAAAAGTTTAGGCATATGTTTGCCAAGAAATCGAAAAAGTCCGATCCAGTCATTATAAATTCTTTCGGTAAGAGGTTTACCACTCGGTCGGTCCAATATCTGATTAAGAAGTATTTAAACTTCGCGGAACTTCCGCATGATATCACCCCGCACAAGTTAAGGCATTCATTCGCGACTCACTTACTTGATAATGGTGCGGATCTTCGTGCAATTCAGGAATTACTCGGGCATTCAAGCTTATCAAGTACACAAATTTACACCCATGTTTCTAGCGCCCGGCTGAAAGAAGTCCACAGCCTAGCCCACCCAAGAGGATAATATTATGGTTAATGACTTAGAAAGTTTTGAGGCAAAATTCCCAAAGTTTATAATTGGCGATACTGAAGATCGAACATTTGTTGTCCACCTCCACAGCCCTAAATTGATTGCCGAGATCATTGTGGCGGAAGATGGGAGCGAAACATTCGACCCCACTTTTATCGATGAACCGATTAAGGATGCATCCGCTATCGCCAAGCTAATGCGAGAGGTCGGAGATTTCTACATCGAGGAAATCGAGCGGGAATAGATTACCGAAATCTTTCGGATAACTTCGATCCGGCACTTGCGGCTGGAGCCATGAAGCGATTGTCGGGCATAGCGGGTGCTTGCTGTTGGATGCGATTGGCGGGTTGAGCCTTTGGGGCTTTGGGGTCTGAGGGCATATAGTTTATATTCCTCTCCCCCGCATCGAAAGTCCCTCGGTTGCCGGTGGCCGATTTGATTTGTTCGGGGGAGAAGGCGATATAATGGTCATTTCCTTGGTGACGAGTTTCTGATTTTAAGATGACACCATCTATACCGATCTCAGTCATGGCTTTCATGTAAGGCTTATTATCACCACCAAATACATCGTACCAAACTGTTTGGAAGGCTTCGTGTGCAGTATCATAGTTGCGAACTGCATTAACTTGTGAAGACACAGCAGAATAAGGTTCCTCAGACCAATTTGATAAACCGCTTTCCCAAAATAAATCCTCATTATCTTCAAACTTTTGATACAAATCTTCAATAGATTTTGAATCATTAGCTTTAGCAATTAACGCCTCAACTGTTTCAACCGAAGGGATTGGTGTAGATTCATCAATTGGGTTTTTTAAACTTACATAAGTTTCATATACTACGCCGTCCTCACCCCGTTTGTAACGAGATGCCTCACTTCGATCATTTGTAAAATAAAAACCAGCACCTTCTACATCGTGACCCTCGCCTAATTTATTAGGATCGAAAAAGTTTCCTTCTAATTTACCAGGAGTCCCATGATAAACCACCAACGGCTCGCCGTTCTCATCGACTACCTTGGACTTGCCGAACCACTTCTTAAAGTATGGCGAATCAATCCCCTTCTCATTCCATAGCTTTGCGGCCTCGGCCACCTTCCCCTTCCCCGCACCCGCTTCGGAGGCCGGCATGAAGAGTTTCTGCCCACTTTCCAATTCGTTACGAATCTGATTAGCTGTGCGATCCGAGTCTCTAGATTTAGTAATATTCTGTGGGTTTATATATTCCCGCCCTTGGCTAAACTCCTGTCCGTTCTTATCAAATCCATAGAATGGACTCTGCTCGGGATTATCTGCTACTCCTGAAAGCCGAGAGCCGTCTTTTAATTGGACTGGGCTTTTAAAGGTTCTGACTTGAGCCGATGTATCCCTTGAAGATTTTGGCCTGAAGTAGCTACCAGGTGAACCTTCAAAGGTTTCGGTTGGCATGAAGAGTTTCTGAGCCTCGGGTGACATTAAATTAATGACTCTTTGCTCGTTTACAGGTGATGCTTTTCCTGATCGTTCGGCATTAAATACTCGATCCAATCGGAATGTCTTTGTGGCTGGACCGAATGGGTTACGCTTTTTATTAATAGCCGCCATATCATATCCGATTGCATCTAACACTGGATTCATAGCGACTTGAGACTTGGTAATTCCACCATGCAAGGCATTTAGAAAGTTTAACTTCTTATTTGCAATTACAGGATCAGCATCTAGTCCAGTTCTGCCGTCAATGCCGTTGGCCGTGTTCTGCCTGTAAATTGAGAATGTGTCCCAAACGGCATTGTCGGTCCCAAATAATTCATCGTACATCCCGATTAATTCGTCAGGTAATTTCCTTGGCTGTCTTTCGCCTTTAAGAAATTCGAGGTTTTTCTGTATCTGCCCGACATCGTGAAGACGGACAAGAATGTTACCCTGTGCGGTAAGCTCAAACCCGTAAGGCATAGTGGTACGGACTGCAAAGGGTACAGCCTTGGGCTTTCTACCCCTCGTGGCGGCATAGTACCCAATAAGCATACCCGCCCTTTCACCATCTCCCTGTCTTAATGCCCGAGATATTTCACGCAATGCGGCGATCTGCCGTGGGTGGATTGGTCCTTCAGCGAGTTGATCAATAACTGCCTCGCTGAGTGCGGGTAAGTCTTTAACAAATGGTCTGTTCTTATCGTTTACTTGGACATTAATCCCATTCCTTTTAAAAACATCTGCGGCATGATCCCCGGCGGTCTGTGACACCTCTTTAATTTCCGTCTCCGTCATGCGGATTGGATTGCCGAGGGCATCCCTTAAAACATCTCCTGTCTGTGGGTCGGTCTTATAAATTCCGCCCGTGTCTAATCTATCGACCACATTGGGATTCAATTGATCTTCAACGGTGTAAAGAGTTTCAAATTCTTCATCAATTGGTCTTTTACCTTCAGTCACCCGATTCTTTCCAGTATTCGGATCGGTAAACTCAGAACCTTCGATTTCTGCTTTCTTTAACCCTCTAACATCTTTGTAATACTTTTCGATTAATTTCTGTAGCTCGGGGATCTTTCGGAGTTTACCCTTAAATAGATCAGTCGATGTAATAAATTTACCTTCTGCATTAAGTGGCTGATTTAATCTAAGAAGAAAGTCACGAAGGAAAGACACTCCAGTTACCCCATCAATAGTTGCCTGTATGATTTTGCCCGCTGGTCCTTGGTTGAGTGCTTTTTCCCGCTTACCGGTTAAAAGAAAATCCGCTCCCTGGTCGGCAAAGATTTCTCTGCCGATTTTGGTTGGATCAGATTCGTAGGCGGCTACCGCATCGGGGTCTAGTGATGCATCTTTGCGAAGTCTATCCATGTAGATATCCCTCAGTCCTTCTACATAATTGCCGTCTCTGTCAGTATACCCAATAAATTCATCGGTATAAACGATATTCCCGTCATTGTCGAACGAAGCAAACTCACCGGCGGTCTTAGTTTCCTTGTTCCCAAACAGTATTCGATTGACCATCGGAGTAAGTCCGTGGACCTCCAAGAAGTGGGTAAGCTCATGTGCCAATGTTCCTTTTAAGTATCCCGAACCGTTCGGATTATAGGACACCTCCATTGTTATGGGATTAAACACGCCCTCCCCTTCAGTTGTCTGTTTAAATACTACATCAGGATGCGATAAACTATATCCAGCAACCTGTGTGCGGATATGGGCGGGCATGGCATCAAATTCTGCCTGTTCGCTTTTCGTCAAATGCTCACGATAGTATTGAATATCGCCTATCTGCTTGGCATATAAGTCACCCTTAGTCTTATAGTTCTGATACATTCCTGCGCCTGTTCCAAGGGCAGTGAATGGTGCTGACATGATTGCACCGGCAACCGCACCACTCGGCTGACCCGCAGATGCGACAAAGCCAATCGTTGCGGGTAGACTTGCACCGGCGGCCATCCCTTTGCCGAATCTGCCAAGTGTTTCGAGTGGTGTACCTAATCGCCCAACCGCACCGGCATTATCCAAGAAATTAGCAACCTTCTGAGTGGCATTCGATATGGTTGGGGCTTGCCCGATTTTCTCCCCACCTGGTCCAACTCTAAAAGGTTGTGCCGATGGGTTTACCTCTTTTGCTGATGCCCTACCCCCTTGAGCAATTGCATCTTTTACTCTACTAGCTAATCCCTCGGGACTCGGCTTCATAAGGATATTGTATTTATCCATCGTTGCCCCAGCCAGTCCTTGGTCGGGAGTTGGGAGCATAGAAAGTCTGCGGAAGAATGGTGTATGATCACCCGTTCTTGCGAGGGTAAGTTCTGATCCGACTACTCGGGCATCTCTTGCAATGTTATCATATAAACTTAATGCTTTCGGTCCAATAAATGTTGCTAGTGCCGCAACAGCCGCGCCGCCACCTAATGCATCTTGATCCAACGAAAATCCAGCCGCTGAACCGAAACCCAATATTGTACCACTTAAATTTTTAAAGTTTTTATACCTTTGGCGGGCTGATTCAATAGTCACTTCTCTCCCAGCTTGCCGTTCAGCATTTATTATATAACGGATAGCGCTATTTTCCGTCATAGAAGATAAGAACCTTCCAATCTTTGCGATAGTCGGTAATGATGCTCCAACAGCCGCACCAATTGGTCCCGCTACTAATGCACCAACACTCGCACCGGCAATCTCAGGATTGAGCTTGGCCGCAGTGTTCGCAACTCTTCGGAGTTTGCTTATCTTGTCGGTTGCTTTTGTTGCCTCCTGGACTAATCCCATGCCCATCTTTCCGGCATCGGTTGACTGGTCAAATGTTTCCAATGCCACCTTGCCGAGAGTTTCGGGTGAGGCTTTACCCATCAAACGAAGGTGAAGCGAATTGCTTCCATACTTCTGTAAAATCTTTTGCTGTTCTGCTAGTTCACTAGCGACCCGATCAGCCTGTTGGACTACTCTACCTCGGACTAGAGCATCTTCAGGTAATTTACTTAGTATATTTTGATACTTTGTAAGTTCGATAGTTTTTTGCTGAACATCCTGAATCGTTTTAAGCATTCTGCCTTTTAATCCGATTCTCATTGGCGCGGTTACCCCTTTAGCCAATGTGCCTCCAGCCGCATTAAGCGGATCACCAACAATTTCAAAGGCTAATCCAATACCCTCACTGGGTACTTGGAAGCCCGAACGAAGATCCTGTTCAAGTTGCGAGTCAAATGTCATCGATTCGGGTTCTATTCCAACTGTTCCTTTTATTGCATCGACAGGATTATCCATTACCCATGCCGCTAATTCCGCGGCAGTTTCATATTCGGAAATTACCTTATCATATCCAATTAGACTATTTACATAGCCAAGAACTTCTCCGTCATCCTCTTCGTCTAAAGTTAAATAATTTGATAATGCGGCTCCGCCCCGAAGTAAGAACTCAGGTGTCTTCCAAGCTCTAGCTGTACCCATTCCGACAGATGATTTTATATTGTCAGATGCGTAATCCATTGCGGCGGCTTTAACTCGGCCACGGGCATCTTTATTCTTTTGATAAAATGGCATCCCTGTCTGCTTGAGTGCTTCGGAGATTGGGTCTCCTTGAATGGACATTTCTCGATTATCTAATAAACCAAATAAAATTTTGCCAGCTTCTCTGAACTGATCAAGGTTTTCGGTATTTTCGTAAGGTACAGCTTCGTCTTTAAGACTTAAAACTTTTCGATATGGAGAAATAAATGGGTCAGCCTTTCTACCCATATCTTGAGCATAATCCACTAAGGTAGAAAGTAATCCAGGTGATTCTTCATCTTGAATCGTCTCAGGGTCATCATCCACATCTAATATCGGACCGGACGGAGTATCAAAGAATCCATTCCGATAGGCAGATATTTTAGCCTCGTTTGACAATTGCGATGCACCGTATGGCCGCACCATCGTCTTAGCCGCTTCCCAAAAATGCTGATCGGATGGTTCCTCGCCATCCTTTAATTCTAGTATCCCTCGGACCTGTGGTAGCTCAGGGTGACTAATTTCGTACTTAGCCATTACGGAGCAATCGGTGTGAATATACCGCCACCTGGTAATGTGCTTGGCGATTGTACACTTGGGTCTTGAGGAGGTTGTCCTTGTTGCGGGCCTTGGTTACTAGGCTGATCAAATCCGTACATGAGACCTCCAAACTGAGTGTATTTCCTTACCTCTTCGGGAGTAATCTCAAAATTATTTGCAAGAGAGTTTACAGTAAAATCAGTTTTTTCCATTAATACTTCTTGGGCGCGTTTTCTAAATACTGCGGTGGTCTCTTGGAGATACTCCTTGAGTTTAGCGTCTAAAGTTCCAGTCTTTTGTTGTTCTATAAACGATTGAAATCTATCCATGAATGCTTGAGAACCACCCATTCTTTTTAAATCATCTTCAGTAAGTATGCCCTGAGGCTGTACCATCCTAGCTAATTTTTCTTTCGCAACTGATGAAGATAAAGGGTTTCCTTCTGTCAAAAATGCCTCCAAATCGTCTGCGGCCTCCAAAACTGTCCTTGGTTCATCGAGATTTAATTTACTAAATCGAGTGTCTGCGGCTGATCTTAAATCTTTAGTCGGTATGATTTTTTGCTTAGATACCGCTTGAGCCAATTGATCTTTATTAAGATTTATACCTAGCTTTGTTGCTTCATTGCTTACAGCATTTGTGGCATCAGAATCGCTGAAATAATAAGGCTGTAATGCCCCTAATCTTGAAGAGAATTGATCTCCCAGCTTGCCTGTATTTTCTTTAGCGACTGCTTGCTCCGCCTTTTGCAAACTCATAAATCGACTACCAGCAAGCACAGGATCAAGATTTTGCTCTTTAGCAAACCGACCAAAATCAGATGAGCCAAGTTCTCCGCCTAACACTTTGGGTGCTTCATCCCTTTGAAATTCTAAAAATCGATTTCTTGCACCTTGATCCCCGCCTAAAGCGAATAGTCCAGGCTGTGCTTGGTTAAAGTCTTCTACGACTGCTGGATCGGGTGTTTCAGCTAAAAGGGCTTCTGCCATGCCCATCTGATTTGCCTTCAACTCATCCGCATCTGCCTGAATCAAATCTTTTTCCGATTGTATCTGTGCGGCTTTCTCACTGGCAATACTTTCAGAACTTCTGCGATTTGCCGCCGCAATACTTTGCTGTGCGGCAATTCGATTGCCTTCGATCTGCATCTGCTGTTCAGCACCTTTCTTACGCTGGTACTCTTTTTGCAGAAATGGATTCTTGGCGATTGCTTTGGCATCTTTTTCAGCGACTCCTTGATTCATCAGATAGCCCGTCATTTCTTCTGCCCGAGCTTTCTTTTCTCGCCCTTCAATGAATCCTTTGGCCACCTGGTTGAGGGCATTACCGAATGCCATATTTGCATTCGCATTTGCCTGTCCCGCCCTTTCATAGGCCGAGGTGTCGATTTTCATTAAACCCGCCTGAACTGTATCTCCAATTGCCATAATATTATGCTCCTCCTCCTGCCGCCGCCGCTCCGATAGAACCGATCATACTCGCAAATCCTTGTGCCATTCCCGCCGCTCCAGCCTCTCGGGCGGCATAGTTAGATGCGTTGTAATTGGCTCGGTTCGCATAACCTTGCATACCAATATTAACACCAGCATCGGGATTAATTCGTGTGACTTGCTCCTGTGGCATTCCGAAAAGTGCGGACCTTTCTCCGAATCCTTGGGCTGTGTAATTCTGTCCACCTCGAAGCATCGCCATTGGATCGACTGATGTTGCTTGATTCATCTTTGATGCATACCCGCCAAACTTCATTGCATCGTCTCGATTTTCGCCTATAATTTTTCGTAAATAATCCTCTCGGCTCATCGCCTCAGCGGCAATCCCCGCATTATCCATTCCCCTACCCCGTGAGACTAATCCTTCACGAGCGGACTGAGTGGCCCGCCGTCTCATTTCGGGCGAAAGGTCAGTCATTTGTGCTTCATTGAAAGCCTGATCGGCTAACTGGTTAGCTTGGTTGGTACGAGCTTGCATGAGTGGATCGGATGCTCGATAAGCCTGATTCATATCTGCTCCAAATCGACCCATCATGGAAATATCTGACCCCGCCTGTCTTTCTGCCATCCTCGCCCCGAAATCCTGTGACCGCATAGCATTCGATTCCGCCAAGTTGGCCATCGGATCGGCGGCTCGTTGGGCAAGCCCCATTTGTAAATCCTGATACTGTGGGTCGTACTTTTGGCGTACTCCAAGCATTTGATCTTGAAGCCCTGAGTCGGCCATTGCTCCAACATAATCTCGGGCTGATTTTCCGGCGTTAAATTCGGGTAAGGGAGGGGGTGCTTTTCCACCTCCAAAGAGTTTTTGTAAGAAGAAGGAAGGTACTCCCGAGGAGTTGACCGGTTCACCCGCTCCACCCGCATCTTTAAGCATTTGGGCTTCCTGTTGATTAATGTACGCTAATCCTTCACCTTCCGGTGCGGCAGTATTAAGAAGCATAGCCGCCTGTTTGAGCGGATCTTCGGGGGCAAAGGAAACTATTCCATCTTTTGTCATTTTACCCTTTGCACCGGAGAGCATGAGAAGTTCCCGTTCGATCGGATTAATATAGGCCAAGGATTCACCGCTTGGCGATTGTTCGGCTAAATATTTTATTACCTGGTTCTGTGAAATGTCCTCGTTGAAGTGATCGGGGTTCGTGTCGAAAAATTCAGTGTCGTTATTTGCCCGCAACATTTGAACATGAGTATTTTTATATTCAGGACTTAAAGGATCTTGCGATGCTACTACCTGGCGGGGCATGATCTGAGCATTTCTTACCCCACTCAAACGAAGCTCGGCTTCTTCTGCAATTTCCTCTTCCGATGGGCCGATTAATTTTTTTATGAAGTCCATATTAAGTCTTTATTATGTAATTTAAAATGAAGGTTGGTTGGACATTATTGTGCGCTCCGTCTCCGCCTGTTGATTTGGCTAAGAATGAAGGTCTTGGGTCTGCCGCTGAAAAAACTGTTAAATTTACATCAGCACTTGCACCCGATCCCTCCCCTGGACTTGGGTTTCCTCCACCCGCTTCAGTGTTATGCGTATGGGCGGGCATTTCTGCGGTGCTTAGTGTGTGCGTTTTTGTGCTATGGGCATTTGTCGCGCCAATTGCATCCGCTGATCCACTTAATAAAGTCCCGCCATGTCCAGCAATTACTCGGCCTCGAAGGTCGGGGATGTTATAAGTTGATGAACCATCGCCAGCCCCGTAGGTTATGCCTAAAAGATCGAAAAGAGGGGTATCCGACCCGTTCGCTTGGCGGGGTATTGCCGCACCATCGCAAAGTAAATACCCAGTCGGAGCAGATGATCCAGCAAAAGACATAATTGATCCTGTGGGCATTAAAACAGATACTGCCGCCGCATCGAGCTTTGCCGCTGTTACTGCTCCATCTTGAATCTTTGCGGTGATGACGGAATCCGTGGCCAACTGAGTCGCTGTGATTCCGGCATCCTTAACTTTTAATTTACTCGAACCTAAAGTAAGAGTAAGAGTCGAATTGTCAGTAGTCGAGGCGGCAGAGGTAAAAGTCGCTTGTCCAATTATGTCGTTTAATTTCTGTGCGGTGACCTGGTCACCACTGCTAAAACTCTGTCCTGTTGATAATACTGCCATAATGTTTCTCCTATGAAATGGATGTCGTGCTTCTGTCTGTTACTCGGGCATCGATCTTAACTGCCCGTAAAAATGGTCTGCCCGCTGTGGGCTTAAAGTCTGTCTGTATTCCAAATCCCCTTTTTCTTACTCCCAATCGGATTGAGGAATCCTCGTTTGCCGGTAAAGTTGAACCTAGCAGAGTGGAGATCGATGTGGCCGATGTTGTGGAGTCGGGATCTTCAGTTATAAAACTGATATCACCATCGGAAAGTCCTTGATCTGAGCTTTTTATATGTAGCTCGGAACGGGCAAACATTTTCCTATCGGCGGTATCGGCATCGTATTGGCGAGTGGTGCATTGGCTTACTACATCGATGGTTTCGGGAACCGCCTGACCGGCAGTCATGCTTACCACATCCCCGCCATCTGCTCCATCGACTTTGTGGATGCCACCTTCTTCTGTGGTCAGATAAAGGGCATTCTGCGAACCCTCTTTGCCGACTATTAATTCACGAATTGCAAACTCGGTTGAGTTAACTGTGTCGATGCTTTCAAAGCCTCCATTAATCATCGAGTAGACAATTATGGTGTTGAGTTTAGTCGCATCTCCGCCGCCTGGCACAGTATCTAATGGGACTGCCATCCATAGCCTATTGTCGAAGTAAACTGCACAACTTAAATGGACATAGTCTTGGTTTATTCGGTCGATAAAAGGCTGAATGGTTTCGGAAATTGGTGTGCCGGTTCCACGCAAATTATACTCATCAAGAAATTCTACGCTGAAAATCCCTTGGTCCGATAAAAAGAATATCTGATTAGCAACTTGGACCACAGTCTTCCTTGCCGAACATCCAATTTCTGTGGTTACCACATTGGTGGAAACATCGGCAAGAGATCCGCTGATTCCGCTCATCAGATGGATCGATTTTCGATTAAATACTACGAGCGAATCTTTAGTAAAAGGAGTGAGTTGGACGAGGTAATCGCTTTGTCCGGCGGATGGTCTAAACTGATTGCCAATCACATCCACTGTATCAAAATCCATAATGTCAGATGCTACAATTTCATCCCTTATTCCTCGGTCCGTAGGATTAGTTTCCGAGGTGTACCAGTAAGGCATCCAAAGCCTTCGTTCGTGAACGATTCCCCAAGGTGCGGCGGGCTGATGAATGTAGCCTTTGCCAACTGCTAGTGGTTTATTGACTGTCAGAGTTTTGGACTGCCCGATTGAGACATTTGCGACTTCTAAATTAAATGTAAATTGATTGACTGTGGGTGCTCCCGTAACTCTGACTTTTTGATCGGCAAATAGGTCAAATGGGCTTGTACCTGACTGGATGGTTAAGTCATCCCCAGCGGACAGGCCGTGAGAATTTATATCCATCGTTACCACTCCATCCTGTGCGACTGTTGTGGTATCAGTTAGGTAAAGCGGTGCAGTATAAGTTCCGTTTGCCACTTTTGCGAAGTCTAGGAAATATTCTACCTGTGCACCGGAAACATTAAAGGTCGTATTTTGGCTCGTTGCCATCGTAACTGTAAACTGATTGGTCGATGCAGTTGTCACCTGGTAACAGTCATTCGGATTATTGGTCCAATTCCCTAAACCGGTTAAGGTAACATAATCATTAGCCGAGCGGCCATGTGCCGTGGCGTTTACAGTTATCGTCTGCCCACTTTGTGATGCCGATGAGATATCCACTCGCTGAACCTCGGGGCTGGCCTCGAGAGTTGTCTGACGAGTACGAAAGATATACATTTTCCCGAGTCCCTGAGTCATTTGAACCGGCCCATCGACTGACTCCCCGCCCGCTTCATACCGACACTTAAAAAGTGCCGAGTCTTTCAGACGAAGGATGATACAGGTGGTATCAGTAGCGGTAAAAATATAGTCATCGTTATTCGATGTGGCATCCGAAAAGACTGCCGATCCGAATACTTCGTTTACCCCGTTATCGTTGAGGGTAAAATGATAATTATCAGGGTCACTTGCATCCCCTCCTTGAAATTTTAAAGTTGTACCGATTGCCGTGCCGGAAGCTACCACTGAAGTATTCCCTACACTTTCATCTCGCTCAGTAAACGGTTCATTTACCCCCGGTCCATTGTATGAAACCGATGATGCAGACCATGCAGAAGCATTATTTGCATTTGTGCTAGTAGACCAAAAGGATGAACCGCCAGCAGTACCAGGTTCGTTACTGGATGAACTGGTGTTATCTTGTAAGCATTTATAAAATACTCCGTTATGCTTTACGAACGAACTAGAAATGTAAGTGACTTGCTTTGTTGTAAAATTAACTGACTCTAAGGGAAAAGTTCCATTAGGGCTGTCAGTAGTAAAACCTAAATCTGCTATGGTTATATCATCGCCGGGAACAAAGGATAAAGAAGGAGTTGCATTTAATGTTGCGGTAACTACTCCGCCTAGCCTCTGAGCCGATAAAATAATGTAAGGCAATCGAATCGCATTTGTCCCCGATGTGATTGAACCAAACAGAGTCGATAACCCTTTGCGAGTTTGCCAAGTTCCATCCTTATTCATTCGACCATTCTTGGACAATGCTACCTCACCAGCCTTCAACTGGTTAGGCCGCAGACGGGCATTCATTCGCAAAAAGAAGGTATCCCCTTCCGATGTGAATGGATCGTCTAGTTTGCCGTATGAACGATATCGACTCACTTCTTCTTCACCTCTTGGTAAATCTTAACCGCCATATATATAATCGTCATCCCACCGGCAATAATACC
>Ga0209092_10002934_pt1 | contig 15248 bp, 19 predicted proteins | sample FraStrMetagenome_FD_187446 | JGI IMG/M metagenome (GOLD analysis project Ga0209092, IMG submission 187446) | Marine eukaryotic phytoplankton communities from Arctic Ocean - Fram Strait ARC3M Metagenome (SPAdes) (version 2) | ecosystem: Environmental > Aquatic > Marine > Oceanic | place: Fram...
TTCTAATATCCTTTTACTCTCTGACACTCCTTCTTCACTCATATAACCACCCCTATACAACTTTAATAGCAACTCCATTCTTTCATACTCATCTTCTTCTCTACTCTATCACTTCAATTTTTTTTGGGGGTTCCGCCCCCCTACGACGGTATCATGCTTATCATGATACAATGGATTGTTCGAATATAGAATATTATTTTCGTCTTCATCACCATACTTAACTGCATCAATTAAAGAGTTGGTAATACTCGTTTCTGACATGGTATCATGATTGGAATAATACTCAACGTATGAACTAATAGTTGCATTCTTTTTTTTCTTGAAGCAACAAAAAAATCGGTTCATTCACAGTTTATAATATAACTATACAATTAAATTTATATTAATTTTGCCCTACACAAACTACACAAGCACCCGCTTTCACTATTACTAGTAATATTGGTAACAAAGCATTTCATACATACTTTATGACCACAGACCGGAACGATATAGTTTCTCTCTCTCATATAGTCCATACATATTGGACATTCATCTTCTTTATTTGTGGTATTTAATTCTGTATTTTCTCTCTCCATGGTTGTTTTCAATTCTCTTTCTACCCGATTCAATGATTCGGTTATTTGTTTCATATTCTCATATAAAGATGAATCAAACTGAGTAATCGTATGTAATTTAGTATTCTCATTAGTTTCTTCCATTTTTGGTAAGTATAGGGGTGGTGAATATTTAAAATTCAATCTCTCCGGATATATTCCTTTATTTACAAAATCGTCAATTTCTTGTTTCTCTCTAAGTTGTGTTAAATAAGAATCGACATCATTCATTATTATACCTTAGCTATAGCTACCTTTACTTTACAGACTATATCTTATCTTATCATTTGATTCCTATTGAATAAGTATTTCAATTTTTAATTATTCGACCAAGATAAAAATAGTCAAGCGACTACAAATATAACTGAATATCTACAGTTCTATACTGAAATTGTTTTTACTTGACGTTTGCTTTTATATATCACACTTCCAATGTCCGATCCCTTTTTCAAATTACTACATTTTGTATAACAAATTTTCAGATTTTTCAAATTTCGATATTTTGTATTTTTTTTACACAATTCTGCAGCAGCTTCTAATGTTTCTCTATCAGGACTCTCGTCTTGAATAATGACATGGCATGATGGAAATGAATTTAAATGTAGCCAAATGAAGTCACTGTCAAAATCAATAATATCCCAATTTTCTTGCGCACATTGCCCCAACACGACGACAATATTATTAATTTCAAATTCCTTCATAATATAATAATAGTACAATATCCTGTATATTATTATAATCAATTTTAATCAAAATAAATATGCGTTCTAGTAACAATATTGTATTTTTTTGTAAAAGCATTATTGAATTTATTTTCGGCGGGAGGATTTTTGCTATGCTTTCTATATTCTTTTGCATCCATCCAATATGTTTTGGTTTTTACAATAGTAGTTTTTTTTCCAGTCATATGCTGCATCGTTATATCATTATGAGAAAATATCTTTATACCATAACGTGTATTGTTATTTAGATTGGTGCGCCCCAATCATCAAAACATCTGTAAAAACAAGTACAAGATAATTTTTTTGTTGGAGAGTCTTTTCCACAGAAGTCACACCTATAAACATTATTCTGATCGTATATAAGTTTTCGCAACGTTCCACTGTCGTGTAAATGTTTCAATTCAGTATATCCACCAATATGTTTTCCAAAAACAAAAATATTTGGTACAGTAGTTTGTCCGGTTTTTCGTCTTAGTTCCATTCCAATAGCAGCGCCTTCTTTCATATAATCTAATTCAATAACCTGAATTTGGGAGGTTGGGTATTCATTTTCTAATAATGTTTTTGCCTTTACACAAAACCCACAGGTTGTTTTACTGAAAATACTAATTGCTCGCGGATTTATATAAAAATCAAGAATATTCATTGATATATAAACACATATATGATAATATTTAAGTATTTGATATAATAAACATAACATTAATAAATATTATGTTTATTTTACTAGGTATAATAACGACCGGAACGATTTACTTATCTTGTTTTGCTCCATCTACAACACTATCCACAGCTCCTGTCTTTTTGATAAAATGCTTGTTCATAAATCGTTGAATGTTGAAATAGGTAATCACTGTATCGTCATCTGTACCCAATAGATTCTTGAGCTTATCGTCTGGTTGAATAACTCTTTTGTTATCCGTATTTGCCAATGAGTTTTGCTTAATATAAGCACATACAAACTTGGTAACCTCCGTCCTAGCAACAGTAGCACCTAAATCCTTACCTAAAAACTCACACAAATCCTTTGATATAGGGGAAGCTTCCGCAAATCCAGATGGTTTTCTACTACCCTTTGTCTGTTTCTTTGTAATTAGTCGCTTGTTCTGTTTGATTTCCTTTTTAACCGTCTTTTCTAGACCCTTCAATTGAACAGACAATGTAGTAATTTGACTCTTAAACTGAGACAATGTGCTCAAAACCGTTGAAAATTGGTCATCAATCTCAGTTGTTTCTTCAGTCATATTATTATTCTGCGAACTAGTACTCATTTGTATATTACATTAATGTAGTACCTTTAAATCTATATTTTTACATAATAATTAAGTATTCAAACAATGAATGAATTATAAAATACAACAAAAATGATTATGTTGTATTATATTTTATGAAGATACCTACTATTTATTCTTATGTACAAAGAGTTACATCTGACTATCGATAGTGGTACTGGTGGTACGCGATAGCTTAGGCTTATCACTAGCCATGCTCCATTCACCACCCTCCTCGGAATCTCTAGGTCCAGCACCTCTTACGCGACTAGATTGTCTAGTATTGGTGCGAGATTGAGGCATAGTAGAGCGAATCTCGTTGCGAGTCTCGCACAAAAGCTTACCGCCCTTAATTCCACGAATGGAAGATGCTTGATACTTGTAATCAGCGGTTGTATCTACTGCTGAAAGTGAAAACTCAATATACTCGCCCTGTACAAGATACTTGTATTGTTCATCGACAACATTGATGGAGCTATGATGAGCAAAAATATCAGTTCCAATCTTATTTCCGGCATCTACGCCATCAATAATAGTAACAAATCCATATCCTGCCTTATTATTGAACCACTTAACGCGGCCTTGGTAAATAGTCTCACTCGTCTCTGTAGTACTCATTATAATATTATATTAACATTTACCTTTAAACCGATTAGAATATATCATTATTTAGTATTTGTAATATATTCTTTCTTACATGTCATGTAGAACAACATATGACATAAATTATGTGTTGTTTTTTAAATAAAAATTGAATACATCTAAACGTATGATATGTATAGTATCTATAATTATATACCAATAAAATGGTAATTATCTGCAAAGACTCATTTCCCCATGACGAGAAATTCAAAGAACATTTCGAAACATTTCCATTCCCCCTAAGTGATTTTCAAAAGTATGCAATTCAATCGATTGTAGAAGGAGATCATATTTTGGTAACTGCTCATACAGGTAGTGGAAAAACTCTTCCTGCTGAATTTGCGATTGAACATTTTGTAGCAAAGGGTAAAAAGGTGATTTATACATCGCCTATCAAAGCATTATCGAATCAAAAATTCCACGAATTCACTAAAAAGTTTCCTCATATTTCGTTTGGTATTCTAACTGGTGATATTAAATTCAATCCGGAAGCGGATGTTCTAATCATGACTACAGAAATTTTAAGAAATACATTATTACAAAAAACAATAGACAATCAAGTAGATACCAACTCGGTCCCACTCCAATTTGAAATGGATTTTCAAAATGAATTAGCAGCGGTAGTATTTGACGAGATTCATTACATTAATGATTTAGACCGAGGTAAAGTATGGGAAGAGACGATTATGTTCTTACCAAATCACGTTCAAATGATCATGTTGTCAGCCACGATTGATAAATCAGAAATATTTGCGAAATGGATTGAAGATGTCAAAACAAATGAGGAACATCAAAAAAAGGTGTATTTAGCACCAACAAATCATCGTGTAGTACCGTTGAATCATTACTTTTACACAACCGTTCCACAGGGCATTATGAAAAACATCAAGGACAAGGAATTTATCAAGTACATTAACGAATTCTTACATAAACCAATTCCTGTAAAAAATACCGCATGTCAATATAATAAAGATAATTACGACAAGGTGAGAAAGCTTTTAGAATATTGTCGTAAGAACAAGTGTCATATTAAACCATCCTATGTACTAAATGATGTAACCACTTATTTAAACAGCAATGGTATGTTGCCTGCCATTTGTTTCGTGTTTTCGCGTAAATTGGTAGAAAAATATGCTCAGACAATTGGTACGAGTTTGTTTGGAGAAGACGAGGCCACTATACCATCCACGATAAAGCGCGAATGCGAACAAATATTGAGGAAATTGCCGAATTTCAAAGAGTATATGAATCTTCCAGAGTTTGAAATGATTACACGTCTTCTCGAAAAAGGTGTCGCTATTCACCATTCAGGAATTATGCCTATTTTCAGAGAGATGATTGAATTATTGTTTGCCAAAGGGTATATCAAGTTACTATTTGCTACCGAAACATTTGCGGTGGGTATTAATATGCCTACTAAAACGGTAATATTTACTGGGTTTGATAAATTCAATGGTTCCTCTATGCGAATGCTATATCCACATGAATATACTCAAATGGCTGGTAGAGCTGGGCGACGTGGTCTAGATACAATTGGTCATGTGATTCATTTAAACAATATGTTTAATTTACCATATAGTCATGATTATGAGCAAATGGTGAATGGAAATCCACAGACACTTCAGTCGAAATTTTCGATTTCATACAACTTGGTACTGAACTTTCTCAAATTTAATAACAATACTATCGATTTTGCGGATAAAAGCATGTCAAATGGTGAGATTCAACGAAGAATACAAGGGGTTACAGAACAAATAACTAAAATGAAGACGGAACTGATTGCGAAGGAAACTAATCCATCATATAGCTACATTAACGAACATATGGATGTATTTGAAAATTACATTCAGTTGAAAGAAAATGTAAAAACAAGCAAACAAAAAGCGAGAAAACAGATGGAGCGTTCTATAGCTGATATTGAATCAAGTAGCAAACAGTTTAAAGTTCAGTTGGAACAATATAAATCATTGCTCGTATTAAAGGATGATATTAGAGATAACGAAGATTACATTCTTGTATTAAAGCGTCATTTTCATAATAGTTTTCACAAGGTCGTTCAATTTCTCCAAAAATACGATTACATCAAAGAACGTATCGTTCTAAATGATAATAATGACAATATTGAAAATGACATGAATATGAATCAAATAACCGTTCAAGAAAAAGGCAATGTAGCTACTTATATCCAGGAAACTCATTGTCTAGCATTTACAGACTTTCTCATAAAGACCGATTACTTATCAAAATTCAATTCATATGAGATTGTAGCGATATTAAGTTGTTTTACAAATATCCGTGTAAAGGAAGAGAAAAAGATTCATAATATTTCGTCACTAACTACAAATATGGAATTGAACGAAACCTTGGAATCGTTGTCTATCATTTACGAGCATTATATGGATGAAGAATTGCGAGATGGATTAGACAAATCTAATAATTTAGACTATCTATTCGAATTAGTTAATCCATTGCTAGATTGGTGTGAAGCGGAAGACGAAAAAACCTGTAAAGACATTATGAAGAAGTGTGAATTCGAATACGAAACCTTCCCTGGTGAATTTATCAAAGCAATTTTAAAAATAAACAACATGGTGAATGAAATGAAAAGCGCTGCTGAATACATGGGCAATGTGGAATTACTACATAAATTAACTGCTATTCCTGATTTAACCTTGAAATTTGTTGCTACAAATCAGTCATTATACGTGTAAATATAAAGTAGATGAACAAAAAATACAAAACAAAAAATACATTATGTACATTTATTTTTTGTTTTTTATAACCCACATTATCAGCTGATATAGATTATATTTATTTAAATGAATGACTGAGGAATAATCTCAGACGTCAATCGGCTCTACTAACTGGGCTTTCTAAGACGGTCCGTAGTACTGCTGCTCCAAACGGCAAAATGGACAATCTTTGGTATAAAGTTTCGAGTAACAATCACCACACATTGTATGCCCACAATGAATATCAATATTAAGTTTAGTATCGTAACATATGTTGCATTCTTCAATACAGTTAAGGCGAGTAAAGAGCGTGATTTTATTTTTATAAACGGAATAATCCGGAAGCTTACGAAGTCTATTGAGTAGAATGACAGTATTAGTATTCGTTACATGATTCGATTTGACAACTGTTTCTAATGACCCAATCATAGAAAGTATAGTATTATTTTCTAAGAAGTTTCTAAAATAGGCGTCAGCTTCATAATAGCAGTTATCGGTATCGGTATATGTAAGATAATCATTGTAATGCTTTGAAAATAGTTCAAATGAATTATCATCGAAATAAAACATAGTCAAAATTTTAACCGACTCGATGTCATTGCGTTGTGCAGCCATTTCATAATATTTGGTCATAAGCGACAACTCATTGCACTTTTTATACAGGTCTGCCAAATTATACATGGAATGAACATCGTCATTTTCTATAGCCATTTTGTAATAAATAATAGCATTCTCTTTGTCTTTTAATCTAATTTCATAAAGAATAGCTACATTGCCCACCCATGTGGATTGAGGGTCAATTAAAATTGCATCCAAGTATAGTTCTAGAGATTGGTTCAAGTTACTGTATTTCGTAATTCGGTTTGCAGTAACCCCAAGTAAGTGTGCCAATGCTTTGAGTCCAATAAAATCGGTGGGTTCATTTTTAAGCATACTATAATCATATTCCATATCAGATTCTATATCAGATTCTATATCAGATTCCATACCAGATTCCATATCAGGGTTACTGACCACGTCTCCAGACGAATTTCCACACGTCACTGCTTGTGCAGAGATAGCGGTACACGAAGAGGTTTGAATATTATTATAGTTTTGCATATTTGAGACATTTGTTGTGAAAATAAAAATATAAATGAATGAGTCAATTTTTTTATAATATTCGTTTTTATGTGAGGGTATTCAGTATATATACTATGAATAAATATATTGAAAAAACGGCGTTTTAAATTACCAATTGTGTAATTCCTGATTTAATTTTGAAAATTGTTACCACCAATCAATCTCTCTATAGGTAATGTAAAAATATTCAATTGTGTATATTCTATAATTTACAAGAAATTATTTTTTTATTGTTTTCAAATGTTGATATGTTTAAATATTCATGAAAATGTTCTCTGACTACATACATTAAACATGTATATGGATCCCAATCACTGCACCAATTTTCGAGTATATTTAGTTTTCTCATATGCGGATTGAATGTATCATAATAATCGGCGGCTTCCTTCTTCGTTTTGAAGACCTTGTTCATGTAACCGATATGTTGGCTTTTTCCGTTGTATTCAGGATATTCACGATGACCAATAACATTAAATGTTTGTACTTCTAAAATATACGGCATTTATACTATATATAGTCATACGTATATTTATATTTTTATTTATTCACAATTAATTTGCTTAAAGTCCAAATCAAAACATCCCACAATACAATCATCATTTTCACAATTCTCCAACAATTTAGTATTTTCTAAAAATAATTGTAATGTCGTGTTAAAAAAGGTAAATTCGTCTATACCAATCTGCTCTTGCATACACGATCCATGTTTTTCCCACTCGTGTTCCCATAAGGTATCATCGCACGTATGCCAATATGTATTCATGTTTGTAAGCAAATCACCGGTAGGTTTGGTGTATGATACTGTTTTACAATTCTCTGGATAAGCAGTACTATTTATTTGAGGCCATAATCCATGTATCATGTAATCCAAACTACACCATTTTTGAACTGCTAATTCATAATAGTTGTATATATTTTCAGATTTTACGATAAAAAGATTTGCTAATAATACTACTATTTTTGATAGCATTTACTATTATATAATAAAAAATATTTATATTATTTTTTATTTAGTAATCTGTTTTTATTCTATTCTGTTTTATTCTGTTCAACGAAATGAAGACGCACCTTTTTTTTCAGCGAAGCTTCTTCATGAAATATGAATATTTTGAATTTATATTTGTTAAAGTTATCTAGGTCGTGTCTAGATGTGATTCTCGAAACTGTTTTGACTTTTGCCAAATAAACGATATATTGGAACAGACCATCGTTGCGAACAATCTTATCAAAGATATAACCATCATATTCTTTATCGAATATTTCAGGTTTATTTGTACACATCTCTAAGAGACAACAATCACTTTGTATCTTGCGTATAGCACGCATAGTAGTATTAATATATTCTAAACGACTGGTCCATTGTTGTTCAAATGTTTCAAACGATGTAGAATAATCGAATAGTCGTAAATTTTTTTGTAGTCGTGCCATATTCAAAAGATCGACGAGTCGTCGAATAGGCGATGTACAATGAATATAAGACTCGAGTTGTAACATTTCATGACATTTTCTCTCGTCGTACAAGTCATATTGACCGCATGAACTATTCCATATTTTCAAGAAATTATTTACATCTTCCGGTAATGTGATGTGTTCTTCTGTAGATGACTTGAAATTCACAGAACGATAAATTCCATTATTATGTTTTGTCATTTCGAGAGCCGTATAATAATTCATTAGAATCATCAAGTAACTAACAATATCGTGACTAGATTTGATGTTGGTAGTATATTTATAAATTTTAGACAATTCATCAACTACTTGAAACATTAATTTGTAATTGTCGTCCTTTTTCAGTTCTTTGCTTTCATATACATGATTTTTATAGACGTTAATGTATGTATTTTCAAATTTATAACCGATAATTTCTCCGTTTATAATCGTAATGTCAATCGCAAAGGCTAATCGAACTACTTTTTCACACAAACTACAAACACAATTGGATAATGAAGCAGGCATCATAGGGCGTTTTCTATCTGGTAAATAAATGGTCGATATTCTATCGGAAAATGAATTCCATAAATCCAGTTCTTCCATCCAAATGGGGACGTTTGCTATATAGATGCTAAGTTTATAAGCATTGTCGCCAATTTTCATAATACTAAAGGCATCATCATAATCGCTTGTTTCCTTTGAATCGATACTGAAGACAGATTCGCTAGTTCTGTCTTCCAATTTGTATTTATCAATCATGGAGGAAATAAATTCCGGTTCTGTTTTTTGTTTCAAAGCATCAGTTGCTGTCTTATTAAATGTTTGGATAGATGCATACAAACTTTTGCAGTATAGTTGATATTCATAATAATTGGCCAAGACATCTACGTCACCTAACACACTTACGATGGTGCCTTGTGGGTGTTTGTCTGACCAATTATCAAAACGAAATACGATGTATTTATTATCGATATTTTTAGAAAATCCTAATTTCAGTGCGTAGGGAATAGTAAAGATAGGAAATCGCTTGTCGTCTGGAATACATTTGTATAAATACTTATCCTTGTACTTTCCAAATGTTTTTCCGCCATTTAATACCAAAATTCCTGGAATAGATGGCATAGAACGGACACATGAATGAAGTATCTTTACTGATTGTGTTTCCTGATTACTATCAACATCAACATCGCATTCAAACGTATCACCTGAGAATAACTTGTTTGAAGATGGATTCATGTTTATTTTATCTACTTCATTTAAATGAGAAGCATCATATAAGTTCCATTCCGTATAATTCCGATCTCCAATCAAAATCTTATACGAGTTTGTCATAATATTGACGGTGTTATTAAATAATATATCCATTCGTATTTATTATTTAATCAAATCAATTTGTTCATAAAACATCTATTTACTATCTACTACACCAACCCCAAGTGTGTGACTTTCGAGTGTTTCGACAACAGTAGTATTGTCTATTTCTATTTCCGGTTCTGATTCCTTGACAGTTTCCTTGACAGTTTCTCTCTTTATTTCTTCGCATTTCATTTCCTTTTTCTTGACAGTTTCTCTCTTCACGTTTTGACTTTGGAGTAGATTGACTAGAAGATGATTCGATATCGCAATATTATTCATATAGGTTCTATATTTGAATACGCAAATACTTGTACTTTCACTGAATTCGAAACTATACCACCAATAAGCAGGAATGGATATAATTTGTCCAGCATTCAAAGTAACTTCCAAAGTTTTAAGTTTGTCGAAATCAGGTTTGAATTGACTCTGAACATTCCAAGGATTGACTGGAGAGAGAAATTCAAAGTTATCATAATCCTTAATTGTATATAAATATTTACTTGATTTTGGAGGAATTAATTTAATTCTAATACTTCCTTGAGTAACCAAGAAGAAATTTCTATAATTCAGTTCGTATTTAAGAGGTGTTCTTGTGTTCTTCGACGAAAACATGAAGTCATATATACAGTTACTTACCGAATAGGGTCGTAAGAAGTTATCATTGTATCTCATACTTTTAATTACACTTGTTTCTTCTAAAAACTCGGTATTATTTTCGCTAACAAATCTCTCTTCACTATCTTTTCTAAAGATATCTAGAGCGGTATTCAGAGTCAATGGTAAATATAATTCGCTAATATCATCATACTCTTTGACGTTTCTTACTTTAATATCAAATGCACCAAAATCTTTTCCAATGGAATCTATGCTACATTCGTCTAATAACGTTCCTACGTTATAATCAAATATCACTGGTTGTCTGAGGTCGCAAATTTCTTCCAACTTGTCTTTAGACGGTTGATCAATTTCATAAACCTCTAAATCATCGCTTACTTTCAAATGGAATGTTATATGAATATAAATGAATAAGACGATACAAAATATTAATAATGAAAAAATGGTTTTCATACTAAATTAATTTCATACTATATTTTCATTGATTCTACTTATTAGGTGAATCGTTAGTTATGTTCTCAATATATACAAAATGATTATGATTGTAAAAGTCCTTGTTGTATAACAGATAAGTTAGCATCATCTTCCTCCTTCATGGAGGTAGCAATAAACTCCTTAATGGTGTTACTTGCTTCATCAATAACAACCGATTTGGGAAAGGCTTCCATAGTTACATTTTCATCGAAATTCGATTCAACTGTCTCCACCACAGAATCCACAGAATCCACAGTCTCTACAGAATCCACAGTCTCTACAGAATCCACTGTATCAGGTACCGATATATTTAGTTTGTCTAACATTGTGTATAATGTACTATTGAATCCATTAATAACTACTTGTTGTGACTGAATAATTCCCTTAAGTCCTTCAATTTCGTTCATCAATCTTTCATCGTTTTCATAAAAAGCTTTTAAATCCAATTGTGACTCGACTCTACTCATAATTAAATCGCTTAATTCGTTTATATTGATGTCTGGTTGAGCACTAGATGCGGATGTGATAGATGATGTAGATTCTTTTGTTGTATGACTACTGGTCATGTCACGTCCTGTTTCTTTAGAGACTAACTCTTGAATAATCTGCTCTAATTTGTTAATCTTAACATGGTGTTGTTGTAGGATAGTAAATGGATTTATAGGAGCATTTGATGGAGTGGGTGTAGGTGCCGATTGTTGTTGGGTAGGTTTGATTTGAGGGGTGGGTCCTCCGGCTCCCCCTGCCCTTCTGCGTCTAGCGGCTGCTATGGATGAACTTGAACTCATTTTAAATATAATTTATACTAAAAATGACTATTCTAATCGCATTTTTGCCTAAATAGGATAAATCATATTCGCGTTGATGATTATTTTTTCAAAGTTTTCTTCCGTTTGAGTCTTCGTTTCTTGGTTGTTCCATTCTTATACTTATGTTTTCGTGTTTTCTTTTTTTTACTACCACCTCGTTTCATATGGTCGTTATCATTAAGTTTATCATAATGATCACTATCATCTTTGAATATGGAGGATACATAACTCATTGCTTTATGACAAAAACCTTCATCGCCTTTAGCACAATGACCTCTTATTTCCTGTGCTAATTTTTTCGGATCAAATTCGGGTCCTTTTCCAGAATTTCGCAATAATCCAGTCTTTGCCATTTGTCTATTACGTAGGTATTCTTCAGCAGATTGACTGGAATGTTTGTTATCTTTTTTATTATCTGGATTACTTATGGTTCTTAGGAGTGGTGGTTTGCTAGTAAATGAAACACGCTTGCTCATTATATATTATTAGTAGAAAAATAGTATTGGAATATATTCATGAATTTATACGAACGCAACCAAACGAGATTACGCCGCTATCATTTTCCAGTAAAAAAATTGAAGGAAATTTCATAAAGTATGGAAAAACAATAGTAAAACAAATCCAGATTATTACATATTACTCACTCTCTTTATAACATGGAAATATCAACGATAATACTATTATCAGTTATGATAATATTTATAGCATATCGGCGTGCTGATACTCGTAATCGTGTATAAGTATGTTTTGCAATGTTTTTTGCAATTCACACTCGGTTTTGGTAAAAAAAATTGAAGGAAATTTCATAAAGTATGGAAAAACAATAGTAAAACAAATCAAGTAAGTAAATTATACAGCAATGGACGTAGCTAGTATCTTATGTGGTGTAGCATTTCTGCTATTTATGGCATATCTAGGTAGGAAACTAAGGTAATCGAGTAATAGAGTGATAATAATATGTCTATATGACATACATATCCCATAAAAAATTGAACCAATTTGTAAAAAAATAGAAAAATTAAAAACTATAATCATCTGTAATATAAGGTATTTAGAAGATGGAACTATCATCCATAGTAATAGCATCAATCTTGATATTACTTATAACATATCGCCGTGTAAGTCAGTTTTACAGGTAATTATTTGTAAATAGTTATATGATATAATCAAACATCAACATCAATCCAGTAAAAAATTGAAGTAAAATGTCCAAAAGTTGGAATTTTAATAGTAAAACAAATCAAGCAAACAGAGTAAGTAAAATTATACAATAATGGACGTAGCTAGTATCTTATGTGGAGTAGCATTTATGGTATTTATGGGGTATCTTATAAATAAATTAAATAATAATGATCAAGGTTATTGATAACATTATCATTATAATAACAAAACAAAAATCAAAAATATCATACTTCCATATGGTATTTTTTTCTCGGATACAATTGTTACATTTTATGAATGATTATATGATGAGCTGTACTGCTAATCAAATGTAGTAACATATGATAATTATCACCAGTCGTTTTATTTTTGTCAAAAATATATTTTTGTCGTCTGTATCCATAATGATATAACAAAAATACACTACAAAATTGTGCGATAACAATCATTGTATAGACATCGTATGGATAAGATACAAATAAGTTTGTACCTCCATGATAAACAACCGATACAATACCTATTTTATCTGCTATAGATACATATTTGTTTTTTGTTTGATGATACAATATGGACATAATCAACAACCAAACAAAAGAATAAAAATACCAATCATTGTCTTTTCCATATAAATGTATGATGTTTGTTACAAATAATGTTGAGCTGATAGTTGTTCTTTGAATTGGATATTGTAATAAGATATTTGTCATTATAGTGTATATTATCAAATATCGATATCTTTAAACATGTTTGAAAAATATGTAAATAAATTATGTATATAATACATAATATGATAACAACTGTAACAGTTAATAAAAACATTAATAGTTTATCGGTCAAAGAAAAGCAAGCTATTTGGAGAAAAAGGCAAATTGATATTTTTTATGGCACAGGAAGACCTATATTCAAAATTACAAATGAAAATCAATTCATGCGAAAAAATTACGATGGTAATTATTACATTGAATCACATCAATATATAGACATAGACAATAAGAATTTTATTGCTAATAACAAATATCTAGGATAAATAGACAAATTGTTTTTTGATATATTTAGGTCAATGATATGTTTAACGATTATTTTATTATATCAAAATTATAATCAAGATTTTTAGAATTTTAAATCTTATTATAAATCATATGGATAGACTTGAAAAAAGTACAAGTAACAATGAAGACGGATTTATAAAAACAGTATTTCCATTTGACGAAGATCAAAAGGGAATGTTGTTGAATATCATTCAGTATGCGGTTTTAGCAATAATACCGATTGTAATATTATTGAAAATGATAAAAAAATACATTCCTGAAGCAGAAGACGACAAAGGAAGTTTAGTCATTTTAGTGGAAGTAATTGGTCAAGTAATTATTATGTTTATGGCGCTTTATTTTATTCATAAAATAATAGAATATATTCCTACTTATAGTGGATTTAAGTATGGTGAAGTAAATGTATTCAATATTATTCCAGCACTACTATTAATATCTATTACCATGCAAACCAAATTGGGTGAAAAAGTAGAAATTCTCATGGATAGATTATGGGAATTATACGAAGGTCATCCACCGTCGGTGAATCAAGGTAAAGGCGGTCAAGGACAAGGGGGTCAGGGACAAGTTCGTGTAACACAACCGTTATCACGCCAATACGCACCCACAGTAAATACAATGCCTTCTACAACCACATCCATAGATGCATTACCAAACCAGTTACAGGGCCAACAGACTAACATGAAGAGTCAATCCAACGAATACTCTATTCCTCAAAGTCCTGATTTCAATAGTATGTATGGTGGTCCGGAAACTCCTTTAGTAGGTGCTGCTAATCCTGGTGGAGGTATGGAATCGTTTGAACCTATGGCTGCCAATGATTTCTTCGGTGGTGGTGGATTCGGTTCTTCCTTTTAGGATAAACAAATATGCGAATAATTATATTACAATTTTAACAAATATAATTATTAAGAGTATCTTATTATTGTGACATAGTAGGAGCAGATGTGGAAATTAATGTAGGACTTCCGTATTGATTGGCATTAACAACTCCGGCATTAGAACGTCCAGCAGCATCTAATGCAGCTTTATTTCCAAATCGACTAGTATAAGCATTTGTCATGCTATTTCTAGCAGAACCTAATCCTGATGCAGCACGCCCCATAGTAGCTGTTCCCATGGAACTTGCCTTAGACATACCACTAGACATACCTTGTTTCATGGAATTAAACGTAGGACTATTAGCTAACTTAGCGCTAGTTTGAGCCTTAGCATTTTCAAAGTGTGTATTAGCTATAGCAGCTCCGTCCTTCATATTTTGTTTTAAACTA
>Ga0209092_10002940_pt1 | contig 15232 bp, 10 predicted proteins | sample FraStrMetagenome_FD_187446 | JGI IMG/M metagenome (GOLD analysis project Ga0209092, IMG submission 187446) | Marine eukaryotic phytoplankton communities from Arctic Ocean - Fram Strait ARC3M Metagenome (SPAdes) (version 2) | ecosystem: Environmental > Aquatic > Marine > Oceanic | place: Fram...
CATTATCATGAACATTATCATGAACATTATCATGAACATTATGCACATCATTGAGGGGATTATTTTGTTCCTTTCTCGGACTCAGGAGTGAATAAGAGTTTTGCCGTATGTAGAAAAAGATTGGTATGAATTTCTGTTGGCGATGAAGGAAGTTTCTGCTCTAATTGAACTTTTACTTTTGACGTTGCATGATGATATGCAAAGTAATGCAAAGTAAGTGAAGGAAAAAAAAAAAAATTTTGGAGACAACAATTTCACAAACACCAATGACAAAAGTGTCTTGAAACGATTGACTACGGGATCAATTGCAAAAGGACAAACTCCATTCGTACAACTTCTACAAATTGTTGCAATCGAATCAGACGTTGTCAAAATGGACCGTGATGAAGAAAATCCATCTCTGGAAAATAACGAACTCAACTCGTCCAGTCATAAGAAGGACCTTTCTCCACTTGACTCCGAATCGAAATCCTCCAATGAAAAACCACATTACAACTTGTTCTGCTCATTACTTAATAATATAATCATCCGTCTTCAACAAATACAAGTTCGACAGGGGACTATACCATTACTACAGGGAGCCGATCAAGTTCTATCTGGAAAATCGCCAGCCTCAAGAGCAGTTCGTATTTGCGGATCAAAACCACCCCAATATCTGTGGTTTGTGCTCTCAGGAGGTGGTTGCGACATTGTGCAATTTGCCATTGATTATCTTCTACACGTTGGTCTCCTGATTGAAAGTGCTACTGTTTGTTGGACACTAGGATTCTTTTTTTCAATTGTTATCAGACATTCTTCCCATCGATATTTGGTCTTTGGGGATTACGTTGGGGGATATTATAACTCGTTGATTCGAATGTATGGTGGATATAGTTTTAGTATAGTTGCAAGTATGCTTTTTAATTGGATCATGACTTCCGTACTATCAGTACCTCATTATGTTGCATGGACGGTGACGCTTTTGTGGACGGGCGGTTTCAATTATTTCATGTTAAAAAGATTATGGAGTTTCACAGGGAAGTGAATCTCTGATCTCATTCCATGGAGCTTATGCAATGGGATCTCATCATACAAGAGAATTCTATTCTAACTGCAAACTAGTAACAACTAATTAGTTGGCACAATGTCAATCATTTTTTATAAACGTTAACATGCTTCTACGATAGTGTTTCAATATAGGCAAACATATTATTCTCTCTTCTCATGCTCATAAGCCATTTTTGCCAACATCAAAGCTCCCACCAATCCTGTGGAGTCGCCCCACGTGGGTGTTCGGATCGTTTTTCGAAGGGCCATAATTTCACTATCAGTATTATTATCTTTCACGCTTACATATCCATTCAATAATTCTTCAGTCCTTGTCTGTATTTTTTCATAAAGTATCGTTCGTTTCATTATACCTCCACCCAACACAATCTCTTCCATAGAGAGTAATAATATGAGTGTAACACAAAGATTAGCAATTGCATTAGCTGCATGATCCCAAACAGGATGTGTATCGGGAAGATGGGCAAGAATACTTCGATCTTTGATATTATCTTCTTCCAAAGATGATTGTTGAAGACGTTCTGTTAGGGCAACACTACTGGCGATTCCCTCCACTGTATGTAAACCACCATATGGACTATATTATATATATATATATATAATTTTTTTTTTCCAAAGAATGGGAACAGAGATGGAAGGAACGTTGATGCTTGAGTTAGCAAAGTTTGAAACACGATATCATCCCTTCCAAAATATATGCCCACAATAAATCATGCGTACCGTACCTTTTATCTTTTCCCCAAGAATATCCTTGAAATGGATCTTTGAATAGTGGAGCTACACAAATATGACCACCTTCGGGATGCATTCTACCATGGACAGGTTTCGAATTGACAATTAAGCCTACTCCCACACCTGTACCAACTGTGACGTAGGATAAAGATGATATTTTTGGATTGCTAGAAGAAGCTCTGGTGGTCGTATGATGAAATTCAGCCCACGCAGGAGCATTCACATCCGTATCTAATAGTACTGGTGGAATCTGATCTGATGCAGAACAGGCATGGACTATGGGGGTGACAATATCTATATTTCTCCACTCCTTTTTAGGAGATGAATTCAGAATTCGACCATATGTTTGCAGTTTTCCGGGATCCACTCCTAAGGGACCAAAGCAAGCTATTCCTACACTGGCGAAGGCTATCTGACTCTGGTTGTAATACGGTCGTCTAGATGAAAGCCATGAACAGCTTTGTTCAAGGGTGACCTTGGGATTTTCCGAAGATATGGTTATAGTATCTAGGACCTTCAATTTTTCTGTTGGGCTTAATTTGATGAAGTTTGTTTCATCATCATCATCATCATCATCATCATCATCATCATCATCATTGTCATCGATGGAGGGGTCAAGTTGAGCGATAGAGAGAACGAAAGTAGTACCACCTCCCTCAATTGCTGCTACGAGCAACGGTCTTGTCTCTTCTTTGGCCATCAAGATAGATTTGTCCTTACAGCAGTATAGTTTTATGTATTGTTTGTGACGTCAAACATGACAACATGGCATGAAAATCTTTCTTACAAAGCTTTAGTATAAAATTCACGTATAATACTACAATTGCAGTTTTTTCATCTCCCTCCCTCTAAAGTTTGCCGATTTTCCCATTTGCATTTTTCTTCAAATTATTAGGTTCATCATTTGGAACAACAAATGAAGCTGAAATGTGATATTTACACCAAACTTGGGGATCGATTCATTTTTTTATGCTATTTGAACGAATCTTGTAAAGAACATATTAGCACACAAAAATGATCAAAATTGGACGTCAATCATAGTTTGTCCTTGGGCTTGTTCGAATCTGTAATCAAGAATAGATAACTAGATATCATTTTGATGATAGTGGACAACACACAAGAAAATGAATAAGGCGATTCAAACTATATAGAAAAGAATGTGTAAAAGTGATCTTTATCTTGTGCAAATATGTATACATGCAGTAAATTCTAACATGAAAATGAATTTTTGTAGATAATAATGTAATACCACAAACATCAAACGATCATTGCCATACTCGAATTGAATATTTCCTGGCATAGTGCAAATGATCGGTCCTTGTTGTATCCCTTATTCTTTTTTTTAGCCTTCATTCGACTCATCATGGATTGAAGCATCCATGGGAATCATTCTTCCTCGGCGTTTTGGAGGATACCCTTGGATTCGTTTCCGTTCTCTATTTCTGGATGGTCATTAGGGGTCGAATGAAGCCTACTTCTTTGTTTGAGAAATATTCCAAAAAGGGTACCAGCTCCTAGAAAAAGTAGTGGTCCAGCCATCGACGCAATATCTATTTTTGGATCAGACTTATCTGATTCACTTTGAGCTAAAGTTTTATCACACCTTGGAGGCGGTGTATACAATTCCATGATTCTATCAAATCCTTTTTCTTCTATGGATTTGCTCATCCAATAGGATAAGGGTTCTGAAATAGAAAGAGTTACAGGCCAAGCCACAATGAAAGAAATTACAGAGTTCCCGAGAAAAATATTATCACATTGACCCCATATTTGCGGATTGATGTCCCATGCGTATTCGCTCATCAAAACCGCATCGCACGTTGGATTCGCTTCAAAATCAGGTGTTGCTACAGGGTCTCCATAAATATTATGCCTTAAAGTAGGATAGAAAGTTTCCAAGGACCGTTCAAGAACATTCGAATTCTCTATACACACTAGTCCATCAGCTTTCATGCAGCCAGTAATATCCAAAAATTTAAAAAGAACTTTTTCTCTTCCTAGGAATGCCGCCAGATTTGCAGTGTATGCAGCGATGACAATCAAAATAAAAAATGACCATGTCAGTGCCAAACTCCGTTGTGCAACGGTTTTATCTCCCGATGAATCTGAACCTTGCATTAACTCAGACCATGCAAAATACACATTTTCCACAATATCAGTATACCTAAATGAGAAAATGCCGACTTGGTGTGAATCTTTTCTATCTGGACCCAGAATTGTGTATACAATCCCAACCAAAAAAGTGACTATGACGATCACTCCCCACAAGCTTGTTGTAAATGGCTCAAAGATCAAAGATAATTTTGTCAGCACACCATTTTTTGCTTGCGGTTTGGGTACCATTAAATAGTATTTTTCAGTGAGAAGAGGCGTGGTAAAAGAGACCATAGATCTTCTAAAAGTGGTTTCCCAAAAGTTTCCCACACACACGTCTAATACTCCGCGATTAACGTCAAAGATACATCCACCCCAGGCGCTCCATTCTTGACCTTCATATGCAGCCAAGGTTACCGCATGAAATTCTACTTCGAAATTACCATCACTTGCTACGGCATGAAGAAAATCAATGAAAATTCCTCTGAGCTCACCCACTCCCTCAAATATGTCGTCTGAAAATAGAATAGGATCTCCATTTTCATCTAATCTATAATGATCTGGATACAGCAATGCAGGAACACCAACTTTCAATGTTCTTCCTACTAGTTCCGATTTCAAAGTAAATTCACGGAAAGCATCTACTTCTCCGCATGTTTCGTAGCTGTAGAAAAGCTCAGGGAAAAATTGGGATCTTGCAATGGTACTATTTGATGTAAAGCATTGATCTGGATCAACATAACAGAATGGACGAGAACAAAACAAAGGAACGTCATCTTTGCCATGGCAAAAAGGTGCTAGGTTCATATCATGCGTATCACAGCCGATTCCGTATGTTTCTGGGTAGCAAAAGCTTTCTTGATCGCCTGATTCTAAATCAAGTACAATTCTAGTATCGAGGCATGCGTCGTTCCCATTTATCCTTTTGGTATTATCGTGGACTGATGTATTTAAACACTGGCAACCTGGATCGTTCCCAATGTCGAATGTAGCACATGACACAAATGGTTGGGCGATGGCCGCGACGAAAAGTAATAAGAGCATTGACATGGAACGTTTGTATGTTCAAAATATAGGTTGACGGGGCTTTTCTTATGCTCTATTTATAATTTATTCGCATGGCCTTACAATGTAGGATGACCTTGAGAAAAAGAACCTGACCGTTGCTATGGATATTCCAGGCTATCGAAAATGATCTCATGTTTCTTAATCAAAGTGAAATAAATAGGATTAATGATGATGCGATTGTCATGTGTATCCATGAAGATACCATAGATGAATAACGAATACGAATGCGCTTAAAATAAGGCTCTAAATGTAATCGAAATGATCCATAATCGTACGTGAGGAATAGAAGTTATTTAGCAGTTAAAATTCTTTTAATCATGATTTTAATTGAAGAATTTTGCGCATATATAGGCCTGTAGAGCCTAGAATATTATTGTCCAATCAAAATTCAGTATTTATGATTTGACTTCTTAATGGCGTTTGTATGGACTTCTTGTCTCGACTTTAGTTCCGCTGCACACATCATATATATACGCATACATGCATAGAGACAAAACCAATTGAATTTTGAATCCAACCAGTTTATTTAACTGATTTTCTCTTTTAAGAGTAAATTATGTGTTTGACATCCACGCAAGTTTTCGATGAAAAGAAGTATTTCAATTTTGGTGTAGAGAATAAAATCAACAATGTTGCTTGAAACTTTTGATCATAATATGAAGACGTCTCAATAGCCATAGTCATTAGAGAAGATTGCATTTGTTGAAACTTGAAGAAAGGATGAAAATTATTAAATTTACCACAAAATTGAGCCGACTAATTCGGGCCTTATTTATATACTTTTTATTTTAGGACTAAATTTGCTTTAAATGATCACGGATGCAGCCATGCCAAAACATATTTTGACCTGATCCAAACTTCCTCTAATCTCAATAGCAACATTCTTTAGCATAAAAATCGAACAATCATTAATTTCATCAACTGGATTCTATTCTTCAAACAATTCAAGGATTGGTTACTCATAGTAATCTCGAGTATCCAAAAAGTAAAAAGTTTATTAAAAAAAGGAAAAATTAACTATGGCATGTTCTTCTATACTTCAAATCATAATCTTTGTCATTCGTAGATGGCACCCTTTTCTAAATTTGGTAGGGGTAGGGTTAGCGTTAGGGTTAGGGTTAATATTTTCCATAACAAAATACACGAAATGAATCTACTGCTAGAGTCAAAATACAAATTGCCTCTAGAGCACTGATGACAGAGTAAGGCAGAAGGACAAACTGAGTGGACAACTTTGAACTGTAACGTAGATAAATTGTGATTAATAATTTATAGTTTGCATTGTAAAGTAGTACAAGCAGTAGATGCAAGTATTTCTATCATCATATAGTCATTCGGAGTATAGGTAATGATGAAATACTCTGAAGCTAAGTTCGTATTGCAAACATAATTGATCAGAAACTAGTGACGACATTAATAAGAAGCTAGTATGAAGCGATTCTACTACGCAACGTATTTCATATTAAGATGGTTATAGTTTACCAAAAGATTGAGAGATGATGACGAACGAACGAAAATTATAGCTAGTTGAAAAAGAGCCACATTCCAAGCACGACTGAATAAAGAAAATAGAGAGTGATGAAATCGACGCGTTTATTCTCATCTATTTGATTCACTTTATTTACAGGAGTGTTTAGGAATGAATTGCAAGATAACGAACACCAAATGAGAAGTATTTCCTCTAAATGAATAACAGAGGAACTGCCCTGGTCATCCGTTTCTTAGCAGTGAACACAAGCCAAAAAGGAAGAGATGCATCTAAATGAATAACAGACGGACTGTTCGACATGTTCTTTCCTTAGTATGTTTTAGATTGTCTACATCAAACTACAACAAAATAAGCAACAGAATAAAGATACATTCTTCCCATAAATTCTTTATTGGACTTTTGTGCTGGCCTCATACGAATAGCTACCGTTTGAGGGTAGGATTTGAGATTCCAAAAGAAAAAGTTTTTCTCTACTTTATGACTTCTGACCCGTCTGTCCGTGCTCTCGCTTTAGCTCGCCAAATTGCTGATCTCTCTCGTGAGCTCGAACTCTTACTCAGTAGTCCTTCTCCCGGTCGTCCAGTTTCTCCTCCCCCTTCGCCTCCTCCGTCTGGTCCTATACAGGTCGGCGAAGTCGTTTTCATCACCAACAGGTACGGCAGTCACTACGGCTCCCGCGCGTGTGTGATTGGTGAAGTGGGTAAAGGCAGCTTTGAATTGCGGAAACTCAGCACTGGCGAAACGTTCCAGAAACGTCGACGCAACGTTAGTCGTTCTCTCTGATGGTTCTATCTGCTCGTCCTCCTTTGGACGCCGTGCTGGAGGGGTTGACTTTGGCGACCACTGAGGATCGCGATGGGGGGGTTGTTGGGGTATCCACAAGAAGCAGCAGGTCCGAAAGCTCTATCTCTTCGAACACTCCTTCCAGAGGGAATCTTTATGGGCAGGGAGGTCACCCTTTCAGAGGTGAGTCCCCATCATCTTTCAATGATATGTTAATGCAAGCTACCACAGTGTCAAATCAAGGCGGTAAGAAATATCGATTATGGTGTGTGCCTACCGACTCCAAGGAGATCTGTATGGGTTTAATAGGAGCCGGAGCTTCATTCTGCACCATCAGAGGGTGTAGAAAGAACCACAGGGGTCAGAGTTACCATATTGCTTCCCCTGGGGAGGTATACGTGGCGAAGTCATCTGATACTGCTTATGTGGAACCAAGAGTGGACTCTAGGCATTGAAGTGCAAGCCTTCTTGATAGTTGGAGAGATCTGCTCATAACTTTGGAGGAATGGACGGCATTGTTTTCTTTGGCTAAGGATGAAGAAGGAAAGGAGGTAGGAGAAAGAGAGGTGAAATTTTCTCTAAGTGACATCAAAATCAAGGTTGAAGAAGAAGCTACGGCTATAGCTTTTAAGACTCCCAAGAAAAGAAAATACTTAGAGCCTCAATCACCATCGTTGCTGATGCCCACATTTGATAGGTTGATCTCGGACGACTCAGGATCTCTTGATTTATCCACCGCAGAATCTTATCTGAATGAACTGGACAGGCGTTCTATCCAATTGCGAGAAGTAATAACTGCATGGACATCACGAAGCGATAGTCACCAAAATGATGCTCTTTCTTTCTACCACAGTACCGACTTAAAACTAACTAGGTTAGCAGCTGCAGTAGGAAGTAAACCTTCTACTTTAGATGCCAAGTTTGATGCCCCGAATATCTGGCTCTCGTTGGGAACGATTACTGATGAAATGACTGCCGCTCAAGAATTTCAATCTAAACAAATGAAAGAGTTAAAAGAGGAAATATTACTGAAAGTTCCAGAGAGCAAGCTTCAATTTCATCAAGAAGCAGTAACACAGCGTTTTGAAGAGTTAGAATCGTTTGCTATTCAATCATCTAAGAGGTTGCAGGAAAACATCATTAAGATGGGTTCTGGTCTGTCTGATCAGAATGTTCAACCTACTTTACCTTCTTCGACTGACCTTTTACAACGTTTAGAGAAGATGGAAGGGGAGATGAAGATGATGAAAGCCATGAATGACGATTCGTCCGTCAAGTATTCTAATCTTGGATTTAACTCCCAGAAGGACTCTGATGCCTGGATTGAAGCCAACTTGCCTTCTGATGACTACGGCTTAATGATGGACTTCAACCTAGTTTTTGAGCATGTCTATACTCAACTAGCCGGACAGAAGATTCTTACCAATTTAGAAAAAATTTACAAAATGAAGTTGTCTAATAACAATCAGGCAGTAGCGCTCACCTCTTTTGAAACTCGAATACCGAAGGTTTTCTGTGGAGAAAGTAGAAGTGTAGTCATGGTCAGAGATGGGGAATCTTACTTTAAATCCATCAAAGGGTGGGATGAATGGAACACACCAAACGATGGATATCGAGACCAAATCAAACGAGAACTTACCGTGTTTGAGATTGGCCACAAAGAAACCCTTGAAGCCGAATTGGAACCTTTGTCCATTTTCCACACTCTATGCTCCAAGAGTCTGACTGATGCAGTTGGGTGGGGACATAAACTGATCAAATTCATCGACGATACATATCGTGAATACAGTCGTGCTCGCTATTCCTCTAAGAAAGCCTGGCATGTGGCGACAAAGTTGGCAGTCGCACTGATGGAATACGTGGCTAAACCTCGAAACGTCGTTCATAATTCTTTTCGTATCAGTCACAGCTTATCGGTGGCAAAAGCTATCTCATATGCGAACTTCAGGTCACTGGACTTGATGACTAAGGTGGACGTGCTTGAATTTAAAAATTCACCTATAGTGACTGCTGAACTAGCGAAATTCCTCGCTCTAAATTCTAGTTTTGAGTCTGTGGAGAAACTACAAAGCAGCCTCACAGATATGACTGAGAAGGTGACCAAGGCGGTGAAGGAGGCTGGCGCGGCTACCAAATCAGCAAGCACAGTCGGCAATAGCGTGGATGGAATCAAGAACGAACTTAAAGGGATGTCAAAGCGGTTGAAGACCCTTGAGGGAGGAAGAAGCTGAGTGAAGCATGGGCCCGGTGACGCCCCGGGAGAACGATCTCTTCAAAGTCATTCATCAGAGGGGGAGGAAACTGATGTGAATAAAACTCATATCCTTTCGGCATGGCAGAGCGTCGAATCAAAAAGAAAGCTCTCCAACCGATGTGACGCAAGCATGTTTGGACCTGCAAAACGTAAATTATGGGAAAGTGGTCCGATCCAAAAATTTGCACTCACGTCGTTCGTCGTCTATTTCGAAACTGTTCCCGTATGGTTGTTGGCTTTAGAGCCTTATTTCGTTGAAACAATCTATTTCATTCAATTTGCAACCTTTTCAGCTTTGCGACAGTTGGTTGTGCGTCTGGGAGGTTTTTACGTTGAATTGTTAGCAAGATTTGATATATCCACATTTAAATTTAATTCAAATGGAGTTAATGAATTTCAGTCTTCGAGTTTAACTCTTGTTAGTGGTTCACTTACTTTTTTGAAACATTTTGTCCCATCACTTGGAAATGCAAAGATGATTTTCATATTGGATAAGCATTGTAAAGTCAGAAAAGTTCCAGATTTCCGACCTAAATTACATCGAATTAAACACTTTCGACTTGGTGGTGGAACAAAATACGAAACGATCTTCGCGTCGATGAATGTTGATTTGATACCATCAGAAACGAATATTAGAAGGAATATTGCATCATTTTTGGATTTTTCCCAGTATTCAAAACCTTGGTTGAGTCCCGGCAACAAGGAATTACATCAATTCGACCTATACCCTATCACTTCAAACATCAGAGACTACGATGTGGTGATGGATTCGAATTTCGCATCATCTGGTTTTGGGCGGCGACAGTTGACTTTAAAGGAACTAGCGGCGCTGTTTGGGTTACCACGTGCTTTATACCACGTGATCGATGAAAACGTCTTGCCTATCGTACCTACACAGATTCTCGATGCTATTCTTCAGCCTTTGTTAAAAAGAGTGACACCATTGATTGATGATAGAAAGTCCAAGCGGTTGCGTGTCTCGGCCCCTGTTCCGAATGATGCACCGGTTTACTTGTCAGAATTAGGAAAAACGATTCCAAATTTATGGGCTCAATCAGAGGATGTATCCCAGCAAGCTGCTAAAAATGATGATGCAGCTGTGGACTTCAAAAAATGGGATCTTCGAGTTATTACGCTATGGCCTCGCGCCACTTTCCTCATCCCTGCGTTGCGCAAACTTCTGCTCCAGCTCGACTTCTTTTTCTAGAATACAGGACGTATTTAAGATCTAGGTATGGTTCTACTTACGAGGATCATCTCCAGGACATAAGTCGTCGGTATAGGGGTTTGTTCTACAAACAACTAGGGGGGTCAGGTAGATTTTCTTCTCCTAAGATCAGAAAGGATAATAAGGCGGTCATTATAGACATTACTTCATTGCGTAGGTTGAGAGAAGAATTAAAATGTGGTGCACAATGTTTGAGTAATTATTGCAATTCTACATTTTTCTCTTGGGACAGAGGATCTTCTTTGTTATACTGGCGTTGGACGAAAGATCTGAAAGGAATTGCACGCCACGGTTTTAATCCATGTGTCCAGGGTATTTTACCCTCATCTAAAAAACGCGCCAGCAAACCTAAACAGCCTATTTTTGACAAGATTTATTCTAAAGTCACAAAGGCTCTAAATCGTGGTTATATGCGGATTATGCCCTCCGATAAAGTGTTAAATCTAATAGATTATTTCGGTGTCGCTAAAGGCGAAGAGGATATAAGGGTAGTATTCAACGGAACTTCTTGTGGCCTGAATGATCGGGTCTGGGCCCCCAATTTTTGGCTTCCAACAGCCAGGTCCATGATAAGAGCCACAAGTTTCAATTTCAAGTTTGTTGATATTGATCTAGGGGAAATGTTTTTGAACTTTCCTCTTCATAAATCCTTAATCCCTTATTCTGGAGTTGATCTAACACCTTTTAAATCTAAATTAGTTGAAGAGAAAATTTTGCAACCCAAACATGATCCAAATGCTCCACTATATGCAACGTGGCAGAGAGACTGGATGGGTTTTCGACCAAGCCCAGAGTGGGCTTGTCGCTATTATTATTTCGCCGAAGAATTTGTAAGAGGAAATGAAGAAGAAAGTTCAAATCCTCTCTACTGGAAGAAGGTGGTTCTAAATTTAATGGGGAATGAAGATTTTAATCCGTCACTTCCTTCGGTTTACAAATGGGACGATATCGCCAATCAAATAGCCGGTGAGGTGAAGGCCTACGTGGACGATTTACGCACCATAGGGAGAACATTGGAACATGCCTGGGCCATTGCAAGGCTAGTCGCGTCGAGATTACAATATCTCGGAATACAGGATGCACCCAGGAAAAGACGAGTAGATAATGGACCATGGGCGGGCACAGTCTACAATGCAGATACATCTAAAATTCAAACTACAGTCACTCAACTAAAATGGCAAAAAGGCAGAGACTATATTACTTTTATAGCGAATGAATTGAAAGATAATCCAGATACTACGTTCGACTTTAAAACTCTAGAAAGAATTAGAGGATTCTTATGTCATTTGGCGATGACATACGACATCCTATTTCCCTATTTAAAGGGCTTCCACCTCACTCTCTGTTCTCATCTACCGAAGAGAGATGAAGATGGGTGGAAGAGGAATGATTTAGAGTGGATCGGCTATATGGAATCTAGGTTGGATACAGGCAAAATATGTAAAGACGAATTTGAATTAGAAATGGGGAAGACTTTCGACCCAACATTCCAACCAAAGAGAGTAAAACCTGTGGAACGATTTTTCACTTGTTTTAAGGCATTAGAAAAATTTTTCACAACTGAATCTCCACCTATAGTCACTCACCGTTCTTTGAATTTCCAACTTATTGCCTACGGATTTGCGGATGCTTCAAAAGGAGGTTTCGGAGCATCGCTGGAATATCACAATCACTCCAAGTTTAGGGTAGGGGTTTGGGGCAAAGACACCGAGAATGATTCTTCAAACTTCCGAGAATTCTGCAACATCGTCGAAACTATTGAGGAGGAGGAAATGTTGGGAAATTTAAAAAATGTTAATTTGATTATGGCCACAGACAACAGCACGGTGGAGTCTGCCTTGTATAAAGGAAACTCCACCAGCCCCAAACTGTTCGATTTAATAATCAGATTTCGCCATGCTGAGTTGAAGTCAGGCGGTACATTTTTAGTGACTCATGTATCCGGTAATAGGATGAAGAGTCAGGGCACAGATGGAATATCGAGAGGAGAGATGAAAGAAGGTGTATCAGTGGGAGAGTATATGATGAAGTTTTGTCCTTGGGGAAAGAATGCTCTAGAAAGATCGGCTTACCTTGAAAGTTGGTTAAGAAATACCTTTGGAAAGCACATTGAGTTCTTGTCCCCAGATGAATGGTTTTGGAGAGGGCATGACCATTTCTCAAAATATAAGGATGATAGGGGCTTCTGGAGAATAAGAACGAAGCCAGGGACATTTGTGTGGACCCCTCCTCCGGCCGCGGCCGACGCAGCACTAGAGGAGCTCAGAAAGGCTCGATTGAAAAGACAAAAGTCAACACATGTAATCGTTATTCCGCGGTTGATGACAACACTGTGGTTAAAGCAGCTTAATAAAGCAGCAGATTTAATCGTGTACTTACCTAATAAATACCCTTTCTGGCCTCATGCTATGCATGAGCCACTTGTTCTTGCTTTTTGCTTTCCTTTCTTACCTTACAGACCATGGCAGATCAAGGGAACGCCGAAGGTGTGCGCAACAGCAAGGGAACTGCAAAAAATGTTTAAGGCGTCAGAAGTGGACCCAGGGGGTCTTCTGCTCGAATTTTGCAACCTCTGTAAAAGGCTACCCTCCCTGTCAGAGTGTATGGTGCAAAAATTGTTATACTTCGGACAATTATGTAAAGTTTCAAAAACACAGCCCTCACCAGGAGTTAGAAAACGAAGGAGATCTCAATCGAATGACAAGCGCCTGGAAAAAGAATCATCGCCCAGAAAACGCGTTTGATATAGGGAGAGACGGAGAACATCTTTTGCTTCCTTTGGAATGTGAACAATGTGTGTTCATCAAACTCAGAGGCCACCTTCCGGACAGAGAGGCACCACAGGATCGGTTGTTGTTGGCTTGCATACGTCGGATGAACCTGGATGCTTGTTGGAGCCGGGAGACTAGAACTGTTACCCAAAATGCAAAGAGAGCTCAAAAACAAATAGAGTTGTGTGAGTTAGTTGGATTAGGAGGTCCATTTGTACAAGTGGGAAGCTTACCTGAGTATGATTACTGCGGATATGAAGTTGCTATATCAATTTTGTTGTATTCTAGAAAACCTGGAAAATATAATCAAAACTATACGCAATTTGACACAATAAGACATTTTCGATCTACGTATAGCAACTACGTACGCGCATCTCCACAAGCAAATTATGAATCTTTAGCGATGGGAGACTTTAAAGGCAACTACTCTCGCCTAGTCTCAGATGAATGTGGATCGTTATTTTTTAAACGATTCATGGAAGGATTGAAAAAGCGAATGGGACAGGATTGGCGTCCGAACATTGGGTTATCCACAAATCTAATTTTAGAATTACTCAAAAAGGTAGAGAAGGAAATCGAAATGGCGGAAAATTCTCAAGATAGTCATATGTGGATAGTGTTTAGTGCATACATTGTCATTTCATATGTAATCTCATTGCGAGGTCCAGAAGGCCTCCTTTTGGACTTACATGGTTTACAAAAGCATTGGAGGCAGACTAATGACTATGTTGTAATTCCTCTTCTGGGTAAAGTAAAAGGGGAGAGCCAGGATTTGGCCCATTTGATTCCATGTGTTACAAGAACCAAATCTAATATTGACGTGAAAAGCATTTTACAAAGACTTATTGAGGCCAAACGAAACTTAGGATTTGCGCAAGGACCAGCTATATCAGACGTTCATGGGAATGTCTTGTCCGCATCCTTTCTTAACGATTGCTTGCACGATTTGCTATGCGAAATCTTCGACGACAAAAGCAGTTTATTCCCTGGGAGTGTTACTTCAAAAGACACGATAAGGGAGAGGTACCAATGTTTCAGGTCATTTCGGCGGGCCTCGGATACTCGAGCTCTGGAGTTGAAGGTTGACAAAAATGACGTCGACATTGTGAATAGGTGGAGAACCGTGGAGGAAGCCCAAGGGAAAAGACCAAGTAGACCCATGCGACAACATTATGCACAGTTCGAACTTCTACTTGGTCCATTCCTCAGATACACATCGATGATGTAAGCAATATATTCTTAGTATCTTTTATCGTGAATGGAATCCGATATAGTACTATGGATGATTACTTTGATGTGTATCAAGCATTGGAGAATCAAACGAAGGGGGGTCTTGGGTAAGATTAGGGAAAATGCATTTTCACAGATTGAAAATAGACCATTGGAAATTATATTTTCGTCAAAATGATTTACCCATCCATTATTTTAGAAGACAAAATCAGATCTTTGATAAACTTGATCTATAATTGAAGCGAGGGGAAACCCCGTCAATATAGACATAAACTTCTTTAAGAGAGAGTGATTTTCTTTTGAATAGGGTGTTAAGTGAATGATTGAGATTGGTCGCATTATCATGAAAGAGAATGTAATCGGTTTGATCTAAATCAAACCCAGAAAACCCCCATAGTGACGAGGAATAAATGATTATTCCTCATGAGATTCCAATTTTGACTGTCATATTTATGACGTCAGTTTACATATTTTTATGGTTACATTTTAACATTTACTAACTGGATATTTGTTTCTACAACCCAGTGTATTCCTAT
>Ga0209092_10002941_pt1 | contig 15222 bp, 21 predicted proteins | sample FraStrMetagenome_FD_187446 | JGI IMG/M metagenome (GOLD analysis project Ga0209092, IMG submission 187446) | Marine eukaryotic phytoplankton communities from Arctic Ocean - Fram Strait ARC3M Metagenome (SPAdes) (version 2) | ecosystem: Environmental > Aquatic > Marine > Oceanic | place: Fram...
TCAATAACTTCTGCACCTTTGTCATCAAAGTAACCTTCGTGTGTAATAGTAACATTTTGTATACCGTTGTACTGTTTACAGTTAGGCGCAATCAATTGTGCAAAGTCACCATCAGTACTAATAATAACATGATTGTCATTAGGATGTGCTTGTACCCAACCTGCAATAAGATCATCTGCTTCTAGTTGCGAATGACGCATAACAGTACAGTTAGTCTTGTCTGTAACAAAGTCTTTAAACTCATCAAAGCACTCCCAAAACACTTTATCTTCTTCTTGCTGACTAGGTGTAAGTGCATCACGGCTTACTTGCCTGTTACGCTTGTAAGGCTCGTAATAGTCTTTACGCCAACTGCGTCCTTCTAAACAAAACACAACATGATCAGCATTAAAGTCTTTCCATGCTTTCTTAACACCTGCAAGCGTAATATGAAAGGCCATACCGACCTTTGTGTCAATATCGCCACGTACTACATGCCTTGCACGAAAAAATGTGTTTGCAGTGTCTACTAGAATATAAGTTGCCATTAGTTTGCCTTTGTATAATTTATAGTATTATTATAACACCAGATCTGGCTGTTGTCAACCATTAAGATACTTCACTCTTACCTTTGTCAATAGGCACAACATTGATATATCCTGCATCACGTTTAGGATCTTGTCCATCCTCTTCGAGCATTTGTGATACAATAGTTCTAAACCACTTATCAACAATTTCTTCATTAGACTCGCCAGTGTATCCAGCATCAAGTAAATCTTCAATAAACTGATTATTCCAATCAAGTTCAAAGAATCCGTTTCGAATATTGTCTGAATTAACTTGAGTGTCTAATACAGCAACCCAGGGCTTGTTATCTTTTGTAGCCTCTTCTTTTTCTTGTTCTAATGCCGCACGTCGAACGTCTTCTGGTGTTCGACTGTCCTTAGTTTCTACTTCGGCTTCTTTTTTATTACGTACTAGTTTGTTCCACCAACCCATATTTACCATCCTATTTTCTCCCATGGTACATCTTTGTCACCAAAGTGTCCATAGGTACAATTGTTACTATAATTATTATACTTGAATAAGTTGAATCTGTCAATGATTCCTTTTGGAGTTAAATCAATTTCATTACGGATAAACTTTTCAATACTTGCATTGTGACCATTTGAATCAACATAAATGCTAGTAGGCTCTTTAATGCCAATAGCGTAACTTAGTTGTATGTTACACCAGTCTGCCATGTTGTCTGCTACTACGTTCTTAGCAAGCCAACGTGCCATATAAGCCGCACTACGGTCTACTTTGGTAGGATCCTTGCCACTAAATGCGCCGCCACCATGGGGAGCAAAACCACCATAAGTATCAACAATAATCTTTCTACCTGTGAGACCTGTGTCTCCATCGGGTCCACCAATAACAAAATTACCAGTAGGATTAAGATGCCATACAGTGTTTTCATCGATCAAGTCTCCTAGTTCTTCCATTGCCGCAAGTTTACAAATATGCCTTGCTTCTTCTACATTGCCTTTTGAGTGTTGAGTACTTATCACAACTTGGTCAATGCGTTTAATTATACCGTCCCGTCTTGCTCCGTAGTACTCTACACTTACTTGACTCTTAGCATCTGGACCTAGTATACTTCCACGTTTTGTTTTTAAATTCTTTAATACTGCATGACTATAATGTATAGGTGCCGGCATCATACTAGGAGTGTGATTACACGCATACCCAAACATAAGTCCTTGATCTCCTGCACCAAAGTCGTCTGTACCTAGTGCAATGTCTGCACTTTGTTCATGTATTTCATTATAAAACTTTAACGTATTCCAATGAAATCCATTTTGCTCGTAACCAATTTCTTTAACTTTGTTGCGTACAATATGCTCTACGTTTGCACTTGTTACGTTAAAGTTCTTTACTTCACCTGCTAACGTCACCATGTTAGTAGTTACAAGTGTTTCAATAGCGACCCGTGTAGTTTCATCACCGTAATATAATCCTGCATCAACTAATGCATCACTAATTTGGTCTGCTACTTTATCTGGATGGCCGTCACTTACACTTTCGCTTGTAAATATGTGGTTCATAGTAATCCTTTTGATCTTAATTCGTCGTCTAAGTTTCTAATCGGAGCCTTCATTGCTTTTTCGTGTTGTGCATTTTTATAATCTCTAAGTTCCCCATGCATTTCCAAAGAGGGAGATATGAAGTCTGGGGGTAAAACGCCATCCCCTTTCCATACATGCTTCGGCGACTTCTTTGACGTTGAGAACATATTCTTCACTGCGTCCGCCCATCGGCATAAGATATACCGGACATTCCACCCCGGCACTTCTATAAGCGTCCACAGCCTTAGTGACTTCGTCAAAGTCGTCATTAGTAGCGACAACAAACTTGAGATAAAGTTCGCTATCACTAACACGCTGATAGTCACTAGCAACGTCAGGCTTAATAGCAGTTTCCCAAGGTTCTCCGCTAACACTAAGTTTTGGGGAACAACTCCAAGTGACTGTAATTCTGTCGCTTTTGTTGAGATAGTTAAATAGATCTTCGTGTAGATGTTGTGTAGTGTTTGTTTCAAATGTAACATTTTTTAAGTCCTGCATACGTGGGTGTTCAAATAACTCGACATACAACCGTTGCCAAGCAAGTAGCGGTTCGCCACCTGTCATAATTAAATGGACGTCTTGTCCATTTTCCATTGTCCACTTACCTTCTGGAGTAAGTGATAGCAGATGTTCTACAACTTCTTCAACTTCTGCTTGTTTATTAAACTTTTTAAATTCTGGATAGATACTTGCATAAGTATCACAACCAGTATGTATAATAGGCAAGTCGTTAAACTCTTTAGTAGTTTCATGTACGCCTGCGTCAATTAACCCTTGCACTTCAGCATTATGAATAATGCCTTGCTTTTGTTTTACATCACGCATAGGTTCATTTTTTAAACCAAAGTTCATACAACGGAAGTTGCATCCGAATGTACGTAGAAATACACTAGGTACTCCTACAAACTTGCCTTCACCTTGTACAGAATAGAATGCTTCTGAATATCTTAATTTCATTTAAAACTCCGTTGTTATGTTTATAGTATACTATCTATTTAGGTTTTTGTCAAGTGTTTTAAAAATTTTGTAGCAATTAACTGATGATAGGATTGATTAAAATGTTCTTTGTCTTCTTCGAAGTAACTTTCATGATTTATGTTCTTATCTGTAAAGTATTGCTCTACACTTTTCTCAGCAATTTTAGTTACTTTAAGATTACCATAAAAGTTCCATTCTTCAGGAAAGAATGTTCTTTCTCTCATTTTAAACAAGTATAATGGAATATTCTTATCAGCACACATATTGTCCCATGTATAAATATCTTTAAAGAAATCACGTTGTTCTAAGTGTGTATTAAGTTCAAAGAATGTTTTAATTTGCATATAAGATGCTTCACGGATATTAGGCTCGCTTAATCCATCTTCGTAACTAAATTTTAGTCCGGGGAACTGTTCGTAATCACCTTCATGTGGTTTTTGATACAGTTGTAAATAGTCTCCTGATATAATCTGGTCAAGATATCTATCAACAGTCTTGTTTTTGTTAGTACCTTCGTAGTGCGTAAATTCATCTATGGGTACTACTTTAGGATCAAGTTTTTCATTAAATCCTAAAATGAATCTGTTTAATGATGACATTAAGATAATAACTTCATCAATGTCATCATATTTTTTAAACATACTTCCTAACCAGTCAGCATACGATCGATTGTTTGCGCCTGGCATGGCATAGACTACAGCCTTTTTATTATGTAGTTTTGCATATTCTTCAACATAACTATTTTCATTCCATACGGAAAAACTGCCTAGACCTTGTTCTCCAGGAACAGTTTTATATCCGCATGTATGACTGTCGCCTATAAAGAGTGTTCTAGTCATTAAAGTATTTGTTCAGCATTTCGAGTCTGTCATCAGCAGTAGCCATAGCATCCAATTCTTTTTGAATTGTTTCAATAATATCTGAATGCTCACCAATGCCAACAACTTTTTCCATATACACATTAATATTAGTTTTGTGTAATAAGATCTCTGCTTCGGCATGTAATTTTGCCGCATTAATCATTTGTTGTTTCAACATACGTTCCTTTCCTGTAGTTGCCTTTGTTAGGTATTACGTGTCGTACGCCGCCGCGCGGATCATCCATATCGCCTTTGCGCCTAGGAATTAAATGAACGTGTGGGTACATAACAGTTTGACCTGCTGATTCTCCAACGTTTTGCCCAATATTAAATGCATCACAGTATCCCCGTTCAGTCCAGTCATATCCCCATTGATATGCGGCTTTAAAACATGCTGTTAAATGTACCCAGTCTTCTACCTTAGGCACAAATAGAACGTGTCCTTCTGTAACTGGATAAGCATCTTTGTATACTGTAAATTCTTTTGTATCAATTAATACATCAGTCCAAGGACCCATTATTCTGTTCCTGTTGCCATCAAATTAAAACTTATAGTAATGCGTTCTCGATCAACTTTTTGTTGAGCAACACCATGCCGTAAGTGTGAAGGAAAAATTATCATACGTCCTGTTTTAGGAGTTATACTGTACGAAGGTGTATTATATAAATTTGCTTCGTCGTATCCAGCCCAAGGCCAATTAGTATCTTTGTTAGTATCATAAAATGTAATTGGAGCATCATCTTCTTCGGCTTGTACATAATAAACACCACTCCAAGTACTTGGAATATGGTTGTGCATTTCATGATATGTATGCTTTCTGTTAATACTAAACCAACTACCGGTAAACGTTAAATCGCTTTTAAGACCCAAAAGTTTATTACCTTCCATAGCAATTTGACCGATCCAATCACGCAATGCGTTAACTTCAATCCATTCAATTACTTGTTTGCTTGGATGATAATTTGTGTAACCGTTTGCACTATAAGGGGGAGGATTCTTGTCTTCTGCTTCTGCTTTGTGAAACATTGGAATAAGTGTTTGTGCTAAACTTTCTGCATGTTCGTATTGTGTTCCTAAGATCGGAACCGGAAATAAATCTAATCTATCTATTTGTTGTTCCATTAGTATACTCCTACATTTTCCCAAGGATAAACTAACCACACATCCTCTTCTGTTTTATTTACTTCATGGCATGTGTAACTAACACCACTTGTGAATTCACTTGCTAAATTATCTGTTAGTGTAGCAAATCGAACATTGTTGCCAAATATGCTATTCCACTTAGGATCCATTGGCAAACAACTTGCCGCCCAGTCTTCTTTGATCCAATTAAATGTAGCACCTGTATCGTTAATGTCGTCTACAATAAGGATGTTCTTATGCAACGGACCGCCTGTAATTATAGTACCGTCATTATAACCAAATGCATCTTCTGCCATCCAACAGTTAGATTCGCTATCACGGTTATCATCACGCAAACTTACTTTAAGTGCTTCACAACGAATACCAGTCATATTGCTAATAATAGTAGCAGGAACATTACCACCACGGGTAATACCTACAATATAATCAGGACGCCAATTGTCTGTGTACATCTGGTTTACAATGCTTACACACATACTTTCTACGTCAGCCCAACTGTAATAATGTTTCTTAATCATTTTGTTTACCTTTATAGTCTTGTAATGTCATTTTATATATTGTTTTAAAAGTTTCATAGGCTCTGTTTAGTGCAGGATATTCTTCACACATATCTTCTATTTTTTGTACACTAGGCATAGTATCTTTAAACTCAGTTTGATCCCAACTAATATTGTCAGCCCAGTGCGTGTCGTCAATTGTAATAGTGCTATTATGACTACTAGATACTGTAATATTATCTGTATTAAATGTATATTCACTACCGGTATCGTTTGTATACGATGTATCAATATCAATAGTAATAGGGGATGTTGTTGATGTAGATATCGTATATTCGTTACTCATCACCGAGAGCCTTGTAAAGTTCGCTGCCACTAAAAAACTCTTTTTTAAGTTTTGTAATCTGCTTATTAAGACTTGGTAAAAAGTCTTCGTAATTTTCCATGTATTCAACAATTTGTTTTACTACCTTATCACTATTTTCTAAATATGCATCATAGTCTTCAGTCCATGCACTATCATATTTAAATTCAGGCAGTGCCATTTCGCTGTAACTTAGTCTATCTGGTACCATAGGAATAGCATCAACTAATGCTCCTTCATACCAACTAATGCCAAGTGTTTCTTGCAAGTTAGCACTAAACACTATCTTAGCCTCGCCTAGTAAGTTATGATATTCGTTCTTTGAAAGTTCTTGATCTTGACATACAACAAAGTCATATTGTGGCAGTTTTGCTTTAAGATCTCTAAATATTTCAACTTGCTTTTCGGGAGCAACTCTATGTGGAAACAATATAAGATCACGCTTAGGCATATTTTTATAACTATCTAAACTATTAGCCAAGTATTCCATAGGCCAACCAACTCTAATTGCTTTGTCCATGTCAACATCATAATTGTCCATCATAGTGTCTGTAAACAAGTCAATATGGAATTCGCTTGCAAAAAAGTTATCATCGTAACATTCATACATTGACATTTCGGCATGCCTTACCCAAGGCTTATCACCTATAAGTCTGCCTAAGAAGTCTTGTGGATCGTAACTACCAGCATGCCATAGGCCGCCAATAGTAACGTCAATGTCTAGTAGTTCTGCCATATACTTTAATTGTATAACAGTAGGGTTCCATGCATCAGTGTATAAAAAGTAGTCACCGTTTTTAACAGTTCCTGCACAGAACATTTCACCTATCTTTTCTAGTTGTTTTGATTTGTATACGTTAGTACCACCAAAGTTAAGAAACGCCCCAGGCGTAGTTGCCTGAGGAGTCTCTCCACCTGAAATTACAACGACATCTTCATTTGTAGCATGACGAAGTTGTTTAGGTAAGTACTCCTTCCACTGTGCAGTGTAACGTGTATCTACTGCTTCGATGTCTACAATAAAGATTGTCATTTACTTTCTCCGAGGTACAAAGTTTTTGCCACCATTACGTGCTTTTGCACGAAGCCAGCCTTGATGCTTGTTGTATGCAATCCACACAGGAGCATCGTTTTTGTAAAGATCTTTTTCATTAAAAACTTTACCTTCAAAGCGACAGAAGTCGCGTAACTTATCCAAGTCGTTAAAGACACGATTGTATGCTTCACGATTAAATTTAATTGCCATTTTAGTGTTTCCTTTTTTAACAGCATCTACGGGCGGGGATAAAATATTGAACAGCCATTTTCGCCATCTTCGGCGACATCAATTTCTACAAAGCGGCTTGGGTACTTTGCAGTGATTTTTTCATACAGTTCGTCTGCGATCATTTCGCACGAACGATGATTTAGAATAAGCACTTCACCGTCGGACGTGCTTTGTCCATTATAAAGTCTTTCCATCCATCTTTTGAACTGGATGAATTCGATGTCTCTATCGTTGTGGAACACTTCGATACGCACCCGGAAGTGAAAAATATGACGATGAGGAATACCAAGAAACGACACATCGTCCCAATCTCCTGTTGCCAATTTCGGATCACTATCTGCTCCTGGATACATATGGACACCTTCTTTTCTAAAGGTTACCCATACACTTCGTTGTGCATTATTTAGTGCATTTTCTTGTGTCATTTTCATATCTTCTTCTCTTGTTCTGCGTAACATGTAGTCATAATATCTTTCATTTGTTATACTCATTATACTATCACTTTATCACTTTGTCAAGGCCATATTTTGTCCAATCCGTAAATTTATTACGGTCCATTAAATCATGCAGGCTATGGCACCAAACGCCTGGATTAGATGCTTTAAAATCTTTGTCATCAATCTTAATCATTGTGTTATAGTTCCACTGTTTAATATAAGGTAATACAACACGTATCTGTGGAATAAAGTTTTCATACTCTATTAGTCCACCTTCCATAAACCATTCTAAATTAACAGTACTCGGAATGTCTAAACTACATAGTATGCCTTCTTTTACATACGCCTTGATTGCTATATCCCAATCGTCAAACTCATCTGCGGTCTTAGGATTATATGAATGATTAGCACCAAAGAAGATATGTTCGCATTGTTCTTCTTTGTAATACTTCATTACTTCGTTATAGTCTTGTATACCTGTAACAAATAATGTCTTCATTCCAAACGCAGGAGTCTTTTCAACTTCAACGCCTGTAAAGAATATAGGAGTATCACTTACACCGCTTTCATAATCACGCTTCATATTATAATGCCTTTAGTTCAGTTTCTAGTCTATGTATTTCGTCTTTAAGCCAAAGTTTTTGTGTTTTCATTCGATTAAGTGTTTGCTCGGATTCAAAGTTATTAAACAGCACTGTTATCTCTTCGTCAAGTTTTCTGTGTTTTACAAACAACTCCTGCAAGTGTGCAGAAATCTTATCATGTCTGTCCGTGTAATTGCTCATCTTCTAAATCCTCCAACTTAGTTTCGTCGAGTTCTTCTTCAAGGACTTCTTCAGGTCCTTCTACATCAAATAGTGCATCAAAGAATGTCGAACTGTTTACAGTCTTTTTACCAATAGCACCCCTAGTACCTGGAATAGCCATCCAGAACTTTGTGTACTTTTCAATTGTTTCTAAGGATTCTTCTCGTGTTGTCTTTGAAAAGATCTCCTCTACAACATCTCTAAACATTACTCTATCAAATTGTTCTTGTACAAGCATCTTAGGAATAACCCCTGCGTCATACTGCCTGTTTGCTTCTTGTACAGCATTAACATGTGTCCATACATTATGACCCATTTGGATAGCATAACTAAAACTATCCCAACTTGTAGAGTCTTTCTTTCGAACAATAGGTTTACCGTTCTCTAGTACAGGCTTGTCATTCTTATCAAGTTCAACTTCGCCAGCACTTACCTTAGGTGTTCCAATTTTATTTCGATCACCTTTTTTGTATGTACAAATATCATTAACTAACAACCCGTCAGTAATTGGACTATCTTCAAACACTTTAAAAATACCATCTTGTGTGGTAGCGTCTTTAAATGTACGTGTATCAGTAGCATACTTTAGTTCGTCTACACTAGGCACCATTCGGTAAGTCCACTTACCTCTGTCAGGTGTTTCATTAGATGTGTATACTTGTCCGTTAGCAGTTGCTAAGAAAGGCGAAGCACAATCGAATGTAAGCATCATAGTAGGGTTGTAGTGCTTGCGTATAGCACGTTGTACGTCTGTTAGCAAGCAAGCCCACTCTAGTTTACTTGTGCCTAAGAAGTGCATTACATCGTGTATGCCGCTTTGTAGTAGTCCGTCATAGTGCAATGCAACAATACGTTTAAGAACCAAATGCACATCGCACATGTTCTGTCCACCCATTGACCATCCATTAAAATGTTTGTCAGGATACTTAACTGGATCACAATAGTCTTTCATTTGCTCGTACCAGTCATCAGCGTCTGCATGATTCTCACCTTGCAATACGTTTAATAACTTACAAGCGCCTGTTCTATGTTTCATCCAGTAGTCGTTGTTAATGCGTGTTGCTACTACTGCTTCTTGATATGTACTAATGCCTGTTGCTTTTGCACCAGCAGGTGAACGTGCCACCCAGGCTGGAATATCAAGTATCATTCCATAGTCCATATAAGCATCCATCCAACGTAGAACGCCATCACGTTTCTTTTGTGCTTTAGGGCAATTAGGATCTTTCCAATCGCCTTCCCAAACACCTTTACCAATTTGGAAACCACCGCTATCACCTAGCATCCAAGTGTTTTCGCGGTCCCTGTTACGGATCATATCTTCTTTAGGACTATGCTTATTAACATCTAGTTCAGCATGACCTGCACTGTAAAGGCACCACTTGTACTGGAACGCTCCTTCTTTTGCATTGAGATAGTTAAGACTTTCCATATCATTTGCAAAGTTATTAGGCATACGGCTTTTAGGAACATAAGGACCATCGACAGGATCAGGATAGCGTTGCTTACCTACGTAAGTAGCATAGAATCCACTAAGTGCGGGTAAGAAGTGTGCATAATCTTGTTGTGCTGTTGTTAGGTCTTTATTCATTATTTGCTCTGTGCTGGAAGGATGTAATCGTACTTGACCATGCCACTATCGACACTAATCATCATAGCACCTTGATCTGAAATACTCATTGTAGCATCACCATCTAAGTTTAAGATTGATTGTACTTGTGCAACAGGCCAACTCCATGTGTGTGCAAGTGTTCCTTCAATACCATGTTGGAATACAAACTCACCTGCGTGTGTACTTGCATCACCAAAACTAAACACTAAGTTACCGTTTTTAGTCATTACATTAAATGTAGGTTCTTCACTATGTGCCGCACTCATTAACTTCATACGTGCAATACTTGCCATGCTTGGTTGGAATGTAACATTCCATGCCGCACCTTTAAATTTTACAGTTTTAAGTTTCTCTTCGATAATTGCTTTGTTCATAAAGCGATAATCATTTTCAAAGTCACCTGCTGTGTTTTCAAAGTGAATGTGCGTAGGAATAACTTCTCCATTGCGTTCTGCTTCAATTACATCAATCTTAGCATCTTTCTGATACTCTGGATTCTTCAAGTGTAGTGCTAACTTATCTAAGTTAGGCATACCAAATGTGCCTTTGAATTCAGCAACAGGTGTATGCGTAAGTCCTGATAAAATAACTGAGCGATCCTCGGCCATTGCATCAATTGTTGTGTCATTATCAGCACTCACTTTTACTAGTGCTAGAAAGCCTAGTGCATGAGTGTGTGCAACAACGTCTTGTAAAATGTCTTTCATGTGGTTTTTTCTCCTATTTCAAGTTTAATTATATTATCTTTTGGCATATTTGTCAAGACTTTTTCTATACAATGTTTGGGATTAAAGCCCAAAGTCTTCATTCTATCCATATTTGCACAAGTCCATTGCCTTTCATTCGGGGTATTTAGGCGAATGGGCAAGTTGTCTGCAAAGTCTTGGACTTTAAATGGTCTGCCAGTACCAATATCAACTGTGCCAGAATACCTACTTTTAATGAGTAATTCAATACCGTCACATAAATCTTCTAAGTGAATAAAATCTCTATAGTGCGTAGTAATGTATTCTAGTTCTCCGTCAATTAGTTTTTGCATAAACATACCCTTGCGTGGATTATGATCATACACTGTATGAAATCGCATACCTAGTGTATCAGGATAGCGTTCAGCGGCTTCCTCTACACAATACTTAGACGCCGCATAAGGGTTCAAATCGGGCTCGTAAGCACTTGAACTGCTTGCATACAGTATACGTGTATCGTCTCCGTATCTTTTAAAAATACGCTGGCTTACTTCGACATTATTACGCCAATAGCCTGCTGGATCATTAGTACTTTCACGTACTCCGCTTTTGCCTGCTAAGTGTACGATTAAATCAAACTTTTCTGGTAAGTCGCAATCGTATAAATCCTGTCCGTCTTGTAGATCAAATCCTACAACACTGTTATCTTTTCTAAGTCTTTCTAATAGCCGACTACCTATGTAACCTCTATGACCGGTCAGCATTATATGCATTTAAGTAACTCCCAAGTTTGATGCCATTCCTTTACTTCATGAGTAGAACTGTTTCCTCTTTCCCATAAAACTTTTTTCAAAGGATAATCGTTACCCTGTACGTCCATACGGTCTCCGTAAAAGTGTAACATATCGTCAATATCAAAATCATAAATGATTTGACTTTTGTCATTTCCTGCAGGGCTAATGTCAATACCAGTTTCGCCACCTGGTCGTGCAATTAAATTTGGAAATTCTCTATTAAATAATTCAGCAATATAGTTACGTTCATTGTGTTTTGTATCGTAATCAACATACTGTTTACGTTCATATAAAGATGCATTGCGTCCTACTACACTAAAGTTTACCATACCTTGTCGTTCTTCGATATGTAACCCTGTACGTAATGGAAATGAACTTTCTTCAAGTTTATCCTCTAGCCAAGCCTTTACAGGCATAGTAGGTCTCCATGTATCCGACTTAACATTTTTACTACCTTCCCAAACATCACTGCCTGAACATTGATAAACACGTTTACATTTATTGTAAATGTCTTCTCCAATTTGCTCAACAGTTTTAGGCTTGTCACTGCCAGTAACAAGATATACATCGTTTGTTAAACAGAAATCACTAAACCACATAGCAAAGTCTAAGTTTATGTGACCTCGACTTGGAGTTAGTGTACCATCTACATCAAATATAAATTTATTCACAAACTCTTCTCCGTAAATCACTTGAACTAAAACGATGATCTCGTTTGTTAAAGTGTAAATCAATATCACGTTTACGACAAATATCCTTGCCTGTAAAGTCTTTGTCGCGATATTCTTCGCCTAGTATACGTACATCAATTGGGTACATACTAAGGATGTCTTCTAAATCAGTTTCTGTGCCGTATGGAATAATTTCATCTACATACTCGACACCTTTTAGTTGTGTGTAGCGTTCTACTACTGTTTGTACCGGAGCGTTCTTTTCTGCTCTGTCTACACTAGGATCAACTTGCAATCCGCATATAAGATAATCACATTGTTCTTTTGCTTCACGTAACATAATTAAATGTCCTGCGTGTAGTAAATCAAATGTGCTACAAGTAAATCCTACTTTCATTCCATATACTCCGCTAGTTCTCTTAATTTTTCAATAAGTTCTTGAATAGTATTTAGGTCCTGCTCAACATCAGTGTCAATTTCTAACTCTATTTTAATCTTCAATGTTTTCTACTCCCATCAAATACACAAACAAAATAGCATCCTACTGGACCTGCGTGTACACGATGGAATACACCATCTTCAATTAATATTACATCATTTTCTTTAATGCTTATTGTTTTATCATCTAGTTCTATTCTACCACTACCAGACACAATATAATATATTTCTTCTTGTCCTTTGTGTGAATGTCCACTAGTAGACATTAATGGATTTAAATCTGTACTACTTAATACTAGATTATTTAAACGTGTATTATCCTTAACTACATATCTTTCATCTTTTTTAGTGACTTCGCCGCCAACATTTCCAATTTTAACTTTCATAACTAACTCTCATTCATGTTAATACAAATTGCTTGCTGTTCTGGTTTGAAATATCCAGCGCCTTTGCCAACTTCTGCACTCAATGATTCTCTTGCTTGAAAACACTCTGTCATTGATTCGTGTACAGTAACAAGTTCTACATATGGTGTAACTTCATAAAAATATATAAAAACTAATGCCCACATAATTAATCTCCAAATTCAAATAGACTACCAAATGTATTGTGTCGCTTAGTATCTTCTAACGGAAAGTTAAGCACACCAATTAAGTTGTCTAGTTTATTATCAATAATAGTTTCAGCCATTGCCGTATCATCAAATGGAAGTTCTTTAAACCATTCTGGTATACGCAATTCATCTGTTGGATACGCAACACTTGTATACCCTAGTGGATTGGCTTTTAGTTTGCAAACAATAACTTTCATACCATCAACGATCTCTTGCGAATATTTGTCGCCGTTCATACGTTTTAGTGTATTCCAGTTAAGGCTTGCTCGGACGTGTCCGGGCATGTTTGCTTTGCCTTGTTTTTCTTCTAGTCGACGATAGTGTCCAACTTTGTTTGCACGTTTAGGCGAACCTTTTTCATATCCAGGGCGTTCGTGGAATGATTGTCGAAATTCTGTAATACGCTCAAGTACATCGCTTTGCGGTTTATCTGTAAGTACCATAAGCAATAGTTCACTTAAAAACTCTTGCATAAACACAGGCGTATCTGATCTACGCAAGTCTAAGCCCATCGCTTTTACTTTACCAGGCTTGCCATCGGTGTCACTTCTAAAGCCTTCAATATCATATACTAATGCCGCATAACGTTTCTTAGTAATAAACAAACCTGATTGTGCAACAATCTCACGTGCCGCCGCAATAACATCTGACCTACTCTTTGGACAATGGAACGCATCTAACATAAACTCTGGAAATGTTTCATTAGCCGCCTCGCATACTTGATCATACAGTTTAATTACATTGTCTTTATCCCACGGTAATTGACCGTTGTCAATTTGTTCTTTAAGTGTAGGATATCCACTAAAGTAACAAGAGTCAGTATCACCATAGATCATTGCTTCGCCTACGTGATCATATACACCTGTAATAGTTTTATTAACTTCAGCACTCATATGCTTAACAATTGTACGTCCTGTAAGTGTAGTTGACTGTCCAATACGTTTATCAAAGAATCTACAACCTGGATTAAGAATAGCACCATACAAACTGTTCAAGTTAATCTTCTTAACCAACTGTCGCTTATCCCAATATTCAGTTTCAACAGCATTACCTGCGTCTTTTGCTTTCTTAAGATGTGCTTGTAATTCTTTACGTTCACTGTACCAACGCTTTAGGATACCTGGAATAACACCTTCGAACTCTGTAGTAAAGATAGTACCGTTAGCACTAAGCATCCACGGTTGATTGCTGTCAAAGATTACTTTGTAAAGTTCAGCACCTGATAGTACATCACTGCCTCCGCTTTCCCAGTCAATAGTTAATGGAATATCTTTGCTTTGATCCATAACTGCTTCGTATTCTTCTGTACTAAAACGTCCTTCCCAACTGCCTGCAAATGACTTCTTCTTTAGTCCCATGTCCTCATGTACACGACTGTCACTAATCTCTGGACGTATCTGTCCTATAATAGTTTCTGGAGCCATGTTTAATGCACGAATAACACTTGGATACAGCGAATTCAAATCCATTGACCCAATCCATTTGTGCAAGCCTTTCTTTGGAAACGCAACATACGCTCCAGCGGCTTGTGTTGCTTCATCGTCATATTTCTTACGATTAGGAACTTGTAAGCCTCTGTGATGTGCTTCGTTAACAATAGCCTGTTCTGTAACAGCAACAGCACCCATTGTAGTTTGTAGCATAACAGTATTAGCATGTGCTAGTTCGTTACTTAGATCAATAAAGCGTAGTTTCTTGTCCAACTTGTCAAGTAGTGCAGTATCCTGAATGTTATATTCAATAAACTTGCGGAAGTCGTTGTTGTAAAGTGCATCAAGTGTTCCTTCATACGGAACTTTGTTCTCACCTACTTCAACTTCGCCGATAGCATCTAGTCGATATGTGTGACGCTCTTCATAAGTGTACTTACGATACAAGTTCAAACTATCTAAGTGTACACGACCAACTAGGTCAAACGTTTCACTTTCTTTGCCAAACTTTTCATACATGCGTTTCTTTGGAAGT
>Ga0209092_10002943_pt1 | contig 15201 bp, 8 predicted proteins | sample FraStrMetagenome_FD_187446 | JGI IMG/M metagenome (GOLD analysis project Ga0209092, IMG submission 187446) | Marine eukaryotic phytoplankton communities from Arctic Ocean - Fram Strait ARC3M Metagenome (SPAdes) (version 2) | ecosystem: Environmental > Aquatic > Marine > Oceanic | place: Fram...
AGGTGGCTCTCAACTAACACAACAAACTAGTGAGGTTAGTCAAGAATCTAAAGCAGCAACACCAGGACCACGAACTATTAGTGACTCTGATAGTATTGTTGGTGGTGAGAATCACATGGATCTTAATGCCGCTGTATTTAAAGCGTTAGGTGACTATAAGTTTGGTATTGAGAACGTTAAGCTTGCTGGGATACCAACTTGGGTTCATACTTTAACTGGAATAAAAGTTCCTTTATCAGATTTAAAGAAGATAAATGCAATAAGAATAGGCTTTGGTATGCAATCTATATTAGAAGAAACTTTGATTTCTGGTAAAAAAGACGTATCTTCGCAGACTGAAACCTCCTTTGGAGACAAGTCCTCACTAGGAATTGCTTCAAAAGAAATTATTAAGAAAGAAGAAGAGGCTGATACTAAAGAATACAAGGATATTAAATGTAAAACTCCTGGTAAGAAGGGTAAAGGCGGTATAGATATAATGATATAATTAAATTCAAATAAATGAAGAAATGTTTTGTAGCTAATGTGGATGGGAGAACGTCCGAACCACTATTAGTGAATTTAGAGAAAGCTTTAAAAAGCAATGTGAAAGCCCAAGAGCAATTAGACATAATCAATGGAGATATGTTTGTTGCTAAATTTGGGGATTGGAATAAAGAAAGTATTCCAGAGGAGTTAGCCATGCGTATGTATAAAGGCTTTCCTGCACTTAAAAGAAAAAAAGGAACAGATCAATGGTATTTTGTACTTGAGGATGGAACTAAAGAGTTCATTCAAAAAAGGATCTATGGTGATATACCTTCCCAACATCACGACCACGTGATAAGAACAATCTCTAAATACTACATAGACAATAATACTAATATTGACATAAACTATTTAACAAAAGACTCAATTGGAAAGCTAAGTATATTATCTACAGTTGAAGATTACGTTGATGGATACCTCTCTCAATTGATTGCAGTTAAAGATGAAATGATTGCAGTAAGAGGTCAAGAGGCTTATGAAAATAAAGTAAAAAATGCTGAGACAATACTAAAGAATAAGCACGCAATTAAAGGTGGTATAGAGTCATTCTTATTGTCTCTTGGTATTGATGCTAGAAAGGGTCAGAAAGATGCGAGAGCACTACTTGAGAACACTATAACTAAAGATGACGTAAATATAAGTGACGGAATAAACATTGGTGATTCAGCTCTTGTAAATCAAAAAGATAATATTCACGCAAACATAAAGGCATTCCTTAGTTCCATTCAATCTGTTGATGGGAATGGTAATGGTACGCCTAATAGTTTCCTCTCCACAAAAACACTAGAACCTTTTGATAATGTATATGATGCTCTTAGGGAGCACCTTACAGACTTGTCCGCTGCATCTGATGTTGATGGAGGAGATATGTATACAGTTATGCTAGCTAAAATGCAAAGTATAAAGTCTGTGTACCCATGGATGGATGAAGTAATCAGCACTCTTAAAGGATTCAATGAAGACAAGAAGAGTCAATTTGTACAAGCATTTAATCAAACAAAACTAAACCTGTACGTTACTACTGTAGAAAAAGATCAGTACAGGGTAATGAATGCTACGGAAACAACATCAAGAGAATATGTTCAAGTTAAAGAATGGGGATTAGGATTTCAAGAAAACTTTGGATTGTTTTCTCCTGACTCTAAAATTGACTACGAGAAATTAAATGACATATTACTTTCAACAAGAAGAGCTCAGGATAAATTTAATCAGTCTCCTAAGAATGAAACTGATATTCATGACTTAGCTGAGGTTGTTCAAAAGCAATTCTATAGATTAGGTGTAGAGATTAATTTCGATGATATTGATTCTTATGTTGCATTTAATGGAGGTACTGAGGCAAGAAATGATGTTCTAAAAAGTTTAACTACTCTTATTGGATATACTGGTAGCTCTATAAAGAAGCAAGCTGAAAATGGATTCTTTTCTGATGGGATCTTTATTAATCCACTTGCATTAGAGAGTGGTCTTAAAAAAGTAGCAAAAGCTAAATTAGCTAAAGAACTTAATATAAAAGATAGTGTCATACTTACTTCAAATGGAGTTAAGATGTTTGCATTTACTAATCCTCATCACGTAGGTACTAAAATTAATGAATGGTATAGTGACGCATTAGCTAAGCAGGACACTCCAGGTGTTCCAACTATGCTTGAAATGCATCAACTTGATACTGGCTCTAATAATTCAGAGTGGCTGTCATGGTTGAACGCGTCTTCAATAAAAAATGATGCCAAAAGAAGAATTGTTAGTATAAAAAGACTTAGCAACTTTAAGTCTGGATTAGATTCTTCATTTAAGAGTGTTAGTAAGAATGATGGTGTTAGTAATTCAAGTATAAATATATACGATGATTTAAATAAAAGTATTACAAAGACACTTGGTGAAAGAACTTCTGGAGGTAAATCTTTATTCTCTACACTTTCTCCTGCGGATAAGAGTCGTAGTATGACTCTAGAAGGATTTAACATGTTTAGATCTGGTATATCATCAAGAGGAGGAGAGATAAATGTTACAGAGAAGGCTATTGATATAGGAATGGGATACTTCCTTGATGAGTTCGACAGAATGAAAGATGTTAAGTTTGAAATAGACAATCTTAGTGACGAGAAGAAAGTAGACAACTACCACACTAAGCTTAAGAATGGACTTTACTCTCAAGTATTTGAGTCTCTGTCTATGAACAGCAATGACAAATCTACCGAGGAGATAAGAAAATTATTATACGAAACAAACTCTAAAGGAGACTACATAGGTCCAATTCAAACTGAGAAAGGATTTACTAAAAAGCAAAGAGAAGCAGTTAGAAGTCATATAAGAACAGTTATATCTTATAATGTATTACAGACTGCTGAAGAAATTGATAAGCTTCAGAATATTAATAAAGAAGTATTAGAAGCTTACGGGAATGACAAGATTGCTCTTGCAGCTGATTACTTTATGAATGGAATGATATCTGCAGTTGAATACGGAAAGTTATTCTCTGGAGATCCTGCTTATTACAAAAATCTTAGTGATATGATTAAGAGGGTTCCTGCTACATATACTGATGGACTTCCTTTAAGATTAAGAAAGAATGACAGTGAGACATTTAACTACTCTGTTGTTGATGATGTTAAAGAAGCTTCATTGTATTATCAAAAAATATATGATTCATTAACTGATAAATCTATAGCTAAAGCATACACTAATGTTAACATTACTGATGCTCAGGGTTGGATTACACCTAGAAGATGGAGATTCCTTAAGCAGAGATTAGGTCAATGGACTCCAATGCATGATATCACTTTTGATAGAATGATGAAAAAGCAAACTCTTAGTGACGCACAAATGAAGCTAGCAGCTCAGCCACTTAAAGGTGTTTACTATCAAATCAACAATGGAATTCCTATCTACTTTAAGTATTCACAGGCTGTATTAATGCCTGGATTAGTTGTAGGTACAGCACTAGAGCCTTTGTATAATAAAATGACTAAGGATGCTAATGGAAAAGAGTTACCTTTTAATGATGAAATACATGAGGTTGTAACTCAGTCTGGAGTTAAAGTAGGAGCTCAAGGTTCATCTCGCATCAATGGTATTGGAGAAAACAAAAATACTTTAGCTGAGAACTTCACTTTAAATAAGAATACAGCATTTAATAAAGGGTGGAAACTACAACAAGATTTACCTATCAAAAGAATACATGATACTAAGGTTGGGTCTCAAATCCAAAAGAACATACTTATAGGTATTTCTCTTGATAGTACTTATAATATTATGGGTACTGAAATGAGTGGAGCTGATGCAGTTCAATTAGTTCACGATAAAGCTTCTGAGTTATCTGATATTGGTAAAAGAGAGATGATGACTAAGTTTGGTATAGGTGATGATGGACTTATTACTGACAAGTCAGCATTATACGCATCTTTACTTAGAGAACTTAGAGATTCTGGAGGTAATGATAATATGATTAATGCTCTTGAGCAAGAGACTGATCTTGATCAAATACCACAGATGAGAACTAGAGCTCAAAACCTATTCATGAATATGATGGATAAGGCTCTTACTGAAATTCAAACTAGTGGTGGATCATTTATACAGCTATCTCCATTTGGATTGGAAAGTCATGATGGATCTGGTATAAAGATAATATCAAAGAACTATAATGGGGAAGGGCTATTGCCTCCTCGTATATCTGAAGATGGTAAAACCCTACTGCCAGGTCAAGTAATGATGCCTCACAGTCATTTAGCCGCAATCCTTACTAAATTAGGTATGGATATATCCAAAATGAGTGGTGATGACATAATGAATGTAATTACTCCAGGAGTATTAGATATGGTAGGTTATCGTATCCCTAACCAAGGTTCATCATCTAATGATGCTCTTGAAGTTGTAGGAATTCTACCTGAAGGAAGTGGAGATTCTATTATAGGTTATGATGGAATGCCTGCTAAAACTGGGGCAGATTTTGATATTGATAAGATGTTCTTTATGAATTACAATCTTACATTCAATAAAGAGTCTGGTAAAATTGAAAGAGAAACTGAAGGTAAAAAAGGTGTTCAAAATGAATTAGTTGATATATACAGAAGTTTACTTCTAGCTCCATCTAATTATGATAATCTTATGAGAAGTGTCGATGGTACTTTCTTAAAGGACAGTATAAAGAATAATATTTTGAACTCTGACAAGAGTCTTAGCGACATGGAATTCTTTGGTCCAGTACATCAGCTTCGTACTAAGTATGAATACATGACGGGGCAAACTGGAGTAGGAACTGCAGCTAATCAGCTTGTGGATCACTCTATTAGTCAGTCACTTCAAACAGGACTTCATTTTTACTTAGGTATTGGTAACCATACTATGGTTAATGGAAAGAAAGTTACTAGCTTTGATGATGTAAACAAAAACAATAAGCATTCTATATCTGATGTATTATCTGCACACCTTAACGCGAATGTTGATATTGCTAATGATAACTTTATAACTAAGGGTAATCATAATTCTTACACATCTACAGTAAACAATGTTTTAGTTAGAGCTGGTGTAGATTTTGAATTTATAAACATGATAATGGCTCAGCCAGTTATTAAGGATTTAGTTTCTATCGTATTAGCTTCAGAAGGATTAACTACAAAAAGAATAGAAAATCCAATTGGAGAGACTGCTAAAGCTAGAGACTTAGATTTAGAGAGTGCAATGAGAATAGAAGAAGGAGGTCTTTCTAGATTAAAATCTCTATATGAAAATGGAGATATGTTAGTTCCTAGCACAAGTACAGAAGAGCTTACTCTAGGTGTATTTTCCGAGCTAATGTCTATTGGTAAAGAACTTAACGAATCTGTTCTTACTTCTAAGATTGATACTGTTGGTAATGGAGGTTCTCCTGTTAGTAGAATGGTTATGGAGAACAGAATTGCTAGAATGAGTTCAAGATCTAAGAGAAATACTAAAGGTATTCGCGGATATGATTCTAAATTTAAGGGCACTATGCTTGGTACTTACTCAAGGAACAGTATAAGGTGGGCTGGGGACGTTATAACAAAGAATAATTTGTTTACAGGTTCTACTAGAAACACAGATTACATTTACGATACTATAAATAGTCTGATTGGTAATCCTGGAAAGATTGTAGACGTTAAATTAGCTAAGACTATTGAGTCTAACCTATATACTTACTTATATTCTGGAACAGGGATGTTAAATGGATTAGATATTAAAGATATCAACGTAAGAGTTCCTGCTAAAATAAAGGAATTGAAATCTTCAATGCCAAATAACTTCTTTTTACAGAACTTATCACCCACTTCCTCTAGAGGGGTAACTTTTTATGGAGTGGAAATGAATAATGAACCTACGTATTTTCAGAATAGAGTATACAATGCGTGGCTTGACCTATATGAGAATCCTGACACAAAGGACTTTGCAGTAGACATGGTTAAGTATTCATTCGTTACATCTGGGTTTTCAAATAACCTAGCTAAGTTTCACAATAACATACCTGCTGAGATAATGAGAGCAGAAGGATTTAATACTGACTTTTCTGAAATAAGCAGAGAGGTGTTTGAGGGTGATATTAATCTTGAGGAGTTCACAGAGCAATTCTTTAAGCATAGTACTGAGGACAATGTTGTTGTTCCTTACTTAAATAAGGCTGATCTTGGAAAAATAAATGATGGCTATTATGCTGGATTCTATAAGCCTTCGGATGATCTAAGTGTTCCTTCTCCTTACTATGTAAAGCTTAACTTAAAGACTGGTGATCAAACTGGTAAGACTGTAGTTGCTGTATATAAGAAGGTTGGTGAGTCTGAACAAGGAGATTTATACATGAGAACATATAAACTTGGACATAAATATGGCAAGTTTAGCATATTAGAATATAATAAATTCTCTGGTAAAGATATGGGCTCAGTAATGGATGCTGAAAAAGGACCACAGGTACAAAGAACTTCATTAAAGGCTAATGATCTTTCTAATGCACAGAAAAATGGACAAAGAGAAGTGATGGCTATGGTTAGTGGAGAAGAATTCCTTCCTTATTCTCCTTTTTCAAGCAAAAAAGTTGTATCTTTGGACTCAGACAAAAAAATCATGTCAGATGAGGATATAATAGCAAATAACCTTAACACTATAATTGAGGAAGATAATAACTTAAATAACAACTGTAAATAATGAGCTGTAAGATAGAATATAAAGGACAAGAATATACTGAGCAGGAGATAGTAGAAATACTATCTAATGACAAGAATCTTGTAGAGGAATATAGAATTAAAGATATGAACTCTGATCCATTTTTAGTTGGGAAAGAGGAAACAATAAGTGTCTTTGACAAGAAGGTTGCTCACATGAAAAGCATGATGGATGTTGAAGTTATTATTGATGGTGATGTTGAAACATCAAGAGTATTAGCTTCTTCAGACCCAAGAACATTGGCTGCAAATAAGCCAGTAATACTTATCAATCCTAACGCAGTGTTTGACACTACAGTTATACATGAGTTTGGTCACATATTTATTGATTCAATTCCAGGAGGCATGACTAATCCTAGAATAGTAGAAGCTTTAAACTCTCTTAAGAAATCTAAGTTAAGAGAACAAGTTGTTGCTGCTTATCCAGAATTAAGTGGAGAAAAATTAGATAAAGAGATATTAGCTACTGCACTTGGATTAAAGGGTGCTGAAATATGGGATAATGCTCAAGACGCAGGTGCTTGGGACACCTTTATGAAGTGGTTTAGTGACTTTATATCTAGAACATTTAAGATTAATGATTATGCTGTTACAGAGCTTGCTAAACAGCTCCTAGACCCATTGGTGAAGAAGGAAATATCTCAAGAGATGTCTGATTATGCACAACTGCAAAAGACTGGACAAAAAGTTGAGAGTGAGCATCAAGACATAATAGATAAAGTTTCTAATAAGGAAGATGTTCTGGCTAATTCACTTGAAAAATTATACGGTGAGATTGCTTCAAGGATAACTAATCTTGAGAAATGGATAGAAGGATCTACAAATAAGAAGAATGAGGCTAGAGATGCAAAGGCTGGTATAAAAACTTCATACGTAAAAGTTCAGGAGCTTAATAAAGAGTTCAATGATTTAAAGGACGTTAGTGAATTACAAGGTATTAATGCTTATATTAGTTGGTCAGAATCACAGATTAGTATACTACAAAGAAGACTTGCGGGTAGTAGAAAAGATACTGCTTTATACGGAGGAACAAGATATGATGTTTCTGATGACATACTTAAGCAAATGAGAGAATACGTTGATGCATTTGATGTTGTTGACGATATTATTGAATATATTAAAGCTGCAGATGTAGTTGGACCAACCAAGAGAGGGTTTACTGAGAAGCACAGACAGAGGTTCTTAAAGAGAGTAGCAAAGTTATCAAAAGAAGCTCAATCATTCTCTAAGGATATATTATCTGTACAGAGACATAAGTTTGCTGTATTGTTATCTGAGAATGACATAAGAGCATTTACTTTAGCTAAGATAGAGCTAGGTAGAAAGTTTGATAAAATGCATCCAGAAGGAACTGAATCTGATAGATCTAAATATATAGAGGAGCAGTTTAAGATAATAAAGCCAGCTGTTGTTGCAGAGTCTTATGAAAAGAATTTAGCTTTGTCTGTAGCATCTCCAACAGATGTTAGTGCAACTGAAGCATTGTTTGTTAGTGAGAAGCAGGTGAATAGTAGAGCTATACAGTTAGTATCTAGAAACATAGAGGTTGTTGAACTTGCTATATCTGAATTCTATGCTGATGAAGCTGCTAAGATGGATGCAGCTAATAAGTTGTTTTCTGAAAGTGGATTTCAATCTATGGAAGAAAAGTACAAAGGAATGTATGAGAAGACTGATAGTGGTCAGTATTATTTTGCTAGTCAGTATAAATCTGAATTCTTTGAGCAGATGCGTGAAGTTCACGTTAAGACTCAAGATCCTGAACTATACGGTGCATACGATGAAATAGAGATTAACAGTAATGGTGATACATATTCTTATGAGTTGGATGGGAAGAAAAGAACCTTGACATTGCCTGGAGCTATAGTTACAAGTATTGATGATAAGTTTTTAAGATATACTAACAAGAATTCTGAAAAAGGTTCTGATCAGATTCATACTATTCCAAGATCTTTAGCAATTGCTAGGTCAGAACAGAATATATGGACTGAAGAAAATGTTGATAATCCTGCAGATGGAGTTAGATTTCCTAAAAAAGACAAATGGGAGAATAAAGAATTCACTAATCTTTCAGAAAAGAAAAAGAATGAACTTCAAATGTTCAAGGATACTCTTGATAGAAACGCAAAGAACACTAAAGGTAGCTCATTAAAAAGAAAATTTGGCGATGCTGAATTCTACTTATTGCCTGGAAATAGAAAGGATTCTATGGAAAGAATGAAGAGTTTAGACGGGAAAGGATATATACTAGATTCTATACAGAGCTTATATAAGGTTCAGGAAGATGAATTTGATATTGCTAGTGGATCTGATACTAAGAACTTAAGTGTGTCTGCTAACGCGGCTAACCAAGAGAGATCTAGAGTAAAGATGCCTTACAGAAATAAAATACTAAACCCAAATGATCAAAGTATTGATTTGCACAGTATGGTATTATTAGACAGTGCTATGTCAAAGAACTTTGAATTAAAGAGTTCTATTGAGGCTCAAGCACTAATAGTTCTTGATGTACTTAAAGAGAGAAAGACTGAAGCTACACAAAACTTAACTGGTAGAAGAAAGGTTCACGCAAGTAATCCTGACTTAGCTCTTTATAATGATAGAGATAAAACTAATAAGGATGCTGAAATGCTTGAGAGCATTATAAGCAACAGAATACATGATATAAAGTCTGTTGACGCAGGATCTTTGGGTGGTGTTGCTGATATCAATAAGGTAACTGCAGGTTTACTTAAGTATTCTGGTATGACTGCTTTAATTGGTAACTGGGCTAACTCAATTGTAAATTACAATGTTGGTACTGTATCTAATTTTCTAGAAGCTGTAGGAGGTGAACAATTTAACCTTAAAGATTTAGCTAAAGCAAAGAAAACTTACTGGCGAGATGCTAAGGGTATTCTAGACGATGTATTTGGTAACACAAATGTTGATCACTCTAGGACAAACTTATTCATAAACATATTCAATGTTGTTGGGGAGAAGAGTCATCTTAAACACAACTTTAGTACAGGTAACTTATCTCAAACTATTGACATGGGGTCTCTTAGACCTATTGCTAAGATGGGTGAACACATGGTTCAAGCTCAACTTATGTACGCAATAATGCATTCAATAAAGATTACCAATAAAGACGGACAATATCTTGATAAAGATGGTAATGTTGTATCTTCTAAAGAAGAAGCGGCTTCAATGGATGAAGTTATTGAATTCAAAAAAATAGATAATGGGATAAGCTTAGTTCTGCCTGACTTTGTAGGAGGTAACTCTTTTACTGGAACGGGAACAAGAGAAATGATGTTGCTTGATATGAGAAACTTAATTAAGAAAAAGATTGAGGATGCTCACGGTAGATATGATTCTGATATTCAATCTGCATCTCAAAGAATGTTTTGGGGTAAAGCATTTTGGTTCTTAAGAAAATGGATTGAGCCAGGTTTATATAGAAGATATAGAGGTATAGGTAGTGCACGTAAGAAGCATTCAGAATTAACTGATGAAGATAGGTTCTTTTCTGATGACCTTAGAATGTACCAAGAGGGATATTACACTACTGCAATAAGATTTGTAGGGGAACTTCTTCGAGCTGTAAAGAGTGGAAGTCTTCAAGAGGTTAAGGATTTCAATAAAAATCTACTTCCTCATGAGAAAGCTAATAAGAAAAAGGCAATTACTGAATTATCTATTATAGTTGGTCTCTTCTTAGCTCACGGACTATTAGATGATGAAGATGAGGCAGACAAGAATCTTATAGCTAAGTATCTTATTAACAGACAACACGCTGAGATGTCATTCTTTATTAATCCAGGTGAGGCAGTTAAGATTGCTGAGTCTCCTACTGCAGGAATGGGAACACTTAAAGCTTTTATTAGGTTGTCATCTCAATTAATGTCACCTACTGAAAGGTATGAGAAAGGTGTTAATAAAGGAGAGTTAAAGCTTACTGAAAGGTTTAGAAAGATTAGACCAAGGTGGAGAGTTTTCAATGATATCAAAGAATCAGAGAAATTCCTTAATAAGTAGACAAGGGGTTTAAAAAAAAAGGGGTTTAAAAAAAAAGGAGAGATATTGCATAAAGCAACGTCTCTCCTTTCTAATTTTACTCCTTTCTAGAATAATCCTACTATAAATTCACCACGTGCAGATTTTGCTTCTGCTAACGTGTTGTACATTCCTACATACATACTATGTAGTCTACTATTTGATGATTTACCCGCATATTTTACACGTGCCTCAAATCTTCCATCACCCATTTGTACTATTCCTTTACTAATTGCTTGTCTACTCATCTTCTTCTGGTTTTAAATTATAAATTATTAATCTTACTATTTTTTACTTCACGGTATTCACCGAATCCTCTATGCTTGTTTTTGATATAAAAGTTCTCATAAGCTATATCTAAGTCTGCAACCATTTCCATTTGTTCTTTACTCTCATATTGAGAATATGTTGTTGGTCCTACTTCCTTAAAGTTTTCATGATGCTGTATGAACAGCTTTAACCTACCATCCTTCTGGACAGCAGGGTAAACTGTGCAATTATTACTCAAAGCAAATCTCATAGCCAATATGTTCCTCTGCAAAAATCTGTGTTCTACATCAATCTTTCTTTTCCTCTTTTGCAGTATCTCTTCTTGACTTAGCCTCTTCTTCTTTACTTCTTTCATCTTCTATTTCTTTTATCAAGTCAGTTAAATCTATTTGCTTATTCATTACATTGAAAATTCAGTTCCGTCACTAACTACAGGAAGTGCTAAAAGATCTCTTAGTCTATCTGGTATTGTAGAATTCCAAAATCTTTTATTATTAGCCCAGTTTCTCTGTAACCTATTTGGCATCCACCCAAAATTTGTATTACGATGTTCTGAATCTAAATCTGGACAGTTCTTGTAACTTCCAATCACTGGCTTTAACATAGATTTGTTTAGAATTAAAACATCAGAATCATCTCCTTCACAAATTATTCTACCATATCTACTAATTATAGTTAGTACTTCAATATAACCTTTCATTCCTAATATTTCGTCACTTATTACATAGAACATAACTCCCTGGAATCTATGATCAGCATCTTTATTTAGTACAACAAACTGCCCTTTCTTTATTCCTGCTACTTTTTTTATTGGTATTTTAAACATTTTATTTGATTTTTTTGTTGCACTTAATGTGCTAATTATTATTTTCCATAATATATTGGGTGTAAATAAAACACTCTACACCCATATATGTATAAATCTCCTTCTTCATTAGATAATTTCACAAGATCCACCTGCACATGCAACGGTGTCACCAATTGTTGTATTATCGTCCGCCTCGTAGATTAACGTTAAGTCAATAGGATTTTCCTGTATGTACTTAAGTTTTCTATTAAACACTTCATCAGATACTTCCTCGAAAGGAGCATTCTTATAAGAGCCTCCATCAAATGGTAATACAGATAAACCATTAAAGCTATATCTGTTATCCCACATCCATTTACCAACTTCATCCCATTCAGTGTCTTTTACGGATACTGTTGCTGAAACATTGTTAGTGTTAGGACCTCTTCTGTGACCTGTCTTTACCCATTCTAAATTAAGTGACTTAACTCTTTCTAGCATTTGTAAAGCTGTCTCATTCTCTCTTAAAATAGCTCCTTCTGGTGCAATTTGAGGAATTCCTATTACTGCACTATTAGGGTCATAATCCATAACTTGAATTAATTCACTATGGTGCTCTGTAAAGAAATTATATAAGTCATCTCCAACTCTACATTGAATGTTTCTTATATATTTAGGTGCATGCCATGCGTGACATCCAGATGCAGTTCCTACTACACAAGATGTTGTGCCTGCTGGCTTAATAGTTGTAGTTCTTGCTGCTTGATTAATTCCAATAAGATCTGCTACTCTTGCATTTTCTTCCATTCCAAATCCTGTAGCTGTCTCAAGGTCTAATCCTATTAATTTACCATCACCAATTCCCGTAATTCCAATACCTATTAAAGCATCTTTTTCAGTGTTAACTTTCCATATACTTCTTAGGTAATGGAAATCTGTAATACCTGCCTGAAGAGTTCCAAAGAATCCTCCAACTCTAGCTCTGTCATTAAGATCATCTTGATCTGTAACAGTTCCAGCGTTAATTTCTGTTAGATTACAGAAAGTAAAAGGTCTTAAAGATATTTCACAACAAGGGTTAGTTCCATATTCAGGATCATTGGTAAAGTATATACCAGGTTCTCCAGAGTTAGAATCAACTACCATTGTCCATAAATCATCAAATTCCTCTTTCTTAACTTCATCTCTAATTATAACTGCAGAGTTATTAGCTCTTCCAAATTCAGGAGATGTCTCCCACCATTGTCCATGCTTACATGTTGCCATTTCTTTATCATCTAAAGAGAATAAAGCAATTAATGCAGCTCTACGAATGCCTCCTGCTAATACAGCATCAGCTATAAAACAACATATTCTGTGAGCTTCTACTGTAGTTAATTTAGATCCTTCTTCCTTCTGCTTAAGAACCATTTCTATCTTCATTAAAGCTATCCTTAATGGATCTGGTCCTGGTGCTTTACCTCCTGCAGTAACTAACATAGCTCCTTTTTCTCTAATATCAGAGAAATCAAATCTAGGCTTAACTTTAGTCTTACCTAAGTAAGATTTCATTAGCTGTTTAACTGCATCAGCCCAACCTTCAATAGAATCTCCAATAAGAAACTTAGCTTCTTTAGTTGGTAATACAATTGCTGGTAATTTAGCTACGTGATGTCTTTGAACAGAATAACCTGCACCTGTGCCTCCTAATAATAAAAACATAAGCTCACTAAAAGCTCTATAATCATCTATTGGCATGTAACTACAATTATACCCTCTAGCTTCATTCTTCTCAATAGCAATACCTGCAAATTGCAGTGCTCTCATTGAAGGTAAAACTTTCTTATTGAAGATATAACTGGAATTTGATACTATCTCTTGAGACATTGGTGATAATTCTGACGGATCAGCAGTTTGCCAAATCAAATCATCTCCCTTTGCGCCATACCTTTTAATAAGCATGGTGATGTAACGGATGTCTATCTCCTCCCAGGTTTCTCTCCTATTTAAATCTTTTTGAAACTTAGCATACTTCGTGTATACTACCACATCAGCTAGGATCTGCTGAGTGTTGAACTCTTTTTTCTCATTCATATAAATCTTTGGTGTTTTCTTGGACTAAACTTAATATTGAGGCAAAATCACTAAAAGTTTCTGATGCCATAACAGGAGGTGATGATAATTCATTCCCCTTTGGTATTTCGCATTTCAGATCTTTTTGCATTTGCTTCCTTAAAGTCTCATCTCTGTTAAAAATTTGTTTTAGTTGTTTCATCTTCGTAAATCCTCTCATTTCTAGTATACCATATACATCTCCCTTATCCTTTTCACTGAATTCACTATACTTACCTGCTTTAAATAATTCTATAGTAGCTTGTATTCTATCTGTAGATTTAAACTTGTAAAGTACGTGGTCGTCATAGTCTTCATGCCCTACATATAGGGGATGTTTAGCCAATATCTCTTCATAGTCAATGTAAGCTGGCTTTGATGAGAATTTGTATACTACGGAATATAACTTTTCTTGGGAATTGTTTTCTAGGTATGATCCTACGATCCTATTTAAGAATTTGAAACCTATTTCTCTTGCAAAGATAGGCATAATATAGGTCATACTCTTTGTTGGGAGTAACGTTAATTTAAATTTCTTCATCTTCATTCTTTATTAGATTACTTAGGAATCTTCTTCCCTCGTTGTTAAACACTTCTTTTTCGTAAAGATTACCATTGTCAATATAATCATTATAGAGTCTTAGTAATTCTTTAATTCCTTTATGTTTAAACCCAAATCTATCAGTAAATCCATCTAAACCAGCCTGATACAAATCATCTGGTACTACCCATATAGTAGGCTTGTAAACATTCAACTTGGATAGATATACAAATTCAAAGTTAGATACTGTGTATCCAGCTAAATCTGCATCTTGCCTAACTATCTCAAGCATTGCTAATCTATACAGACTAGCTTGTAGATAATATTTATGAAGCAACATTACTTCATCAAACATATCTGCAGGAGATTCTCCTGTTTTTAAATCTACAGGATATATAGTTTTGTTTTCGTGATCAATCACTAAACAATCCAACATTCCTTTTACATTTGTTCCATACAAGTTAACAACAAACTTATATTGGTATATCAATTCCATACCATCATTCTTGTCAAAGTAAACTCTAGTAAAATCATGAGTCTTTAATGTATTAGCAGCTTCTTCAGCCATTTGCCACATCTCATCTTTAATATGAATTTTACCCATAGAGTTTAACTTATCTGCAAAATATACTCTGTTCTTGTCTACCAATATAGTATCCAAGACCTTTTGATCCGAATACTTAGCATAAACATTTAATTTTCTTGCAGATGAGACTATCTTATTTGAATGCGCATCTAATACAGTTTTAGAGCCTTTTATAGCCACTTTATCT
>Ga0209092_10002944_pt1 | contig 15193 bp, 7 predicted proteins | sample FraStrMetagenome_FD_187446 | JGI IMG/M metagenome (GOLD analysis project Ga0209092, IMG submission 187446) | Marine eukaryotic phytoplankton communities from Arctic Ocean - Fram Strait ARC3M Metagenome (SPAdes) (version 2) | ecosystem: Environmental > Aquatic > Marine > Oceanic | place: Fram...
CGACCGGGATGGATGGCCATTCTCATGGTCGTTGTTTTTAAAACTTACGTATGTAGGCTGTAGTATGTTGTAGTATGTTTGCTTGTAGAGCGTACGTCGTTCACTTCTCGAGCCAAATAAAAAAGTATCTTATCACATACATTCATTATGCAAGTCCTTGCTGATATCTTTGTTATCATCTTCTGATTCCCATTATTAACTGCAATTCTCTCGATGTCTCCCCCGAGATAATATTCCGGTTCTCCAACCCCCTTTAATTTAAACCTTCCAACCTCTTTGAATTCATCCATGATAGACATCGGATCTCTTGCTGCTACAATGAGATCGTCAACGTAGACGGCAATATAATCGAAGCCGTCTTTCGTTTTCCTCATCCATAGGTCGGCATCTGCATATGATGGATAAAATTTCATCTTTAGAAGGACTGTAGCACAGGCCTCATGACATCTAGCAACGGAGGTTTTCAATCCATATTGAGCCTTATTGATCACCAAGATTCTTCCACTCAAATTTCCTAAATCAATCTTCGTGTAGACCTTTTCTTTTGTTTTTCCATGAAGGTAAGCATTTTAACACCTGCCGCAATTATGAGTAGTCCATTGAGATCCGCAATGAAGAATAACAATCTCACGGTTTCAATGGATACCACTCTAGAATAGATGTCACTATCATCTGGATTTGTCCAATTTCCTCCTGCTACTAACCTCACTTTCCTTCTTCCATCGAATTTACAATCTAGGACGAAATGGGGGGGAATAAATTGATATTCACTTGCCAGCTCTTCCACATTATCAATTATTTTGAAGGTATCGTGTTCCAACAATTCATTGACCTCTTTATTAATCGCATCTAACCATAATTGATTTCCATTTTGTTGATCTAATAGTAGAGCTTGTTTGATGAATTTAGGAATCTCCACTCCGAATTTATAAGTTTTAAATAGCCTCTTCACTTTGGATTTATATACTCGAACTGCTCTTATGAATCGGCTTGGGTCCTTGTGGTACCGTTTACACCACTTCCATCCCTTTAAATCGAATAACTGGTGGTCGTGTGCGTATCTCGCCATCGTCAATGGGTCACTGGACTTGATCAAAATCATTGGCTCCCAGGTTTCTTCTCCATTAGTCCATAAGATATTTAATAACCAAGCATTTTTAAATTTCTTGTGCCCAATAATCCTTTGAAAAGCATATAATTCTGCATTTTCTTCTTCGTTTTTACTATAATAATTGATCAGATCGTTGTATGTCATCATCGTTTCGCCTCCATTTAGGAATTCCAGGATAAATTTTCCTTCCTGTGGAGTCCATTGCACGACCTTAGCTCTCTGTTGCACATTATTGTGTTCTGCGATGAAAGTGGATTCAATCAGTTCCTCTGGATTGATGATTGGCTTTTCTTTTACACCAATTAAATCCTTTGTCGACTGTACAATTTGCTTCGGCTCCACAGTTGTTGTATTCCGATTCCATTCTAGGTGGGACAGAGAATCTTCATCTCCCCATACGTGGTGTATGTTCTGATTTTCAAATATCTCTTGTTCACCAGCATATGGCTCTGCATTATTTTGAAATGCATCCTGGACATCGACTGATTCTTCATCCTCCCCAATTTTATTGGTGAGTAAACCACGATAATTCACATTTTTTGTATCTAACGCAGACCTGACTCCACTCCGTGCTATAACAGTATTTGTGTCTGTTAAGACATAATATGTTAATGCATCTCCCATGGATTCCGCTAGCCCAAGGAACCGACTTAGTAATTCTTTTGATTGTGGAAAAGGTTGAGTCCTGTCTAGATAATATATTGGTTGAAAAAAACAAAATTGCACTAAAGCTGAGATGTCGGGAGTTAAACCAAAAGCTTTCTCAATCGGAGTTTTCCACTTTAGGGTGGCATTCGAGGTATGGTTCATGACATCAACTGCGTGTTTAGTAGCGTAGGACCATAGTGTGTCCAGGGCATTCGTATGATCTAGGATTCTATTCGACACCTTCTTAATTTCCTGTATCTTACGTTCAGCGTAATTCTGGTTTGGGTGGTATGGTTCTGTAGTGTGTATACTTACATTATACTTACGTAGAATATCTTTCCATGCACGACTGGTTTCCATTTTCGCATTATCTGAAAGTAAGTGATATGGAGCTCCAACATCTGTAATAAATTGTTCTAACGTTGCCGGGCCTTCCGATTCAGTCCTCATTCCATATACTTTGGTATACATACTACTCCTACTACCTACGAAGATTTGCATACATGTATGCATATCACTAATTGACGTCACTGAAGAAAAGAAGGTATCTGTGCAATACGTTTCTCGGAGCCTATTTCTGTTTAACTGTGGAAATCTTGATTTATAATGGTGTCTCATTGGTAGCCGTAGATGAATCTTTGCAAGTTGTGTAGTACACTTTAACGCTTTCTTAACGATTGGTATAGGCATCCAGGCTAATTTAGCCTGATATTTCTGGGGATCTGCGTCATCCGTGACAGATTTACTTGGATTTAGCGATACATTGTATGTTCCTCTGAAGTTATCATCCTCAAATAGATCATGTTGAAGATCACATTTAGGGGTTGCATTATCTGTGACGTCCCATGTCGCATCTGACGTAAGTACAAGTCTAGTACAATTTTCCATTTCATCATCCGTAGGTTCCCTACATGAAAACACTAGCAATCAATTTTTCACATTCAACGAGATTTCCAAATCATGCACTACGAGACATTGTTTCCCTCCATGAAGTCTTGCCACATCGTGGACTTCTACTCAATGAGACCGGGCCTGGAATGTGCTGAGGAGGGAGGTATCATTCCCTTCGACATAGATGGCTTCGTTGACGACCACCAGGTACGTGGCCGAATCAATTTCGACTGCCGCGATTGCTGTAACGACAGGGAACTTGTCCATCTTGTTAGAAACTGTATATCCTTGTACTTGTTATGATTCAGTGGCTCATTCACTGAATCTATTAATAAATATATTTGTTGTTGCAACTATCGTTATTTCATATTATAAGCTAATAATTATTCATATCATAATCTTTCTCAATATCAAATATTAAATTTGATATTTGCTTTTTGTATGACAATAATATATATTTTGATATATTGTCACACTCCCTCTTGATAGAATACTTACTAGCTTACCAGCCGCTATACTTCTTCCTCAGATATGCAAACTGGGGAGCCTCTAAAGGCTTAGTCAGGGCATCTGCTAACTGCTCTGACGAGTCAATTGAATGCAAGGTTATGGTCTTATTGACATGTCGCCTAAAATGATGATATTTTATGGCGATGTGCTTAGTGCGAGGGCTGAACTGTCTGTTCTTCGCCATCGCGATGCAACTTTCATTATCTTCATAAACCTTGCAATCTAACTTATTTTCATGTTTACGTAGCTTGCAATGTACTTTCGGTTTCACCGTCATTAACGGAAATATTTTATTGACTTCGTCCATAAGTTGCATTATACTTAGGACATCTCGCATTGCAGTTGATAGGGCAATGTATTCGGATTCAGCCGTTGAGAGTGATATCTCCGTTTGCATACGACTCGCCCAAATCAACGGACAACCAGCATACATGACAATATATCCAGTTCTGGATAATACATTATCAGGGTTGTCTGCATCCGCTTTAGCCCATCCACCTGCGAAATCCGCATCCACATAACATTCTAATCCCTTATTCAAATCTGGCTTATACTTAATACCACGATTCTGAGTTCCAAGTAAGTACCTGCCTATACGCTTTACTGCTCTTTCATGTGATAGTTTAGGGTTCATCGAAAAGCGAGCACATTGATGTACTGCCATAGAAACATCGGGCCGCGTCGTGCCCTGAAGGTATGTTAACATGATACCAATAGCCGTACGATAATTCCACGTGTTGTTTCTCGGGAGTCCCTCTAAATCCTTATGTAGCAAAGGTTTCACCGCAGGTGTCGGCCTTGTATTGCAATTGCCCTCATTTGTCTTAATTCCTAATACGTCCAAAACCCTTTCAATCAAGAACGGTTGCACCAATTCAAATCCTCCAATTTTATCGTACACCACATCGACTCCCAGGTATTTCGACAAAGAACCTTCATCGGTGAGTATATAATTTTTGCGCTTTAAATTATCCACCAACTTTTCTAAAACATCTTTATCTTTTGCTATTGCAATCATATCGTCAACGTATACGAGAATTATGCAATCTTTGCGAATGAACACGCATTGATCTATCTCCGAGCGGACGAATCCTTCTGATTCTAAACCTGAGGTGAGTTTATTGAACCAGTTTAGAGACGCATCGGCCAATCCATACAAGTTTCTTTTAAGTTTTAACACATATTGCCCTTTTGCTCCAAAATGGAAACCATATGGTAATTCCATATAAACATCCCTCTTGAGCTCGGCTTGTGGAAATGCTAAAACGAAGTCAATAGACTTTGTTTCCAACTTATGCAAAATGGTAAGTATCATCAACAACCTTACACTTATCCAGTTGACTACTGGGGCGTAGGTTTCCCAGTAGTCCACTCCCCACCGCTGCATTCCTCCATGTGCATTTAACCTTGCTTTGTGCTTATATATTCTTCCATCAGGGTGGCGTTTTCGTTTGAATGCCCACACACTAAGGATAGTTTTAGCACCAGAAGGTAAGAGTCTTCTTTCCACCAGTTCCCAATGATCTCGCGATTCGTGATCATTTATTTCTTTGACCATGGCTAATGCAAAATCCTTAATATCTTTCAATTTGAGCATTTGGCTTAACGTGAAGACATCGTTGTGTGGAGATATATTGGCGAAGACGAGGTGATGGCATTCGTTGATGGAGCCATCGAACAAAACATTTATGTTGTGGAAATGCGTCACAAAAGCAGTAAGTCCATCTTCCTTTAACTTGGTATAATTCGCTTTTATAGACTCAGCCGTGACTCCAAACATTCTTTGCACTGCTGGGTCACTTGATTCTATTGCTTTCTTTGATGGTTGTGGATTCCTGGAGCTCCTTCTACGCGTTAAATTATCCAGGTCAGGTAGAGTAGGTTGCAACATTATTTTAATATTTTTATCTCCCTCTAAATGCAGGTTTTCATTGTTGCCTGGAGCTCCCTCTGTATCCATAATATCCTTATTTTGAAGTTTTGTCGCTGAATTCCTAGATTCTCCCTCTTGATGAGGTAAGTGATCATTTGACTCATTATTGGATTCAAGCCACAACTTAGTCAACTCATAATCATTCTCTGACACTTCTTCCGATTTGGAAACAATCTCCAACCATGTTGGAGGCACATCACCCGAAGCCAGATATGGTACTGTCGAAAAAGAATCATCGTATGCAACGTGGAATTGGGGGCTTACATGTAAAGAACGGGGGTTCAGCACCAGCGCCACTGTTCCAGCATGACAAGGTGAGTGCCCCAAGTATATCCCTAGTCTAGACCTCGGCTCCCACTTTGCCTTCATGTTTCCTGATTGCAGAGATGAATCAAGGATATAGCAGGGACAGCCCCAGGTATGTAAAGTCTTTAAATCCATTTGATTCGAATTTTTACAGAATTTTTGAATAGGGGATCTACCTCTCACATCAACATCCAAATTGTTATACAGGAGCTCTGCATATTTATATGCGAATGGCCATAATATCACCGAAATCATCGCCGGCCAATGCCGCTTTGCGTGAAGGAGAATTATGCGTGCTTGCGAAGACAGTTTCTGAAAATGGCGCTCAATAATCCCATTTTGATGGTGAGCACCAACTGCACAAAAATTGATTGTTTGTTGTGCATGTTTAACATCTTCCCTAAAAGATTTTTCGGCAAAGCGACCATTGTCTGCTCGATATTTCTTAATTTGTACACCACAGGTAGCTGCATGCGACTCAAAAGCATGTTTCGCGGCCAGCGTCTGATCCTCATCTAACGACGTTTGAAGGGAAGAAAAGCTGTAACCCGTGTGGTTATCGAAAAATCCTGTGGCTCCGCACACGCGTGCATTGGTGTGTCTGCCACTTATTCTAGGGACAAGCCCTGGTTGAGCGACTACCAGTTGATCCACAGAAACATTCGCTCCAGGGTAAGCCTCATTTGCTTTTCTTATAGTTTTAATAGAGTTAACTCCTTTGCTTCTCCACGCTCGTTTTCGCATTTTTCCAAAGATGCATGAGGGGCAAAGGATTTTCTGTCCTTTCAGTTTGGCAAATTTTCGAGGCAACAAATTATTTTCTACTAATAGGTCCATCTTCGCAAAAGGTAAGTATCCGTACTGATCATGGACCACTTTCCATTCTTTTTGCAGATCTGATAGCGGAGATGGATTACGTATATAGTCAATCTCTTCTTTCGTCAAATTTTTCGAATTTTGCATAAAATCTTTTGCCGCATTAGGAATAACTGATATATCCGTTTCATCTTTTGCAATTATGTTATCTTCCAAAGCCTGAATTTGCCTATCATCCCTAAATTTAATGTTATATAAAACTCTTTTAGTAATTTCATCTTTTGTAATAGACTCAATAATACCTCTTTCAACATGATCAGCGTTTTTATACGTCACTTCTTCTCCACACCCGTAGATTGCTCCAATCGATTTGGATGTGTGAGGACTTTTCGTATGGTAACATTGTTGACTGATTGGGCATATTGCATCTATGAAATTGCAAAACCTGTGGAAAGCAGCAAACCCATCGTTAACTGGCATTTCTGGCATATCAGATTCCGAATGCCGAAATGTTTTGCTATATTTTCCTTCATCCCAGGAAAAGATTGAATCTTGCCCGGAAGAATTTATTCGCGTGCCTTTGCAATTGTAATCTCCAATTGCTTTCGAAAAAGCACCGACACCAAGGATATTAACTGGCGAATCAGGTATATGGAAAACCTGAGGTATCAAAAACTTATGATATTTTCCATTGTCGTCCTTCCAACCAATGTTCAAAGTTCCAACACCAACTGGGGAACCTTTACCAACTGCTGAAGAGACGCCACAAGTCGTACCAGGATTTAATTTCGTATAACTATCCTTGGAAAAAATTTTCTTATGTCGCCAAATGATACAGTTGGCTGAGTTATCCACTATAATGGTATCTGAGTCACCATCAAATACCTCCAAGCGTAATTTGGCGCCATTATCATTGTTTTGAGATTGAAAAACCGTTGGTTTTTGTTCAAACTTTTTAACTTTTTTAATGCGTTTGTATCCCTGCCACACCGTTAAAATTAACACGGACACCGAAATGCAACACATGGTCAATTTTATGGGCCAACCGTTCGGCGGAAAAGCTCCAACTTTGGAGCGACATTTATTCCAACATTCAATCAAATTATATGGAATTGAATGTTTGTACGTAAAATGTGGACGAGACAAGAACACCAAATCCTGGGCATGTACATTGTGTATTTCTGTGAATACGCACATAGCACTAGGAAGGCTAAGTAATCGAAATTTGGAGACATTTCTGATTCTCATTGATCTCTTTCTTATTTTTCTATGTAGAACCATATCTAAATTGATGATCCAATATTCATACACAGGGTACAGTATTCTTCCACCGACACATGTCATCCATAAGAGGCACAAAGAAGACCACCATATTACCCAGTCAGAAAATTGACGCACGAACAATACGATTTTACGTAGTAACCAAGCATAGTGTGGATCCATATCCACATGAAAATAAAAATAAATTAGGCGGTAAATTATCCTCGCCATCCGAAACATCGCCAAAAAGGGAAACATCATGAAATACCACCATTGTACCCCCAATTTGCCGCCTATCTGTTCCTGGCGATTCAAAAATCCGGCTCATTTTGCGATTCCTCCAACAATTCATCAAGTTGCGCCCCGGAAATATCACAGTGAGTCATTAAAGCTGCTTTTAAATTATCATTTATATAGAGCTTTTTGGTTTGATCATCACTACTGGGATTTGCTTCTTTCCTCTCATCTGTTTTCTTTTTACGGAACTGAGCTTTATTGTTTTTCCATTCTTCATGTTCCTCAGGCTTGTGAGTTACATAAAGCCCATCGTAAGAACCTTCGACCTTATGATGGGGGCACCAATACCAAGTTTTTCCATCTTGCTGGACAGAATCTTGGGTTTTCTTCATCCTCCAAGCTTTGATAGAAAGAAAATCCCCTTTTTGTCTGGGTTCAGGAGCTGCCTTTGGCTTCGGCGCTGATCCATTTGTTACCATAGCGGAGTACGATTTCTGCACAGCCACCAATTGCTCAACTTGCGTTGTTAATGCCATAATTTTGGCATCTTTGGGGTCTTTATCATCCCAACGATTAGCCGACACGGCATTATTGTAGATGGTAAGGGCTTCAGCAATGATCTGGTTCGGTTGTTTGTTGCCTCCGATCTCCCACGCTTGGCGTTCATCTCGAATGCGAGATGCGAAATCGGGATTGGGTACCGTTTGCAGAGCGTTGAAGAGGTCAAGCTGATAATCTTGGTGAGTTTGACCTTTCTCTTCGATTTCTCTATATTTTGAACGCATAAAGTCTGTTAGCTTTTTCACGTTATGTTGGAATTTCGCAGACGTAGCGTTCCTCAAATCCGTTTTGAGTTCAGATATTCCTACTCTCGTAGAAGGGTTACATGCCTGTAACAACAACCATAGCATCATTGGACCGTCCATCTCTTCCTTGTTCGCATTTGACCACGTATACATTTCAGCCTGATTTTTTAAAATCTCCATATCGGCCGTTTAAGATGTCCCATGATACGTTTGGCGATCATGCGACTGCGGACTCTGCGGAAAAACGCAGGACGATGAGCTTGATTATTCGCAGGGTCAAGGTCCTCAAGAACATAACCATCAGGAACTGGTGTGTTCAACAAAGCAGCCTGATTTCCCCAAGTCTTATATGCTTGTCGTTTCATGTGTTCTTCTGTCAACACTTTATGGTCTTTCAATAAATTTTTATTCGTATTGGCATCTGCTTCAGGAATTGCCCGAATAAGTGCACCCCAACCGAAATTGGTAGAGTCCCTCCTCATTAAGTCAAGAAACTTTTGGGCCGTGGAGATATTCAAATCGAATTTCTCATCTTCTTTGATTGCGGTTGTAGCTTTCAAATAAAGTTTCGCACCGTCCGTAGTGCCAGGGTTGATGTCACCATGGTACGGGTCATCGACGAAGATCGCCGCAGGTTGTTGCTGAGCCATTCTCAATATTCTTTGTTGATTCAAATTTCTATTTTGCACAGGTTGATTTCTTGCCTGATTTCGAATTTGTGGCACGTTTTGAATTTGAGGAGGTTCTGGAATATTTTGAATATCGCGCGGATGCTCTCGATTATTCAAGATTTGAAAAATTCGAAAATATTGTTCAACTGTAAGGTCAGGGAAGCAATCTTCTAAGACTCTTAATTGTTGATCGTCTTCAGGCGATTGCGTCTGAAGGTAAAGTTGATAACGGGCACGAAATTCAGGAGTAAGGAACCTTCTAAACGATTGACGAACCATTTACTATATCAAGAACTATTTTTGGGACTTCCCGTAATAGGTTTAATACCGAATTACACTGTATTTCGCTTCTCTTTGATTGTATGACCTTCGCTTATGTCAAAGAGGAATAAATGCAATCACCGAAATTAGGAATCGAATTTAGGTGGAATTGCGAAGTGGGTAAAGAAAAAAAACGTTATCCACAGAGCAATCTGATAAACTGTTATGATTCAGTGGCTCATTCACTGAATCTATTAATAAATATATTTGTTGTTGCAACTATCGTTATTTCATATTATAAGCTAATAATTATTCATATCATAATCTTTCTCAATATCAAATATTAAAGTTGATATTTGCTTTTTGTATGACAATAATATATATTTTGATATATTGTGTCACAGTACTGTGACTGTTCTACTCGTTGTAGATTCCACCCTGCAGCCACTTCCCACTAAAGTGGTATCACAACCACCATCTACTAACACTTCTCCTTGGCGTAACTCTTTGTTCTCTTTCATGGTGGTGGCGTTGGCGCTAAACCTGACTTTCTTGAGTGAGTTGCTATTACTGTGGAATTGATTTTCTCCAAATTCCTCGGCGAAATCTGAGAAATACTCATTATCTGGGGGTAGGAAATCCCAGTAGTTCCTCTGGGTGTTCGGTGCTGTGTATCGTCTTGGTAAGTAAGTGAAATAGAACGCTCCATATTTCGATTTCTGCATAACTGGTGTCGTATATGCTAACCAAGCCTTCCTTTCCAATTTCGATGAACGAACGATCGCCTCTTGTACCTCTTCATACGTGAATGAGCGCACACTTTCCTATTTGTATCCCATTATCTTCATCATATTTGCGCGATGGAAAACCAAGGTTCCTCTCTGTTGTTGATCTAGTCTTGTTAGAAGCCATCTGATCTTCTACGTCATAGGCTTCCTCCTCAAACTGTGCCTGGTAACCAGATGGAAGGTAAATAGAAAGAAGAACACCTGCTGATCGTAACATGAATTCTACAATCATTCGATGTTCATTTTCATCAATCTCATCTACTTTTTCTTTTTCTCCTTCTTGGTCGTACCTTCCGCGCATAACTTCGTTTAATTGCTTGATCATCCGGTTGAATTGTGCATGATCTTTATTGTCTCCTCCCATGTGCGGAATGTACGCCATTGGGACATCTTGATCTTGTTGGTTTCCACTTTGCGCATCGCGAGTTCGGTCTAGTTCTGCTCCACAGATCTTCCTTGGTGCTTCAGCGCTACTATCATCGCTACAACTATAACTGGTAACTCTTGTTGGATCTATTAGCAGACCTGGTATCTGTCTTTCGGTCATTCGTCCTAGTTCTCCTGTTGGATCTGTTGGCTCTCCTAGCATGTTTCGATTGACTTCCCTCTACAGAAATAGATTTCCTCCTGATCTCAATGACTGCGTCATGGTAAGTTTTATCAGGATTCATTTCTAATGTATCCTTCACAACATGATAAGCCTCATCACAAATGTTATTCAGGAAGTTTATCTTAGCCATCTTTAGGTCGTATGGTTTCCCCATATCTTCAAGATCCCGCAAGGCCGTCTCAAACTTCTCCATAAAGAGCTCTGCTCTACCATGAGACGTGGTGGTAAGTTTATGTGTGGCCAAAACTTCTAACGCTGCCTTTGCTAACGTTTCTTGCGATCCTTGTCCTTCGTACCACTTGTCGAGTTTCATCCATGCAGACCTTCTGTCCATAGTGCTTGCGTATCGCTTTACCCTGGATAAAGCCGTGCTTTCCGCCAGGGAAAACTCGAGGATAGATTGAAGAAATCCATTGCGGGACTTGTGGATTGCATACTCTCCAGAGTTCACATCCGTAGGTACGTTGTATGATTTTTCAATGATTTGCGAAAAACCATGCATATTCGCTAATGCTTTAAACTTCTGTTTATAGGACCTCCAGGAATTTAGTTTCACATCAAATGCGGGGTAAAACCTGATGTCTAGCTTGACGTATGGTATACCAGACATACCATCTGGAAAAGGAGCTTCAATTGTTTTAGGACCAACATCAACATCAATGTCATTATTAGGTAAGTCAATAGTCTTGAGTTTCCTAGATTCTTCCATCAGGAAATCATCCCAAATTTCGTGAATAAATTCTTCCTTCCAATCAATTCCAGTGAACCTGGTATCGGGATTTTCATTTGCATACTTCTCACACCATACTTTGAACATTCGGATAGGTTTGAGGTGCCCCAAATACATCACCACATCGGGGTGCTCTTGTTGAATCCGTTCCAGTTCGGTATCCGTACAGGTTGCTAGGATGAATACTGTCTTAATTGCGTTCTTCATTAGAACTTCTTTGGTTTCGCTTTCGATATCCATGATGGATACTACATGCGAAAATCCAGCGTGTCGAGTACTGCTAGCGGTGTTCCTTATGGCTCGATTGTCCGTGGTTGGTTAACCTTTCTTTAGATCTGTAATAATAGTAATTAGCTTGTGGGCTTTAGAATCGAACGAGACTGTTAATCTGTTAAACGATAATTTAAATGGCAATTACAAAAATCTAAGGCGTGCACTCCTAACTTGAAATGTATAATTGTGAGCTTATATTTTATATTAATCTATTTCGTAAAACATCATATTTTGTGTATAATTCAACTAACAATTGGTATGATCTTTTATCATGTTCTTCACATGTAACTTTAGATCATATCTTCAACTCTAACATGTGCTTCATATTCTGACGGTATTATTATTACTCATCCATATATATGGCTGACTCTGATTTGTTTATAGGTACGTAGGAGGTGTGATTCTCGTCATGTTTGACGTCATCTCATTTCCATTCTAACAATGTTCTTATCTTGAAATATTAATTTGTAAATTCAATAAGCCCTACTAAGTGCTTAAGAAGAGAGTAAGATTTTAACAAAAGATCTTTCTATTATAAGAACAATCCATGTTCCCAGCTTATTTTTTGGTTGATTGCAGATTATTGCAGATTTTAAAGCCCCTTGATGCAAAAGCATCTTTTTAATACCACCACCATTACGTAATTGCAGTTAGTTGGACAACACAGGTTAGCTAGTTAGTAAGTCGTTGTTCAGAGACACGACAGAAACGTTCATGCATAGGATCTTCTTTCGATTTGTCTATTCATGAGAAGCATTGAACTAGATAAACCGAACCTTCTCAAGAAGCTATGATTTTTCATTGAATTATTTACTAATTTAGTCAATCAATTTATCAACAAGCGTGACTATGGATCTTTTCGATGTTATATGCTAACTAATATGCCTTGGGGGAAAGCCGGCTATTCTACCCACGCGTAGGCCAGAGAAAATAGGGAACACTTTCTAAAAAATATACTAGATGAAAATATGAGTAAACCAAATGATATTCAAACACTTTTGTAGGAGCCGTGTCGTGTTCGGTTGAGGTTCTTTATTTCAATTTTTGGTGTCAGCTGACGAAGTGATGCGTACCTTTTCATACTTTCGGATTCTAGAAATCTTTCCTTAATTATCCATAGTAGCTAAGTAAAATATCTGTACGTAAAACAATTTAACAAGACCGACTAAAAGAGAATACTTTCTTTTCTTCAATAATTACAACTTACAAAAATGCACGTCATTTCTTATATTGAATTCTCGTATCTATTGTATGCATCACTACCTTCTTATTAGTTCCAGGACGTCAAGAAATTGACACATTCCGGGGGAAATCATTCTTTGTGAGTCCCAAGAAAGTCACAAATACATTGTGCAAGGTGACTAATAATACTGGTACATTTCACCAACATAAACATAAAACTTTACTTTACTCGTTTCGATACCAATCAATATTAAACATGATTCAATCAACCAGCATTTCCAAGCATATTGAACAATTCGAGAATGGCGATGAAAAAAACAAACCAATCGTCAATCAAATTTTGCCCCTCTCTTCAAGTGATATAGTCAAGCTTCGACGGCATAGCATATGCTACCCAATCAAACAAAAAACAGAAATTAGGCATGATGCATTAGTAATAACACGTATGGCTAAGAGTTTGGATAATGTTATGGAGTCCCTTGATGAAGCATCTAACAAGAAAAATAGATCGCTTACATCCCTCAGGAAAACACAAGAATGCTCGCTTGAGGAAGAGTCTCACGATCTTAATTCAGAGATTATTCGACTCCAAGTTGCTGTATCTCATCTCCAGTCTTCTCTAGATACGAAAATGCTTCTTTCAGGTAGCTTAAGAAAAGAATGCGATAAATTGAGCGAAGGGCTCAAAATAATTGCGGTTGAAATCGATTTATACAAAAGTAAAATATTCCAAGCTTCTGAAAGAAATAGCAACGAAAGAAGACAACGTTCTCCATTCTTACAAGGACTATCCAAGTTGCCATCCGAAGATGATGTATTACACGGCTTTCAAGAGAAGGATGAAACTATGATTAGGAAGAATCTTATAAGCTCTGATGGCAATCTCAATACTTTCTCAAAAAAAATAAGGAAAAAAGTGTCTACTTTGTTGCAAATAAGCTAGGATCTTACAATATTTCTTGTGCTAAATGAAGTCTTTTTATCTGTGAGACCGACACGATCCCTTATGCATAGTTGAAGCCTTCCTATTACAACGAAGCAGTTTCGCCTTAGCATTAGCCAACAAACGATATGACTGACACTAAATGACTACCGTTCAATGATAATAGTGCTGTTATAATGGTTACATTCTAACAAGAATTAAAGGCGTAAAAATATTGTTGAAGCAAGGATTGCAAGCGGTGCATATGATGAATTTGGTTTGACTTTTTGTTGGTTCTATCAAACTTCATTCTAACATTAAAAAGTGAATACCCAAAAGGAACCATTGCTTTATAGTTTTGAAATTTGATTTGTTTATAATAAAGCTCTCGTCTTTTTTGATGAAAAGTAAAATAAATTAACTTAAATTTCCTTTTGGATCCTTCACCGAAATGTTAAAGATCTGCAGTGATGTAAAGTACAATTTATGACATAAAATAGTAGATCAGTCACTGAACTACTAACAACTTAGTAATTTCTCTGATTTTTTGAACTCGAATAAGAAAAAAGGAGCCCATGTTTGTTTATAGCTTCAAGAGTGGAAAGAGTTGGAGCAAATTATCCCATCAAATAACCCAAATTTTTCGATCCAATAACTATATTTCTATGTTTACTTGATCTATCATCATATTAAGGACAGAACTTTATTGTCATAGACTTTCAACGCAATCTATATTATAAAAATGCTCTTTTTAACAAAATTGTTGACAAAGTCACCCATCTAGGTGAACTAGCTTAAGCTATTTAATTTTTCCTGTCGCATTATCATCGAAAATCCGTGGCTTGAAAAAAAACTGGGTCGAGGCTCTGAAACCAGAATAAAATTATGTGGCATACAGAATATTTATGTTGCACTGAATGAAAGACACCTATTTTTAGAATCCATAGGTAGATCAGATGAAAGGCTGTACGCGTATGATTTTTCCATTCTGACAAGTTTAAAGATTGAGTGAAACCATGAAAGACTGACGGACAATAACAACAAATAGATCTACATTTCAATTTGGCTTGAAAGAGTTCATTGTCATAAATAAATCTTTTCATGTGTACTAAGTATATTTATGCTTCAATATGTTTTGTGTAGAAATTCTACAGGAATTTTTGCTGTGCAAATATATCGTTAAATTTGGGCATGGATTCACTCCCAAACTTTACTTAGGTAACCCGCGATAAATTCTA
>Ga0209092_10002947_pt1 | contig 15189 bp, 20 predicted proteins | sample FraStrMetagenome_FD_187446 | JGI IMG/M metagenome (GOLD analysis project Ga0209092, IMG submission 187446) | Marine eukaryotic phytoplankton communities from Arctic Ocean - Fram Strait ARC3M Metagenome (SPAdes) (version 2) | ecosystem: Environmental > Aquatic > Marine > Oceanic | place: Fram...
GTGCTCTACTTACTCTACTATAGGTTCCATCTGTTTCTTTAGCCATACCCATAATCAAAGACATACGAGTTGTAGTTGTACCTGAGTTCCAACCTATATAATACATCTTTTGACCTTGTATTGATGATGGTGTTACACCGTTATCATCAAAACAACCTCGTTCACCTGAAGACATAATAGGTTCATCTGATTTAGATATTTCTGTTATAGTATCACCTTTTACTTCAATAATAGAATAACCAATATGGGATACGTTATCTTTATCTCGTCCTGAATAAAATACCTTGTATTGGTCACCTTCTATGTGTTGTACTGTAGGTAACATCCCATGTGATTGATTCCACCATAGGTTTTTATCTGGTTCTATTACTAATCCTTTCTTATTCCACATCTAATCCGAAATATTTACGTTTAAGTTTTTTATTTACTATGTTATCTGATTCGAATAAATCAGTTGATGTTGCTGTTGAATCGTTAGGTATGTCCTTTACAATATTAGCTCCCATAGTAATAAAACAATCACTACCTATATTAATAAAATCTTTAAATGCCACGTTAACACCTATAAACGAACGTTCACCTATTACTACGTGCCCTGATATTGTAATACCTGATGCTAGGTAAGCATGATCTTTTATTTCACAGTTATGACCTAAGTGATTACTACTCCAAATCATAACGTTGTCTCCGATCTTAACAGTTGGTTGTATGTTATTTTTTTCTAATATAAAACAGTTTTCACCTATTTGTAAATCAGGCCATGTAACTGTTCCTTTAGAACAAACATAACTTACAAGCTCATACCCCATTTTCTTTAGTTGATTGAACTTATCTTCTTTAACTTGATTAAGTTTAGAGTAAGATAAAGCAACGTGGGCTGAAAATAGGTGGGGTGGGAAAGACTCTTCTAGTTCTGATAGTTTACATAAATGTTTACCCCTAAACGTACTTTCCTTTACATACTCATCATCGGCTACGAAACCTACTACTTCAAAATCACATTCAGGATCATTCTCAAAATAATAATGAGCTAACTCTGCGTATTCACCTGTTCCAAATATTACTACTTTTTTCATTAAAATCTGTTTTTATTATTATACAATATTTCGGTCATATCAAAATGCCATTTTTCATCTATATCAAACGTTTCCTTCTCATGTACTGTGTATAGTTCAGGATAGTTTGTTGTAAAATCACCTAAGTATACGTTATTTGATAAATCTTCTTTACTACCAGCATACAAAACATGAGCACCTGAGTATGTTGTATCAACTAGTTTTGAGTCTAATGATCCAGGATATTTAGTTATCATATTTCCTTTATTATCCCAAAAAAAGTTATTATTGCTATGAACTGAGAATAAACTCCTATGTTCTGATTCTAAGTAATATTTTACGAAACTTTCTATAGTTTCTACCTTTAATAGTGGTGCGCATGCGTTAACAGTAACAAACCACTTATGAGGTAGTTTATGACCCCACTCTGATACAACTCTAGGTTCTTTTGATTCACCAACTGAGTCTTCAGATCGGTGAAATATATTGACCGGGTATTTACCTGCTATATCCTTTAGTTCTTGATCATATAGCGCAAGGTAAATATTTCTGTTGGGTATAGATTTACAATCTACTAGTTTTTGTATTGCTATTTCAAATAGATTAGATTCCCCAAAAGGTAATAACATTTTACCAGGTAGTCTCTTAGAGTCTAACCTTGCTTGTATCATAAACGATATATCGTTAACGTTTTTCATTCTCTGCTATTTGTTTTGATTTATCTCTTATTTGTTTATCACACTCCTTTATTTTGTAAAAGATTGCTTGTGCTCGTTCTTCATCTAACTCAAAACATAGACGAACAACATCCATCCAGTTTTTATTGTTATCAGTTCTGATTACTTCGATATCATCTAGTAACTGTAAGTTTGTTTTTTCTGTTGGCATATGTAATAAATCACTTAGTTCAATAACTTGACTATCAAGTAGTTGTATTTTATTTAACTGTTCTTTAGCCTTTTTTTCGTCTAGTTCAGTAAGTAGATTTAAAAACGCCATTGTACTGAGGTTTTGATTCTCTCTTATATTTTTAATATCCTGTATAAGGTTTTGACTCATAATAATCCTTTATATCTGATTTGTTTATAACGTTATCTGCTTCAATATACGAATTTATTTTGGAGCCTACAACATTAAAGTAATCTATTGCTGGAGCTGATTCCTCAAAATATGGTCGTTTAGTAGTAATCATATCTTTAGTTAATATATCACCTGGTTTTAGATCTACTTTAGATACTATAGATCTTCTACCACTTATAAATCCTTTTTCGGATTTAGTATAGATATCACTTTGGGTGTTTTGTGTCTTTTCTGCTAATCTTATTAACTTAACCATCTCGTTTAACTGATGAGGTTCCATAGCAAATGGATGGTCAGGTCCAGGTAATCTTTGAGATAATGTTATATGTTTTTCAATACACGTAGCACCTCTTGCTACTGCTAGTGCTGGTGTTAAAGGTGACATAGTATGATCAGATAATCCTATTTCATCTACGTGTAGTAATCCTTTTAACGAATCCATAGATGGTAAACAAATATCTTCCATTGGGGTTGGGTATGCGTTATTGCAATGTAATAGTGTTAGATGATTATTATATTTTTTAAATATTTCAGCAAATGGTCCCCAAGATACTGATCTAAATCCTATACCTGCTGACATAATAATAGGTAGTCCAGTTGATGCTACTGCTTCTACAAATCTGGGATCTGTACTCTCAAATCCTGATATTTTCATTCGTTTAACACCTATATCTACTAACTCTTGGATAGCATCTTCATCAAATGGGGTTGACATAAACTCAATACCCTTTTCATCACTATATGCTTTTAAATCTTTCTGCCAATCTCTATCTATTTCTATACTTTTAAATAAACCCCTAACATCAGCTATACCATTTATTACTTTGGTTTGTTTAGCAAATATTTTGTGTGAGGTGTATGTTTGAAACTTACATACATCAGATCCTGATTCAACTGCAACATCTATTAGTGCTTTGGCTTGATCAAAGTTTTGATTAAAATTTGCTCCAATCTCTGCTATTACTAAAGTTTTATTTTGTTCCTTATTCATGTCCTATTATAAACTTTTGTTTATCACTTAAGTTTTTATACGTTTCACTTTCTATATCGGCATAATTACCCTTCAATATACCATCCTCTTTGAAACAATCAAAGGTACTTAGTGACCTACTTAAAGCAGGTGCAGATGGAGATAAATAGTTTGCTTGAGTTAAACATCTAACACCTTCCTTCACCAAACCACCTTTATGTAACCCGTTTGTATTCATAAAGTGAATAGTACCTGCCTCCCCTGTAATATCTACAATATTCTCTTCAGGTATTGGGTATTTAAACGTACTAGTAGATTGACCATTCATATTATTAGTAATGTCTTCATATCTACCCCCATGTTGAGTTTCTTTTACATACTTAGTAGGACCATTATTAGGTCCTATATTTGAAAAGTTTATAAATACCTTAAATATCTTATAATCTTCTTGATCTCGATGCCAAACTTGTGAGTTTCTTTCTGATTGTATAGCGTTTTGTGGGTGTAACCAACTAACTATATTTCTTACTCTAGGTAAATGTCCATAAAAACTTTCTGCTATTTCTATTAAAACCTCTTCCATATACAATTTTATTAGGGCATCATCTAAGTTTAATGCTCTCTTCAAATGTTGATAATGAATTATTTCATACCACTTACTTCTATCTTGGATAGGATTACCTTTAGCTATCCTAGTCATCCTATCTACTATTTCGGGGTTTGATAAAAATCCGTTATAAAACTCTATTACTTCATTGAATAAATCTATACCTTGTTGGTCGAATATATCTTTTATATGTGATTTAGCTATCCCATCACGTTTTACGGTTTCTAATAAATTTTTATGTAAATCTTTCATATTTAATATTTAATTTCTATATTGTTAATATTATAATGGGATACTATATATTCTTTAATAGTGTTGATAGAAACATCTTCGGGTAAATGTTCTAATAGGTTAAATCCTAACCTTTCAATATTATCTTTATGATCTGATAAGTCTGTAAATGTTTGGTATTTGTCAGCATATATTATTACTTTGTTTGCTTGACTAAGGTGAGTATCTAATCTTTTAAATCTATTTTTGTATTTTTCTCTAATTGAAGAAATTTCTGTACCTTCAGCAGGGTAATCATGTACTACTAAAGTTCCTGTATGTTTATCAAATAAATGCTTTAAGACAACCCATTTATTATCATTATTTTCATATTTATGCTTAAAACTATTCTTACCTATTATAGTATTTTCATCTAATAGGAAACCTTCACCCTTATTTTTAAGAAGCATTAATATAGTACCTCTATTCTTTATGGTCCAGTCAAATGGGTATGCCTGTTCTCTTATACCTAAATCTCTTAACCTATTAGCCCCACCACAATTAAACGTAAGAGGTAAATGAACTGTTGAATCCATCATATTTCATATATTTCTGGGTTGTATAGTGGTAGGTTGATTAGTTTGGGGTAAATATCTTCTGTATTAGATAATATTTCGATATCTTCATCTATATAATATGGCTGTTTATGTAGTGGTGGATATAAACGCGAGTTAACGTATTTATCACGATAAACCAACGCGGTTTCCTCATCATCAGCGATTAGTGTAGCTATATAATATGATGAGTTTAAATCGTGCTCTAATAGTCTTCCTTTTAGTTTTAGTGTTTTAAGTTTAGCAAATGCTTCTTTACGTTGCTCTAGATTTTCGTTATAAACCTCCAACTGTGTTAAAGCTATTGTTGCGTTTAGGTTATTCATGTAAAACTTAAAACCTGATCCTACTATTTGATATCCCTCTGATGTGTTTTGTCTACCAAAGTTTCTATATGATTGAGCATATTCTGATATGTCTTTATTATCAGTTGATATCATACCACCATCTGATGATGCTATGGGTTTATATGGATGGAAACTAAAAAACGTTGCATCTGACTTCATTTTTGGTGTAGCGCAGTGAGCTGAGTCTAATATTACTATTTCATTAAATCCATCGCTCTTCAATGTTTCAGTAAGATTTGGGATTGTAGATACCCCTCCATACAACACAGGCATTACTATAGGTTTTACATTACCATCAGAATAACGTTCGCATCTTTGTCTACGTTTCCATCTATAATCATCTATATCAAATAACATATTGTCATTAACATCCACAAATATTAAATCGTGGCCATGATGTTTAGCAGCCCAAGCTACCGATGTAAAACCAAATGATGGAGTATAAACATCACACTTACCATATTTTTCTTTATAATAAGCAAATAGGATAAATGATGCTGCAGAGGCAGAGTTAGTGGCAACATTATATTTGTTACCACTATATTCCGCAAACTTCGATTCGAACACATTTACGTTAGGTCCGAACCCCATATCCCCGGTTTCAATGACCTTAGCAATGTCATTTTGTGAGTAATATGGTGATATTTTAGTTTCAAATAATTTCATATATTAACATTTAAGTCCTTGATTGATTAAAGATACTAAACTTTCCTTGTCATCTTTAACCCAAAGTTCAGAATTAAAATGTGGACCATTATATTTTTCAAACTCTTGATAGTCGTTATTATCTACGTTACAAGGTCTAACTTGTAATAAGTTAATACCTGGTACTTTATAAGTACGAGGTAGTTCTGTTTTTTCTAACATATCCTCATGTAACTTTTCACCTGGTCTTAAACCTGATGTGGTGGTTTTAGCTTTCTTACCTGCTATAACACTTACAGCATCTATTAGTGAAGGTAAGGTATATGAACTTATTTGTGGGATAAATACTTCGCCACCCCAAGCATTATCTAAAGCATGTAGTACTGTATCAACAGCATTATCTAGTGTAAAGAAAAAACGAGTCATTTCAGTAGATGTGACTTGTATGGTTTTATCTTGATTTATTAAATCTAAAAATAGTGGGATCGCTGATCCTCTAGATGCTATTACGTTACCATACCTAACTGAGGCTAATACTGTTCCATCTTGTTTACCATTCTCAGATGTAAAAATACCTTCTGCTAACGATTTACCTTTACCATAGTTATTTACTGGTAGACATGCTTTATCTGTTGATACTAATATACACTTATCAGCTCCAATCTCTATTGCTGCTTTTGCTACGTTACGAGAACCGTTAACGTTTGTTTTAGTAAACTCACTTTCGTTTGATTCACCATCATCAATACGTTTTAAAGCACCTGCGTGTATAATATAATCAGGTTCAGCCATAGTAAATACTTCTAACATACGTTCATAATCACGCACACAACCAATATAGGTTTTAACGTGTGGGAACTCTTGACGTAAAAATGCTTGTTTACCTTCATCTCTAGAATAAACTGAGATTATAGCTCCCTCCTTGGTTAAACGTTTAATTAATGCCTTACCAAGTGAACCTGTTCCACCGGTTATTAAAAACTTTGTATTTTTATAACTCATTTTGTATGTAATTTATTATACGTTTACTTGCTTGACCATCGTTATAATCATCGAATAATATAAGTAACTTTTCTGGGTTATCCAAGTTATCCCACACTTGATTATTGGTTTTTTCTATTTTATCTTTATAACTATCTGGTAGTAGTGCTTTGAGTTGGTTTTCGTTTGTAAACCCAAAACTATTCATCCACATGGATTTATTATTTTCTAAACCAGGTCCACCTGTTTGGAATACACCTGAGAAATCTAAATATTTTTCTGGTAAACCTAACTCCAAACTATGATCTATATATTTTTTACCTTTTAATAGTGTAGCATGAACTATTGAACTTAAAACACCTACGTGTGTATCACATATTTCAAACATACCCCAAATATGTTGTTCATCTAGGATGGGAAGTGTATTATCTAAAAAGAACTTTGGTTTATATTCGTTAGCAAACTTAGTATCAAATGGTTCTCCAGGGTATGGTTTATAAAAATATCTTTTAGATGTATCTTTAGTATATTGTTTAAATATATTATTGATTTTATCTCTATGACCATTTACTAAACTAAATAATAAAACGTTTTCCTTATCTTGAGGTGCTTTATATACCTCCCTTAGTTGATCTATTTGTTCTTGTGGTATGTTTGTATTTAAATCATATTTGGGATTACCTACTGCTACCATATTACCTTCAAAACCTGCTGTTTGTTGTTGTAATATCCCATGTTTGGAACCCATAAAAAACACATCAATACTATTAACATATTTATTTCTAGAGTATGTTTCTAATCTAGATTCTGCTCCATTAAATATCCAAGCATTAGGTTCTACTAGTGCTACTTTACTTTTAAACTTATTTTTAAACTCACTAATAATACCTGATTCTGGGTCCCATCGTTCTCTATTTACAATAAGTAAATCTGGTTTGAAGGGTAAATCCACACCTAAACTATCACTCCATACTACCTTTTTACGATCAACGTTACATAATATTTGATAGTGGTTTTGTTGGTATTTTGGATGCCTTAGTTGTGTTGATTGTGTCACCATAGCAAATAAACGTATACCCTGTTTACCTGCCTCTTGGATAATACTATTAAGTGAACTTAACCCCTTAGCATCGGATGCAAATATTACTACATTCATATTATTTATTTACTTAACAATAAAAAAAGAAGGACAACCTGCTCCTGGTTCAATATCTGCTTCTGTTGTCATATGACATACTTCTACATTATTATTTTTAGCAAACTCATTGACTGCTCTCCAAACACCAACTTCTTTACCTCGCCATACTCTATGATCAGGGAAGTAATCATGTCCTGACATAACACCACCTTCTTTTAATTTAGGCCACCAAGCTTTTAAATCATCAACTACTGATTCATAATCATGAGCGGCATCTAAATATATGAAATCAAAATAATTATCCTTAAAACGACTTGCTCCTTCTACGGAAAAATCCCTTACAATTTCTATCCATGGTTGTGCTTTAAATCTATCTACACACCCCACATATTGGGCGTTTAATTGATCTTGAGTAAACGACTTATCATTTACCTCGGGTTTACCTGGTACTTCTTGCCAACAATCCATCCCAATTAACTTCCCTTTAGAAAAGTAAGGGTTCATACTTAATCCTTTCAGATTCCCGCCTAATCTTACTCCAATTTCAATCCCTGTTTTTAGTTCAAGTTTTCTACATACTAAAGCAATATCATTCTTTAAATCTGCTGTTTCTCTAATTGTTTGTTTTTTTTCTTGTTTTATCATTATATTAAATCTTTAACTAAGTTAGTGAATGTTGTATTTTCGTTTTTTATTTTTTCGATTGTCATCTCATCTAAGTATTTTTTACCTGATGATTCCCATAAGTGGTGAGAGTAAGCGTTTGGGAAGGGGATGTTTTTTTCAAATAACACCTCGATATGATCTTGATGATATAGGGGTAAGAAAAAAGCATCGTGGTCTATAATAGTAATACCGTGTTGCATTTGTTGAGATAACCATCTTGGATAACTTACTGAGTGGGTACACCAAGTATCTGATCCTGGAGGCCCACCACCAAATGTATCCTTAAAACCTGCTAACCACTGTTTAGCAAACTTAGAATCTTTAACACCTAACATAGTAGCAGGACATAAACCCTCACAACCATTTACTCCTTGTTGACCCATAACAAACTCATTTTTGAGTAAATCTGTAAATGGTTTAACAAATATAACATCAGTGTCAGCATAGATACCACCTTCTTGTATTAATACTTGTAAACGTATTACATCACTTTTGTGAGCTGGTTGTGTGATAGGTTTACCAAATATTTCGGTTGGTGCTTTAACTTTATTAACTGTAACTAATGGTTTAGTTTTATCCCACCACTCCCCATCTGGTTCTTCATCTAACCATATTTTCACAAAATCAGCCTTTGCTTTCACAAGGGCTGATTTGACTGCTAAATAATGATGAAGTTTCCAAGGTCTTTCTTTAATGTATACAAAATGCACTACATTTGGAATCATATTTATTTTATTTTAGGGTTGTAAGGTATCGTAATAATCGTTTTGTTTACGTTGACGTTTTATATCTTTTGGGTGATATAAACAATATGCTTCGGATTGGGGCAACATTGCATAAGTATTATAACCTTGTAGACGTTCGTGAACTTTATTTTTCCAAATTATATCACTACTCTTTTTATAAATCCTCATCTGTGGATCTGGGAAGTTAACCCACCCTTTATCGTTAACATTCCAGTGCCAGTTATTAATGTCATCTTCGGTTAAACCCTCAACTGTATTGATGCGAGGTACCCAATATACTTCATTTTTATCGTTGGATTCGATTATAGCTGGGATATTGGTTAATAGTGATTTGTGGGGTATTTCATCAGCATCTATTTGGAATATATAATCCCCTTTACAATAATCAGTGAGTTTATTTTTCCACTCTGCAAAGTCATCATCGAAGTATCCTCTCCAAAATTGGAAGTTGGGTAGTTTACTAAATGTTCTTAAATAATCTGCTACTTTTTGATCTCCATTCTTTTGATCGAATAGGACTACTACCTCATCTTGTTTGCGTTTGTTTTTGATTAAAAACGGTATTAACCGTTGAATCTCATCGTATTCGTTGCATACGGTAACTGCTAATGATAGTTTCATATAACGTTGTTTTTATTCTGGTAATACCTTAATATACGAAAGAGCATCGATAAATCCACGCTCTGATGGAAAGTGTTTAATAGTTTTCATATCTGATTTGTGGGTTGCGCCTTTTAGTAGTTCCTTTTCGGATTCATCTACTTCTTTTGCTAACACACCTGCCCATGCCCAATCATCACTACTTACACCATCAGCAAATATAGAACCTGTACCCTCTACATGAATATGAGTAGGCATCCATAGTTTACCATCTTCCTCCTCTTGTATTAGGGATTTGTATAAATCAGGTAATAGTGGGAGTTGTTCTTCAAGGAATTGTGATCCTGATGTCATAACACTATTAGATTGGAACCCACAACCATAACATAGTTCTATTGTTACTTGATCTGTTACTTTTTGGGAGTAACAAGCATCACTCCCACATCTTGAACAAATTATTAAATCGTCAAACTTCATATTAATCTATTTTTTCTAAGGTTGGTAACTGTAACTCCACTTCTGCAGGTACGTTTACATATTTTTCTAAATAAGTCCCTAATAGTTCAGTCATCTTATCAAATGAGAAGTTTGTTCTACTATGATGACCTTGTTGTTTTCCCTTCACTACATAGTTTTTGTAATTTTTAAACATATCTTTTAAAACACTACCCACCATACTAGAATCGGGTTTGAACCATGAGGATTCTTTTAATAACCACTTATTAGCAGATGATGCATGTACTGGTTCTAATTCACCCCCTAATAGGAATGTTTTTTCAGGATGTAAAAAATCAACTTGACCTGACCATCCTGATGCTATAATGGGTTTACCTATAGATGAAAATTCTAATAATGGTCGACCAAATCCTTCTCCTTTAGTTAAACTAACCATAGCTTTAACTTTGGGGTGGTTATATAGTTCGTTTATTTCTTGATCACTTAAATCACCATTCATAATATATATGTTAGGTAGATTCGTTGAATTTACTGTTTTCTTTAATGCTTTGATCCGTTTTAATAATTCTTCTCTTGAACAATATGAACTAGACCCAATTGATGCTTTGAGAATTAAAGCGGGTTTGTTCTTTTGGTTTTTAAACGTTTCTAAAAACGATTTAACTAATAAACCTACGTTTTTACGATCGTGACCATAACTACCTTGCATCCAGTGACCTACAAATAGATAACAAAACGATTCTTTGATTTGTGATAAATCTAAACTTACTTCTTTAGGGGATAGTTTTTTATAGGTATCTAAGTTTAAACCTTCAAACAAAACCTCGATTGGTTTTTCTAGTTTAATATGACCTGTAACTTTATCTTTATCTTTTTTCTCAAATTGAGTTATTTCAAATACTTTCTTTGAATGTTGGGATGATACTAAGTTCATATCCATTCTATTCATACCCTCAATCCAATCCCCAGCACAAATCGTACTCTCAATACCAGCTGTTACACCAATATTGTATTTACCTACTGGTTGAAACTCGTTTGGTATAGTTATTTGACTCCAAATATCTGGTTTACCTTGTAGTTTATTATCAGGTAATAGGTGGTCTTTTAAAAACGCCCATTCTGGTTCGTTATCACAAAAACCCCAAGCCGTTTCACCCCATCTTTGGGTTAATAACTTGACATCATACTTACCTAAATCGATAACTGACTTGATATAATCACGTGATCTAGCTCCGTACCCCGAATATGTATCAAAACATGATGATATTACATATGTTAACTTTTTACTCATAACTTAATATATTAATTTGTGGTTTAAATGTCTTCCTGTAAATTCTGTAGCATTAACTAAATCAAATGTTTCTCTACCTTCCCAAGTGTCGAATAGTGTATTAAATGCTTCTATAATACGTTCTGCTTGGTGTTCAGTTGTAAACCCTGCTTCATCACTCAATGCCCACTCCCTTCCTTTTAATCCTTTTTCTTTACGTTCTGTTGGATCTAAATCATATATGGCTCTAATCTGTTTTGCTGCATCTTCAAACGCACACCTATCATCGAATATGTAAGGTGTTGGTATAGAACCTTGTACTGATCTAGATGTTGGGTATACTGGAAACGCCCAATCACCATGTTTTTTATAAGTACCTCTATGATTAGATGGGAAATCAGCATCGAAATCAATCCATCTATCAAACCCATCAGCAAATCTCATTTGGTCTTGCATACCACCTGTTACGTTTGCTATAATAGGATTACCAACTAATAGTGATTCAGTTAAAGTTAAACCCCAACCTTCGTTTGATGTTAATAATATTTGAGCATCAGCACAATTATAAAGTAGGTTTAACTGGTCCTGTGGGTATTTGGTGGTGGAGAATATAATATTATCCTTATAATCTTTACCAAATAAATGTTCAACAACTGCTTCTAAATCTGTACCATGTTCAGAACGTGGTTCGGTATGTAGAATAAAGTGACACTTTTCTGCTTTATCTTTGGGTAAACCATCTAAAAATACTCTAAAAGCAAGTAGTGCATCAGGTATTTGTTTACGTCTAATATTACGTGAGTTAAAGAATAAAGTAAAATCAGATTGACGTCCTTTTAAGATATTTTTCTTAAAATCAACTAACTTTTTATCTGTCTTGTCTACTGGGTGGAATAGTTTTGTATTTAAACCATGAGGTACATATCGTAGTATTTTATTTTCTGCTGATTCCTCTAATACTAGTTTATTAATATTAACTGTTTGTTTAGATATACCCATCAATAAATCACAAGCCTCATAAAACGGTCTGTTAAACATAGGTGCTGGGTAATCATCCCAAATATTAAGATATGCAATAGGACATTGTTTACGGATTTCGTTTTCCATTCTAAATACATATTCAAAATAACGTGGATCAGTAATCAACATCACAGCATCTGGTTTTTCCTGCTTTAATATTTCTCTTAATAGAGTTGGATCACCATAACCATCTACTGGAACGCAATGAACGTAACTATCGTTAATACCTATTTCTTTGTTGATGGAATCCGATAAATCTAATCGTTTACCTTTTTCTGGGTGTTTAATAGCTCCTGCTAAATTAACCCAATTAAAATGGTGGGCGGTACCCATCACTATTTCTTTTGCTACGGTGGCAACACCACTATGAACTCTAATATCATCACAGATTAATAGAATCTTTTTACGTTGCCCCTTAGGGATGTGTTTGAAACTGCTTGTCATAAACTTTTGTTTGTTGTAATATAATAACTCTTTTGTGCTTATACACTATGGTTTGTAACTTTTCTTCTAAAATCTTCATCTTTCATATACAAATCGATTGCACGTTCAGATAGTTTTTGGAATGAAAACTTACGTTTAATACATTCGATTTTAAATAAATCCCATAGTTGAGGGTCTATTTTTACACTAGTTAGTTTTTTGTCATTGTTTGCACTCATAATATTGTTTTTATATGTTCGATATATACGTATCCATAAAATCCTACAAATACGCTCCAGCACCGCAAAGTTCAGCATCTTCCTTAAAGGGACAAAAACCACAGTTCCATTTTGATGGGTTTTTATCAAACGATCGTTCTTTATAATCACCTGTTGTAGTAAAACATTCGTTAATAAACTCGTTGATTGCTTTATGGGATCTTGATAGTTTTATTTTACCTGCTGCTGGTTTAAACGATTGGATTCGTTTTTGAGCGAAGTCTAGATTTTCGTACAACTTACGTTTTAATATTAAGAACTCAATCTCAATATTTTCGATTGGGATGTTGTACTGTTTGGAGAAAAACTCTTTATATAACAATAGTTGATATTGTTTTTCTTCATCCTTTTTGTCTTTATCTTTCCAACCTCTAGTTGAAGTCTTAAGATCAATAATAGTAAACTTGTCTGTATTTTCATTATATAATACTACGTCTAAGTATCCCATATACAAGGTATTTGGGAATGCTGGGTTAGGTGGCATTAAAATAGGTAACTCACAACCTACTAAATGTGTCTTACGTTTTGAGAAATAAGCACCACGTTTAGATTTAAAATAGTCTAAAATAGTGATTCCATCATCGTAAAACTCTCTCATCTCAGCGGGTGATGAGAAATGTTCGTTATTGTTTGTTTTTAGTGCTTTTTTATATTCCCTAATATAAACTTCATTAAAATATTCGTCTAAATCAATACGATCTGCTTCTGCTACTGACTTATCATACATTACATCTAAATAATGTTGGATTGCTTCATGCATCGTAGTACCAAAAACTAAATGGATAGAGGGGGAATAACGTTTATTACCTTCTTTGTATTGTGTAGCCCATTGATGAGGACACTTTCTATACATAGACATTTGAGAGTATGATATGTTTTTTTGAAAACCATAGTTTATCTCAGGTATTGTTACGTTTTGTAAATCTCTAACTATTTTTGGTAGTTTCATCTTTTAATCTTTCTATATATAACGTTGCATCCATAAGTTCTTCTTGTAGGTGTTGTAACCAACCTAACAAATCAACATCCTTACGCTCTAATGTTGTACCATATTTTTCGATACCTGTTTTTGAACGTTGTTCGAAGTTATCTTTAACTCTTTGAACATACTTGTCTGTTTTTGGAGTGAAAGTGGTATCTGGGTAGAGTGCATTTGTGGTATCTGTAATATTAATATCACCTGGATATAAACTACGTCCTAAATCCTCTTTATATTTTTTAACCGAATCACCCATTATAATAGGTTTTTATGAGGTTTAAAATACTTATCTAAAGCAGATATTTTATCATCAGCATCAACTAACATTACTAATGCTTCTGTTGCGTTTTTGTAAAAATCTTCAGTACTATGATCACCAATACCAACGGCATGATTTCCTAGTAAGTCAAGTGATAATAGGGCTTTTTGTCTTTCTGCTTCAGCCTCTGTTTTAAGCATTTTGTATAGTTGTGCATTCATTTTAATAACTTTTTAATGGTTTTATCATCATTTCCACGCATCGTCAATATACGAACAATATCTGGCTTGGCCAACAAAGATCGATATTCTGTTGCTTCTTTTTGTGAGCACTGATAATATGAGGATAGTTCTAATAGTAAATCGGAGTTAACCTTTTTAGTTTTAGATTTTACATATTTACTCCACTTACTATTTTTAGGAATAAACTCTTTGTAAAACTCATATATTTTACGTTTTTCGGTTGGGTGGAACTTTTGTGCTTCGTTTGCTACTATTAGATGATTAGGGTTCATACTAATCAATCTATGTATCACATAAGCGTTAAACATATCCCAATCTGCGGTTGAAAACTTATCAGCCGCAGTTTTATGTTGGTTTATGTGTTTACCCCAATCAAATACTGTTTTACAGTAACTCATCCTTATACTCTTCTCTTAAGTCGTTAGGTACTGAGTCTTCTACTAACTTACCAGTTGCAGCATCATAAAATACTGGAATAGGCATAAGTGCATCTGAATCTGTACCTGCTACAAACTTAGATACTTTACGTAGAATAACTCCTTGTAGGAATACAGATTTACCTTCACTGTTTTCAACAGCAGAAGTGTTTTTTAAATCGATTGG
>Ga0209092_10002948_pt1 | contig 15177 bp, 17 predicted proteins | sample FraStrMetagenome_FD_187446 | JGI IMG/M metagenome (GOLD analysis project Ga0209092, IMG submission 187446) | Marine eukaryotic phytoplankton communities from Arctic Ocean - Fram Strait ARC3M Metagenome (SPAdes) (version 2) | ecosystem: Environmental > Aquatic > Marine > Oceanic | place: Fram...
AGAAAGAAAGAAAGAAAGAAAGAAAGAAAGAAAGAAAGAAAGAAAGAAAGAAAGAGAGAGAGAGAGAGAGAGAGAGAGAGCGAGAAAGAAAGAGAGAGAGAGAGAGAGCTAGGGTTAACGCCGTACTTGGATAGGGTTAGTGAAAGACCTGCATTATTACTTGTACTCGTACATGTAACAAAAAATGTACATTGTGTATACGAACTTCCAAGATAATAAAACAAGGCCGTCTCGAGCTAACTTAATAAAATTTCGAACCTAACCCCCTTGACACATCAACGAATATATTATTAATACATATATATTCATAGAGAGAATACATACATACGAGTACAGCGAGTACAGAGTACAGAGAGCATACCAGAGTATATAAATACAGAGAGAACCCAAAAAACACACTTTTTTCTTCATCGACAATCGGTAAAGCTTGTGAGATAGGAGATACACACACTTATGTTCATTGCATTACACTCCTCGGATTCAATAAAAGAAATCGAAACGAAAAGAGGGATAGATTAAAACTCAAACGCAAACTAAAATTGAAACTATTAGGAAATTGAATCCAAACGTACTTACAATTCAAGTGCAGCAACGGTAAGTGTGAGTAAAAGTGTTAGTGTGACTCGTCCTCCTCGTCGTCGTAGATTCAAAAATTGTCGATCGTTGTCAAAATGAATTGGAATGCCTTTTGGAAAAATATGTTGTAGGGTAGTGTTTCTTGCCTATAGTATTCAAAAAGTGTAGTGCAGTGTAGTGCAGTGCAGTGCAGTGCAGGGCGTTGGTGATGATTTCTTTGTTCCATTCATCTATCTGAGATACATGTTATCATTTTTACCTGCTTGCTTGTACATCATTCATAATAATCATATCTCACGGAACTGAACCTTTTTGAAATTTGAAATATATTTGGGTGCGAAAGAAGAAGACGGTGATATATTATTAACATTATTATATACAAGAGCAGTAATTTTTATATGAATCATGTCTGCTGCTGAGAATCTTCCACCTCGCATCTTACAACGCGTTGCACGGGAAGTCATGGAGTTGCAAAAATCTCCACCCGATGGAATACGCTTGACCATGACCAATGGCAACAATTTAGGGGAAATTACGGCTGAGATTTGTGGACCGGAGGAAACTCCGTACTTTGGGCATGATTTCGAGCTTAAATTGAGTTTACCGAGTGATTTTCCGGCCAGTCCTCCGCGAGGGTTTTTCCTAACTAAAATTTATCATCCCAATGTGGAGTGGAAAACTGGTGCAATTTGCGTAAATACTTTGAAGCGTGACTGGAAATCCGAGTCTATTACATTAGGGCATGTGTTATCAGTCATCCGGTGTCTCTTAATTATTCCATTTCCGGAGAGTAGCTTGAATGATGAGGCTGGAAAGTTTTTCATGGACAGCTACGATGAATTTGCCAAGCGTGCTAAGTTGATGGCTAATGTACATGCCAAGAAGTCAGTAAGTAGTGGTGGGAAAGCAATTGAGGAATCCAGCCAGTTGAAGGAAAATAAGCCCGAGCAATGCGATGGCATGTCGGTTTCCACGAAGAAGAAAGTAAAGAAAATCTCGACACACGACAAAAAGATTAAGAAGAAGAAAAGTCTCAAACGGCTCTAGTTTATATTTTCACGCTCTGCAGAATATAGAAATGCTCATCCATACTGAAGTAAATAATAGTTGATATGCTGCATCACATTATGTTTTGAAAAGATCATTATTGTTACAAAATGTACGCAATTAGATGGTACGGTCTATCTTCGTTTCTTTGTGAATTCCGTAAGCTCATGAAACCATGTAGTTCTACCAAAATCACCACAATCTTGTGCACCGATGCACAAAGTATATATAAGAAGATCTCATGGATTCCACGCTTTGTACGTTCCATTCAAAAACGCTAGTAAATGAAAGAGAGTAAAGCATGATTTGCTGCTTTTCACAAGTTGAGCACCCGTGTCCTTGCAACCATGCTGTGATGGCGATGGGCGTTAATAATCATTCTCTGTCTATCAAAAAGTTCAATTGGAACAATATAATTAACGTCGCGTTTTATCATTGTTACATCACATATAATAAACACATTTATTCAACAAGTAAACCAAGGTTGCATTTGTTTCCAATTTAAAGACAGGAACTTTACCAGCGGCAAGAAGTAATAGGCACTTGTTCTAATTTCGAATAGTTCTTAGGAACGCATAACTCCGATAATCACTAAGACTGCAGTAAGTACAGAAATTGAAACAAGTTCACTGCGCTCTGCTATCTTTGAGTCGCCCCAAAAGCGTACATGAAGAATGGCCCCTTTGTTGACTTCCGACGTTGAGAAGGAAACTAAAAGAGCCAATGCAAGCGGGCCAACGAAAACTATCAGCGCTGTCAATATACCACCCCAAGATAATAGCTGTTCAACCACATCCCCCCTATAAAACAAAAATGATACTACCCAAGGAAAAGTTATTGTAAGATGTTTTCCCATTTTCTCTGAACACAACCCAGTACGCACTACGTTGAGCCTCATTAAAACACTATTATTTCTAATGAGTCTTCAAAAAGTAAAGCGACCAGAAAATCTAGAATAGAATTTTTCTTACCTAAACAAAGGTATTCCGAACCCGATGACAAAAAAGCAAAAGAAAGAACTGCGAGAAGAATACAACCGATTAGAGTAAAGTAGATCAGAAAATGATAAGTATAAAGCATCACCTGAATACGCTTGTAACTGGCCCCAAGACACCAGCAGTCAGAGCGGTCAAAAGATTCTGAGGGACATTGTTGATTGCGAGTGCCCCTAGTGTCCCGACTAAAATGTATAGGAACGCTGAGAACCCACACGAAAAATGCACTGCTTGCTCAACACTAACTTTGTGAGATTTCTCGTAGAGCCATGAAGGAATTGCAGTTACGATTCCGAAATTAAAAAGTACTACTCCAATGAGGTCACCACTTTGCGGACTCTCGTTGCCCCACAACGAAAGATTCGAAAAATCTAACCCATTTAAAATGAAGGAAAGAAGAAATTGTGTACAGCAAACGAGTAATGCGAAGAAACTATAAATTTGCCATATAATGTTGTCTTCGAGATTTAGCATCGAAATTGGGATGAAAATAGCCGCCGAAATTATATAGCCAAAAGTAAGGAAAATTTCCCCATCTATCGCCTCATCAAAAGGTGAACATGTGGTTGTGTCACCACGTGTAGAATCATCGCATGCTTCTTCGGAGTTCCACGATATCAGTCGAATCGGAGCTGGAATTAATCGAATGCCGATCGACGATGATGCGCCACCCGAGTAAGGACTTCCCATAAAAGTATCAAACACTTGCGCTGTGTCTACGATCGATGCAACAATCTGACATAAAATAGCTAACGAGAACAAGACTTCAGTAAAGTAGAATGCTTCTCTTCCGATAAAGTAACGAAATGCTGCGCTGTATTCTATATCCTTTGAAAAGCTTTTATTTCCAGGAACAAGGGATATAACATTAGCCATATTCAAACCACATAATGAACTCACTGCGGCAATCAATATTATGACTGCAGAGGTTGGTATAAAGCCACATCGTTGATATGTCGCTGGAAGTACCAACATACCTGGGCCAGTAATCTCGTTGACAAACAGAGATATTGAACCAACCCATCCTATCGCAGCTACATTGTAGCAGAAGACAATATCATGAATAAGTTTCAGAAGAGATATCGTAACGCTCAATGTCAATGCTATCATACCTTCATGTTGTGGATGATTCGAATTAGATGATATACACACAAGCTCATCATTCTCTCTCTTCAATTGTTCTTCAATGTCGTTATCATCATTTAGGACATACTTTCGAATCCGTTCATCCATTATGGAGGATGAGGACGATGATATTCCGGATAAGGGAATTTGTTCTCCATTCATTATGTCATTACAACTCATGATATTTCTCCTTGACGTGCAACTGGTTTCTTAGATATCGAATAAACAAGATGCAAAGGAGTTGTAAATCATAAAAATAATACTAATGAATCGTGGGGAAAGAACGCAACAACAAACTGTACTTAATTCATAAATGACAAAATATTCCCTCGTAATGTAATTCCTTGCTAATTCAACTACGTTACTCTCTAATGCTATAATACAGTCTATGAATATTCTATATTAATTCCACAATAATAACCGAGGATTCTAATCAAATGCTACTATTTGAAGTAGTGCATGTAGTATTGGAACGATATAGATCACTGACAGGATATGGATTATTACCGGTATCCATATATATATTATTGACACTGGAAGGAAGAAAAGTACGTCGTACATGTACGCGAGAGTCGAGAGTGTTCATCGCGTCACTCTAGAGGGTGTTCGTTCGTCCGTCCGTCCGTCAAAAATTAGTTCAAGCTTTTTATTTGATACACATGTAAGAGCATTTCAAAACCAAAACTCCAAATTCCAAATTCCAAATTCCAAACTGATGATGGTTCTTCCGAATCGTGGCATACATGTGCAGAACAACATAGGACCTATCTTATTTCATTCTCTCACTTAGCTCTCTCGAGTCGAGTGCCTACGATTCGATCTATCACATTGTCACCTCTTATTATTGAATTTTAATCACTGGTAAAATCCACAAATAGAAAGGCCACTAAAGTCAACACTGCGCCCGATGCAGATGATCGGGAATTTATTTGCGCTCGTGCAGCAATATGGGTGGCATGTTGTGGGTTTGTTAGCGTTGGGCTACTTTATTAAAGTTCGTGGTAAGCGAATGTACAGATAGATAATATGTGATTTCTTCATTTTGAATACTTATGAATGCTCATTCATGGATTTTTCATGATTTTAGTAATCGATAAAAAAACACTTTCAGCTTCGAAGGTTTCGGAATTGGATGATAAGCGCAGAAATGCTTGGATGGCACGGCAAGAAGAACTCAATCGAAAGGCGCTTGCCAAGAAAATGGTCGCCGATGTAAAATCGGTCAAGGATAAAAAAGATGAAGAAATGTTGGGCAAGTCAGACCAAGCTGCTTCATCTTGACAAATAGTTTTACCTAGGAAGAAGGTAACAACTGCTGATAAGAAAAAGAAAACACCACGAGTTAGTGATAGAATAGGGTACAATGCCATGAACCCAAGTAGTGGATTTTCTCGTGGTTATCAGCCAGCAAGGCGAAGTGCTAGGAGAGGGTGAGGTTAAGGACTGCTTGCATGTGTAAATATCGCTTCATTGTAGTTGATGCGTATATGTTGCAATCAGTCCTCATCTATTCAATTGTGGCCAGTGAAAGAAGCCACGACTCTATTATTTATATTGTGATATTAATGACGCTGTATACTTTTGTCTTTTTTACTAAGAGACGGTTATAGTCGAAATATATAACAAAGTAATGTAATGATATATTTATATATTTTTATCATATTTTGACGTCTATCACTAAAATTTTAGAATTATATTTGATGAAGAAGAACCAGATTTTGGTGAGTTTCACGCAACGATCTCAAATTTCAAAAATAGTAAAAGTCATCAATTTCTTTGTGCAATCACAACTGCTGAGATATCTTTCCTGATTGAATGCAAACTAAAGACTAGTCCAGCATGGAGATACTCGTGACATCACTTTTCGTACTATATGTCTACTGGAACACAATGTACCATGGAGTTCCTGGTGGAGACGCTGGTGAATTACTAGCAGAGGCCTGTCAGTTGGGGACAGCTCATCCCCCAGGATATCCAATATTTATTATGGTATACCATATGGTCATGAAATATTTTCCTGATGTAGAAACTTCCTATCTCCAAATGCATACTCCTGCAGAAAAGGCCAATGCATTCTCGTGTATATTAGGGGCGATGACGTGTTATCTTATCTCACATACAACTCGAGATTATTTGGAATCTTCGAAGTGCAAAAACGATCGAATGCTAAACTTCGCTGCTGCATTTTCTGGAGCGTCATTTGCATTCTGCCCGCTTACTTGGGAGTATACTGCTGGGGTGGAAGTATTCTCTTTGAATAACTTGTTTGTTTCTTTATTACTGTGGTGTACGTTGAGAGTTGAGCGTGCACGTAGTCGAACCGAGACTTTGGTTTATTCGCTAATCGGAGCATTCATGTGCGGATTGGTGAGTACAATTGTCATATTCAAACATGTCATCCTTTCATTTATCTATTTTTTTTCCTTGTCAGTCGCTTGGGAATCAGCATACCATATTAATTTTGGAGATTGTACTGATTCCATTTGTGTTCTTTATTCTACGAACTCGGTCGCACCTCCAAATTCGTAATGACATTATCCTGTGCGCTTTAGCATTTTTTCTGGGGTTTTGCCCTCAGCATTATTACTTAATGTATTCATCTCAAAAGGTGAAAGCGGGTTCTTGGGGTGATATGACAACGATTCTTGGCCTGATAAATCATGTCACTCGATCAGAATATAGTACCTTCGGTCTGTCATCCAGAATTTCCGAAGAAGGATTCCTCGAGCATGTTTTGGCTTATGTCATGGATATTTGGCGCCAGTTCGGGTTCTGGAGTCTAGCTCTTTTGATTTCTGGAATTCTCCAAATACGAAAGAATGTGCTGCAGAAGATGAGACACAAAGAAGCAGAAGATCGCTTTACAATCCTCAATAAAACACACCTGTGTGAATTTGGTTTGCTTGTTTTGTTTGCTTGGATATTTTATAGCTTTGTCTGGAATGCTGTGTTTTCAAACTTACCTATCTCAAATATGATGGCGGCGGCAATATCTTCAAGATTTTATATACAACCAAACCTATTGCTGTCTATCATTTTAGGTGTAGGTCTTGATTCTATTCATCGGAAGATTTTATGCTCAAAAGTAATTAAACAAATTTTAATTGTCGCAATAATTATCCATAAGTCAAGAAGGAAGTTATTTTGGCATGAGAACAAAGGCATGATTTTGACAGACTACGCAAAAGGAGTACTAAGTACAATTCCCCAACATAGCTTACTTCTATCCCATACAGATCTCGACTGGAATTCTATAAGATATCTACGAGTTTGCGAAGAAATGGCGAGTGGAATTGAACATATCAGTGCCCAACTGCTACCATTTCCATGGTTTCAAAGACAAATTGACTCGGGAAGATATGGAGCAACAATTTTTCCAAAAATACTTGAGGGTGTATCAACAGATCGATCAAACGAAGGTAACGGAATACTGATCAGCCGGTTTTTGAAGGCAAACCTTGATTCGGGTAATTTTCCCGATGGAGTGTATGTTGAAATGCAATCTATCGACGAAAGTGAAATACAATCTCGAGGTGCTTACCGTGGCTTGACCGTGGTTCCTTGGGGACTTGTATATCGAGTTTTTCTTGGTCCACTTGATGAGTTTAATTACGATCATGTGCTGGGCGCTGGTTCCAATGCGGTTGAGGTTGTGAGGGACAAATTTTTACATCGTGCAAAGACATTATACCCGCGTGGATCGTGGGAACATGGGGCGAGCAGTATATTTTGGGACATGCATTATCAATTGGGGCTTGCTCGATTGACTCATGCCTTATCCATACAAGCTGAGCAGAATTTTATTAACGACCCAGAATCGTTTGTAAGGTATATGAAGTCTTTAGATCCAGCCTGCTTTTATCTTACTTCTGCGTTCAATGCGGTTGAGAAAGCGGGTAGTATTACGTAAGTCGAGCTACTTCGCGTGTGCAACAGATTTATATTGTTTAATCAGCTGCTTGATTTTTATGTCTATACCATGTCTTCAGGTCACCGAAGGAGGATGTATTGAGGAACTCTGCCCTATGTTTTCTTCGTTTGAATGGGGCTGTAAAGGTTTCTCATAAACTAGAAAGGGCTTTACCGGTAAGACATTCGTACCGACAAATTATTTCAGTAACTTATCAAAAAAGTCCTTCTCATGATTTCACTTTCTATCATAGAATTTGCCGCCTTACAACGCGCAATCACTGGCAAATGTAGAGGAAAATGCTAAGAACATTGTAGGCCTCTACCTTATCCGAACTAATAGGACAAAGGATCCCGAAACTTGGAGTATTTTCTACGAACACTACAGTTCGTTGTGGGGCATCACAATAAAAACATCAGAAGAATTTATATCTGAATCCCCCCGAAACTTTCTCAATGAATCCTTTTCAGAAATTGCTCTAAGAAGGAAAGTTATAAAGTAGCTTTAGGGTTGACAGTCGTAAAGACTGGAAAGCCTACTTTGCTAATAAATCAAATATATATCAACAGATATCCAAGAGGTCGATTAGGCAGCAGCTATCTTTGTTGTTTAGAATTTCTGAAAAGATGAGTGATTTACCGTTATATCAAATCACTACCTATCCGCTTCATTCTCCTCTTCGTCTCCTAGCGATACACCTAGCTCACCTACCACGGGTAACACAATCGGAAGCATGAGCTCAAACTAATACATGACACGCTCTACCATCCCACACTTTGACCATCTAGTAAGTTAAATTTATTTGCGGCATTATCCCGCTCCTGACCATAGTGTTGGCCATTCCGAGAGCAGCATTGATTTTTTCTTTTCCCTATTGTTGGCGATGTTCACTAGTCATATTAGGCCCGTAAGAATATTTATACATCTCTCTACGTAAAGATTCTCAATAGCGAACGTCTGACATCCAGGGCATGGTTGGATATTGGATTTAATGATAGTATGAGCAACTATGGCACTTCCCTCGATAAGAAAAGGAGTTATTTGTGGATTTCCGATACTTCTGACTACGAATTCGATCAAGTTCGCATTTGTGAGCAGAATGAAAATCAGCCTTTCCTTAGTCCTACTAAATTGTCCTGCACTTTGCCATGCGCTGGTTTCAATCATTTAGTCTTGACAATAAGTGATGTAAAATAGTTGGTGTAGTGAAATTTCGACCTCAAGAAAGTTGGATTCGTCGCTGATAATCATTCAATGCATCTTTCACCAATTAAACAAAGGTGGAGCTAAAATACATTGCTCAAATAAATTTTTCCTTCCAAAGAATATCAGCATCGTTATGGAGCCTCCTCATTTATGAATTTCATCCAGACGTCCAATTTCGCATCAAAGTTGCCATGATCTGCAGTACGGAACGGGAAATCATTAAGAGCGTACTCGTATGCTATAGCCCATTTTGTGGTCATGTAATTGTGATTCGATTTAGTTCTTTGATGAGATGATATCGATGGAATATCTTCTTCTTCATGTTCAATGTGGGCGTGCTGGACGCATGGTGAGCGCATGTTCACTCGTACAAGTACGCGCACTAGGGTTAGGGTAATATTTGTAATCCTAGTATTTCGAAGTAGTATTTTCCCTCACTATTTCCGTACAAATGTACTGTGGAATGACCTTCTCGAACTTAACATTATCACTTTTCGTTTCTTACAACTTGTTTATAGTTCTAATCAAAGTTAACAGTCAAGCACATTTCGTTTGCGCTAATGCCTCTCGAAATCAAAATATAAAAAATCTATACAAGTAATGTTACAATGCTATGCTTGATGCTATCATCTATGGACAAACCCGTCAACAGCCTGACCGATATTGTATGCTACACCGGCACATGCACCACCTAAAAGCAACGTTTCCATACCACTTGCAAACCAGTGAGAGGAACTAAACATAGACTTGGCCGCACCCAACACAAATAAAACAATACCAGTTACTACACAAGCACAAGAAAAGAGAATTTCATCGGTTTCAAGAACTTTCGGGAACAGCATTGGGAAAAATACATAACCCAGAAGCGGAAACGATCCAAATATGGCAAAACTGCAAAACATAACACACCCCTCTTTCAAACTTTCCTTTACATGATCATCCGATGGCACCTGCAATCGCAGCTCTTCAGTCATCATAACGTCCACGAAGAATTCCTTATATTTGGCCATAGTTTGCACGCAAAGCCTTGCATCATTTCGATCCAAACCACGACCTTCATAAATATCAATCATCTCCTCAATTTCACCTTCCGGATAGTTCTCCATTTCCCACAACTCACGCTTGCGCTCACTGAGAACCCATTCATTGTGCGCCTTCGAACTCAGAAATTCTCCGACTCCCATCGACAAAGCGTCTGCAAATATGTTACTAAATCCCAAAATCAACACCACACTACTCGTCAGATTACCTCCAGCAGCTCCCGCTACAATTGCAAAGGAAGTCAAAATCCCATCCAGACCTCCAAATATCACAGCCTTCATATATTCTCCCTCCGTTTGATGCTGTTCCTCCACCTTCGACTTGCCATCGTGATATGTTCTGAAGTAACCATAACAAATTTAAGGACGATGGCATTCATTACAATTCACTGACTGAAAGCACACACGTACGTACCGTGAAGCCGTTACATCGTACTCCTCATAGGCTTGTCGTGCACCCGTTTTGGCTGCGATTAAATGGGTTGTTTCATTACTCATGTTTGTTTTATATATCTATGTGTGTGTGTTCGGGTACCTATCTACCTATCTTTCTGCAGGACCGTCTGCACTCTGTATTTGGATTTTGAATTTGAAACGCTCTCGGTAATTAAAAGATGGAAACGTATTAATGTTAATGGATGGTGGGTGATGGGGAAGAGAAATGAAATTTTTCAAAGTTGTAGTGCCTTCTGATGAATCAATTGTTATAAAAATGATTCAGATATACGAGTATAAGGAATTATGTTTTGTATCGTGGTAGTGCGGAAAGTGTGTGTGTGGGAGGAAAGCAAAGGAGAGAGAGGAAGAAAACGTACCATCTATTTACCACTCATTTTTCTCTCTGGACCTCGTACAGTTCTCGTACTCGTACTCGTACCTCGTACGACCAGCACCAGCACCAGCTCCACAGGCAGCATGCACCACTTCATACAATATGTACTTTCTACGTGACCACGTTGATCCAGTTGACTGACGTTCTACACGAATATTATACGAATTTTCGGAAAAAGTCATTGTGAGTAAGCGTGCCCCGACTGACTGGTTTTCCTCGTTTGAAAGTTCGCTCCTTCTTTCCTGTTTTCTGTCAGAATCTCTAGAGTTGCCATGTGCCAATTCCCAACTTTCCAAATAATCAAGTAGCTTTCACAAACGACCACTTATCCAACCGAGTATACTGCGTACACATAATCCATCGTTGTATTCACTGCAGGCTTGTTATGGTATACATTTCAGCAGATGGCTCGTTATCGAGCACGCGTAAGCGTACCATATTCGGATTTTTGAGCGATTTGGTCACCGGCACGATCGAAACGGTCCTCTTGTTCTTTCGTACGATTACACATGGGACACAGGCGTTAGAGGGACGTCGTCGTAGTACGTATTCCGAGCGTCAGATGGCATCACGTAGCAGTGGACGTAGGCCTCGTGGTCCGAATATTCGCGGAGTTAAGAATTTGGGGGATGCAAATTGTCCCGTTGGTGGTGGGTGAGGTTAAGGAAGCCGCTTTCCCCTGAAGTGATGTTATTGATGGTTATGTTTGCAGGGGAGCGGCAGTGTATCGTTTTGTAATGGCTTCTTGATGCTTGTCTTAATTTGGCTGATGAGCTCGTGAATGACGCGGAGTAAATTTTAATTTGAAATGTTTCGCTGAAAAAGAAAGTTGTTGTGGGATGATAGAAATTAGTTTTGTGTGGGTCAGATTTTGGTTAGAATGGCACATAAAGTTGTATATTTTGTAGGGATGAATGTGAAATGTGATGGGTGAATGAAGTGAAGAGCTAACCGAAAGTAAAATAAATCTTGAAATTAAAATTCAAAGCAAAGTAATAGTGGTGTGGAATTTAAATGTTAAATCCCGAGGAGGATCTATATCGTCGGACTTCATATACGCCTAATGTTTATTCATTTGTTTGAAATATCGTGATTGGGGTTAATTTGTTATTAACGCCAGTTGAATCTAATTACTTGATGAAATACTCGACAATATCAATAAATCATTCAGAAGTACTTTCATATAGACAAGACATTGACATCATTGGCTGGTTAGAAGTCAGGAGGGGAATGGTGTCCGAAACTTTGAGCCGAAAATGAGAAATGTTATTTGTTTGTAATGGATTTCGTTCTTTACCATTAAGCTGGATCTATTGTACTCTACTGTCTTCGTTTGGACATTCTAATCTCCAACGTAAATATCCCATAACCAACTTAACGTCAACGGCTTGTATAACAAGCCAAGACGCCTAGGCAATGGCCTCTCAGACTTTGTTTCGAAACTTAGCAGTTTATTTCTTATACTTATTTGTGAACGAATCTCGATCTATTGAACCTCTTCTTCCTCATTTGGACATTTTAATTTCCATAGTTAATATCCCATAAGCTTTCTCGTGTACCTGCTGCCCTCGACCTTGTATCGATGCAATATTTTAAGGCCACAATTACTGCACACAAAACACCTCGTCCTCATCAAGGTAACTTTTTGTATTTATATGTAAGATTTAGGAGAGTTTGTAGGAGGCAGTGGTGGAATCGTGTTAGTCAGACGATATTGGTGGAATCGCCATAAGTTTCCATTTATTCACTTTTCGTAGTCCTGACATATTGGTTGAATTTTAAAGCTGGTAAACTCAGAACAAAATTCTTAACCTACCAAAAAGGCGGTGGTACATTGTCTTCTTCGTCTTCAATTGCAACCTTTTCTTGCGTAGAATCTATATTGCATTCTGTCTCAACAATGTTCTGAATATCTACGACTAGCTTGTTCGTTTGAGATTTTGACTTGCTTGCATCTGCAACCAAACTATCTCCAGTCGTCAATCTTTCTTTTCGAACTTTGTGAAAAGATTTCGAAATAGATTCTTTCTGATTGGCTCCACGACTAAGAATTGAAACCGCCCTTGGATCAAACTTGGGCATACGTAACAATAACGCACCAGTTGTGGTGCTTCTTTCGGCTTTGCTTTCTGATACCTTCACCTCAACAGGAAAAACTAGGCGAAGAATTTTGGATTTGATCACTATTGTCACGTGCCAAGGATGGATATCAACATCGATCAAGCTAGTTGATAAATGCTTCTGAACGTTGACTGTCAAAAGCAAAAAACCAGGTTGTGTATCCTCATCAAAAGCAAACGTCCACTTTCCCTCTTTTCTTGCATGCAAAATTCGGGTTACGACACGATACAGATGTTTGCAACAAAATAGGTAGACAAATTCAGAAACATACCATTTTTCATTCTCACACGATCATTGCTCTTTCTTTGTTCTTCCACAGCCTTTATTCGATCCAACGTAGATGCATGATCCCGTTCAATATCTTGTTCTGATTTAAACTTTGTTTTGTTCGTATTTTCGTTACGTTCCTTCTCAGCAAGCTGTTGTGCATTCTCACGTGACATCGCTGCCCGAACACCCGGCGAATGACCCGTCAAATCCTCCTTTCCAAATTTACATTTGAAACTGTCTTTCTGAACTTGCAACGCCTCACGCTCCACAAGCTGCGACAGGACACGATTAATTTCCTCACTTTGTTGATGAGCCGCTATACGTTCCGACTTTTTAATATCGACACCATCCAACTGACACAATTGAGGCAGTGCATTGATGACACAGTAGCGATAATATTTATCCTTCCAATTCAAATGCAGCTCTTCTGCCGATGGATTGCCTAACAAATACAGCTCCCGTAAATGATCCAAATCACTCAAATGTTCCAAACTCGATGAAAAATTGGTCAAGGAAATAAAATTCAGGGTCAAATCCAATTTATTCAAAAATTCGCAACCTTGCAATCCCCGCAAATTTGTAATATTGTTCAAGGCCAAATTTAGATATTCCAAGGATCGACATTGTCGCAGATCATTCCCAATCGATTCGATCACATTGTTTTGCAAAAGAAGGATTTTCAACGTTTTGCCACAAATTCGATTCAGGGCGTTTCCAATGTGAGTGAGATTTTCTTGATGGAGGGCGAGTTCTTCTAAGTTGTGTAATTGGTTTTCGTTGTGTTCGGATCTTTTTCGTAGAAGATCGATGGTGATTTCGCGTGTTTCGGGTATGTTCTCCAACGTCATGGTTGGTGCAGCATGTTATTATTACTTCGACGTATATTTTATGAGATGTGTGTGATGGGTAAATGATATGTCATATTTTTGAAAAACGGGTCTTTCGGATTCTCGTTTTGTGGTCCTGCAGTTTTTCGTTTTTCGTTTTTCGTTTTTCGTGTTTCGTGTTTCGTGTTTCGTCGTACAACGTGCAATTCTCGTTCAAAAGGTATCTTTATACGCACACATATGTACTTCCATTTGAAGTATTAACTTCTTTTGGCAGTATTCTAAACTAAGTGCTCAACAAGCCAACATCCTATCAGTTGAGCGATTTAGTTTTATTATAATGTATTAATAGATTCAAGCTGAGTTTCCAATACAATTGATTTAGCCGAATGACCAACATAAGTTCCGAACCTCGTTGACATAAAGAATCATACGAATGTAGCGAGAAGAAAATTAGCGTAATACCTAACAACTTAAGTAAATGTATTCTTCATAAATGTAATACTTCTGAAAATTTGAGGTTAAATGAATGGATATTGAAGAACATACATATATTTATCGTCCGTTGTAATTGGTAGTTGGTAGGTGAATGTGACAATTGGTGACAAAAACTTGTGTAGATTTCTACGAGGCTAGTCTTATCGGAAGTATGTACCGATAAGGAAAATCAGGGCGGCTTCGTCACCTGGGGCCATCGAATGATACCCGTTACAAGATTTCCTCCATGTTCTAGAACACTTTCATTGCGTGGAACATTAGACAGTTTTCTCGTATCCAGTGTTTCATGCATGATTCTTCTTGTTTTTCTCTAATAACCAGCAATCGGCTTTCCTGTGTCCATACTTGCCGCAATGGTTGCAGTTGCCGTTGAATTTATTTCTTCTACCCTCACTACTACGACATTGCAACTCTTTGTGTCCACTTTTTCCACACTTGAAACACGCCCCACTGAATGCAGATAACGCAACTTCACCTTCCTTGTCGTCTTCGTCATTGCCACCCTTCTTTCACTCAGGAGTCAGTCTCCACTGAGCATTCATTGCATCTTCTAGGTCGTCAAGCGTAAGTTTTTCTTCTTTGTCTCTCATCTTACTCGTTATGATAGCATGATACTTTGCAGGAGCAGCCGAAAGCACAAAAAGAATAAGCACACTATCTGCAACAACATTTGTTTTCGTCTCATAAACATTCTTCATACGATATATTTCTTCAAATAGCTCACTAGGAT
>Ga0209092_10002949_pt1 | contig 15176 bp, 13 predicted proteins | sample FraStrMetagenome_FD_187446 | JGI IMG/M metagenome (GOLD analysis project Ga0209092, IMG submission 187446) | Marine eukaryotic phytoplankton communities from Arctic Ocean - Fram Strait ARC3M Metagenome (SPAdes) (version 2) | ecosystem: Environmental > Aquatic > Marine > Oceanic | place: Fram...
AAAAAAAAAACGTGATAATGTGTTCTCGTGTACGTAGGTAGATATCGAGAATATCTCTCCTCTGGAACATACACAAACCTCATCACTCATCACCGCCTATCTCCCTCCGAAACAAAACGAAAACAACATTATCATCATATACCCGCATAAATTAAGAGATATCGTATAGAGAAACGATGCGTCTAACGAAAGCTTCTTCTACCTTCTTAGTCATACTCTGCCTTCCTGAGATTTCATCATCCTTCTTGGTTTCGAAAAAAGTTTATTCAAGTATCGGTTCGACTAGATCTACGCAAAGAGGTACCTATTACCCTTCGTCGTTAATTTTGAATATGTCTTCGTCGTCATCTCCTACATTTATGGAAGCGTTGTCGGATGCAGTTAAGGAGCAAACTGGAGCTGAAGCTGTTGAAATGGGTCCTGCTACCGGTGGAGGTGCTGGGGGTGGAGGAGGTGCGTCTATCAGTGCTGCCGTTGATAAGGTGACAGGTACCAAATACTTTATAAAGTCGGCAAATTTATCTAGTGGAGGAGGGAAGATGCTTAAGGCGGAATATTTAGGAGTGAAGGAAATGTCTGAGGCTGGTGCTATACGTGTTCCGACGCCAATAGCGTACGGCGAATGGAATGGTCGCGGTTTTGTAGTTTTTGAGTACTTAAATTTTTGCGGTGGCGGGAATGGTGAAGAACGAGGTAGGCAATTGGCTCGAATGCATCGTAAAATTTCAGAGAAAGGGTTCGGATTTCATGTTGACAATACGATTGGTGCAACTCCTCAACCAAACTTGCCTTGGAAGGATGATTGGGCTGATTTTTGGGATGAGCATAGATTAGGTCATATGCTGAAGTTGACTGGTAACGCAGGATTAAGTTCAGCAGATGTTGAAACATTGAGAGCAAAAACTAGAGAACTTTTGTCTCACAAGCCTGAGCCCAGCCTTATTCATGGTGATCTATGGGGTGGCAATGCAGGTTATGCTAAGGTAGATGGGGGAATAGTAGTGCCTGTAATCTTCGATCCTGCAACATATTACGGTGACAGGGAGGCAGACGTTGCGATGACTTCATTGTTTGGTGGCTTTGGAGGTGACTTTTATGCTGGATACGAAGAAGAATGGCCTCTTCCTGAAGGCCATGACAAGAGAAAAGTTGTTTATAATCTCTACCACATATTAAATCACGAGGTTCTCTTTGGAGGAATGTATCGAGGTCAAGCGCGACAAATGATAAATCAAATAATGAATATGTAATATTGTTTTCATTTTGATTACGTAGTATGTTTTGACCACAATAATGAAGGTTTGTCTCAGGAGAAGTCGTCAACGTATCTCGTAAATGACGATATCAAAAACTATGAGAGCTCATTGGCGATATTATTTTAATTTCAAAGCAAGAGCATTGCGGTAAAGAGTAGCTTCTTCCGCCATTTCTACGACAGTTCGATCTCGACGGTCGTCGTCGTCAGGAACATCCAGCGAAATTTTCTGTTGCACTTCGTCACGAGGTGCCCATTCCTGCAATGCATCATAAATATCATCGTTTCTTTCAAAGTCTCCATCTTTTCTTGGAAGTATATGCACGTGAACATGCGGTACACTCTGTCCCGCACTTCTCCCATCTTGAACAGCCACATTCGAACTACTAGCACCGTAAACAGATTCGATCATACCTTGCACTTCACGCACTCCCTTCCATAAATCAATATATTCTTCTTCCGTCAAGTCTTCCATCCGCGGAACCATCCGAGCTGGTATTACTAGCACATGTCCAGGTACAATCGGTCGCAGATTCACAAAAGCTTTCGTCAAATTATTGGAAGCAGAATAAAATATCTGATCACGAGAAATCTTAAACTTTCCAAACAACTGAAAGTCCCTCTCTTCAATACAACTATTATCGGTAGTAGACATACTCCTGCCTTCTAACCCGTTCGAATCCGAGTGTGCCTTACGTACCAGTGCCGATTTTCGAGGAGAAGAAGAAGAAGCAGCAGGTAGACACACAAGCGTCCGATGACTCAAACTGCTACCGAAATTAAAGCCATTGACAGTGAATACGAAGGAAGCAATTGACGAACGAATGAATGATGGCCTCATTCCAAGCTCTTATTTTTCACAGTTATAATATAAAATTATACTCTTTCTCTTATATCGTCCCATCGTCCCTCTTTCGAACTATTCATAACGTCTCATATACAACAATAGCTTTTATACAAGCTCCATGTCGATGCATGGTGCATGGAAGTTTCACAGGGAAGAGAACAGAGAACAGAGAACAGAACAGATGAGAGGAGAGGAGAGGAGTCTGCGGATACATGATACATGTCTCGTCTGATGTCTGATACAAGAGACCATGATCACTGATCACACACCATGTGATGAGTGATGATATGTGATGGATGAACCCTCACCTAACGTCCTGCATCACTTACATTCCATTTCGTCTACCAATATATGAATTATAATCTCTTCTGACTACTAATATATACATATACATACATAACAACTACAAACAAAACAGCAGCAATCCACACAAACATGTTTGCATTCACATTCACATTCATCATGAGAAGATCCCATCCTCCTCCACAACACTACACTGCTCTACTATCACGCCGTCTTCCCCTCGTCGTTCTTATAATCACGTGTATAACCTCCTCCGTACTCTCTTACGATCATGAAATGATATTTCCTCCCTACGGTGAATATGACGTCACGACGTTTGATTATGGCGACCCGCACGAATGGTTCTATCAGGATAATAATCGTAAGTTTCGTCATCCCATGGTTGGGAAACCGTATGGCGGATATGCGAGGGCTACGGCAAGTCGGCTGGCGAAAATTCCGTTGAGGTTTACGGGTGATGTTGGGTTCGATTTGGTGGTGCAGGAGGAAGGTTATGAACAAACGTGTGAGAATGTATCGGGAGAGGAGGTAGGAACTTGCAGTGAGGGTGGTGGTGGTACTCCAACCCATTATTTTGAAATGAGGGATTATCAAGGACGTATGTTCGTTTGTCGTGTTTATAATGAGACGGATTTGCTATCGTTGAAAGATGCTGGTTCAAGTGTTTTTGATGTCGTGCAAGAGAAAGGTGGGGGCAATGACGTCCTTGATGATTATGATGGGGTTGTTGGTGCTAAGGATGAAGTCGTAACCTCGGACTTGGACGAGAATAATGTTGAGAGTCATGCTAATATGGACGAAGATGACATATTGGAGTGGTACATTGGCAGTTTACCGGATGCACTTAATTTTGTAAATAAAAATGGAAAGATTGTTGAATCAGATTTTGAGGATGAAGAAATTCCAATCCCGATTATGTCTGCCTTGCAGGAAATCATTGACGGCTTGAACTCGGTGTCGTATGAAGATTTGTGTTCAATGACTTCTCCCGATTGGTGGTCCTATAAATTTTGTTTTCGTGAAAAATTGAATCAATACCATAACGATTTTCGCGTTGATGGTGAAGTGAAGAAGGGGGATGACGATATATCCGATGGCCGAATTATTTTTAACAAATCTGAAGATTATTTAGTGAAACGCGGTGACAAGCTAGTGGAAGCAGTTCAACGAACAATTGATATTTCTTTGGGAACTTTCGAAAGCGAAGAATTCCTAATAAACGAATCTTTACTCGAGGGAAGTGCGGATATAAACTCAATTTGGAATAGCTTCTATTTAAAACAAAAATATACTTCTGGTGATACATGCAAATTAACTGGGAAAGCAAGGGAGGCAACAGTTAACCTTAAATGCTGCGAAAGGAGTAATAGGCATAATAGTTTATTTCGTTTAGGGGCGATGATGGAAATCCCAAAGGATTCCTGCAAATATGAAGTTAGTGCCTGCACGCCACTCATGTGCGCAAAACGTTTCATGGAACCACATATTGAGCCGATCGTCAAGAAACTGCAAGAAAATATATCTGTTAGGAATATATTGCAACGAGCCCTGAAGACGAATTGTTTGATTCGCGCGGTTGATTGGTGGAAGTATGAGTTTTGCTACATGGATAAGACTAGGCAGTTTCATGCTGTATCTCTTGAAACTGATATGGAAGCAAAGAAAGCAACAATGGTATGTAAATTGATCATTATGTTAATTTTCCAATGCACCCATCTAATTTTTCGTAATCATCGAAAGGTCATTGACAAACAGTATTATTTAGGTAGTTTCGTTGTTGGAAGTGATATCGACGAAAACGAGGAAGACCATATCATAAATGTAGCTGATCTGCAATCTGATAAATCCAATTTTGTTGAAGGCAATGGGGCGATTTTCGTTGAAGAATACATCGGAGGGACTAGTTGCGGTGGAAAAGACGTCGATGATTCAGTTATTGAAGGAAATGTTGGAGCTGCAGGCATCGCGCGTTCTTCGACAATTCGATATTTTTGTGGAAAGAGGTTAGAACTAACAGATGTGACAGAAGATAGAACGTGTCATTACATAGTTGATGTTTCAGTTCCTGATCTTTGTCAACACCCATTGTTCCAGATATCTGAGGAATCTCATGGACAAGTAGTAAAGTGTTTGCCGATACCAGGTCAATAAATGGCGTTAATAATACGATTTTTCGTTATGTCTTGACTCTTTCAAACAATAGTTGGTGGAGATGTCTTCCGTGCTCCCTTACTTGTGATTTGATTCAGAATTATTAACCACCATCGCACTGCACTTGGTAAGAACGAGTAAAGTTGGCATGCCCTGAACTTATTTTATGCATTTTGGTGATTTATGACACGTTAGATTCAGATTGAATGCATGAGTATCTGATCTAAATGTTCATGTCGTCTCGTCATCTCTCTAGGTCTCTAAATTTTTGTAACAAGGGATCTTCAGTAGAAAGAGAAAAATCGCTTGAAGCTGTGTCACTCAGAGCCTTTGCGCCAACACTCCGATTAAGCAAGTTCTCAATTTCTAGAGCTCTATTTTCAATCATTTCAACGTTATTCCGCATTTGTGAAACCCTCTTTCTTTCATCAATACAATTTGTGAGCGTTTGTTTAAGCTTTTTCTGTAACCTATCCCGATCAAATAACAAAGATCTGGCTTTATCTTCATTTCCTTCCACCATCTCTAATTTTGCTTTTTCGTACAAGTTATTCGCATCTTCCTCTAAGCGTCTCGCCAGTTTCTGTAGTGTCTCCAAACTATCTTCACACGCTCTTAACCCCTCGACCGCCCTATTCAACGAAATTCCTACCTCCTTCGCCATTTGAAGCATTTCAGGAGTAATTCCAAGCTCCTCCATCCTTTCCTTTCGCATGCGTTCGATTGCATTCTTTGCACCAATCTGTTCTCCTAATGAGGCTCCAAATAAAGCCCCGAATGGACCAAGTACTAGCCCACCTATGCGCATAATCAACACAAGGAACCACAACATTAGCAACTACCATGGACAGAACAATACTAAGAAAGAACCGCTCATTATATAATATTCCTTACCTAATACAGCGCCCGTTGCCGTTTCAGCCATACCGGATTTCTTCACCTCCTTGCTAGCATTATCAAGATTATCCTTCCAGCCTGCTTTAGGGCGCGTTATATTTTGTCGTTTCGTTTTCGGAGCAGCCGGTAAGAAACATGATGCGTCCTTTAAATATGAGACCATTATTAGGAAAATAAACGTACAGACCCTCATACTTCTCGTATATGCTGTAGGCTGTAGATATAAATGATGCTTATCTATAGTGGCAGGATCTGTAGCAAAAAGTTCCCACCGGTATTGCTTACTCTTGTACCAGTTTTGGATGTCGTGCAGTTTTTCGTCGTTCAAGTTCAAGTTTCGTGCAAAAATGTGTCGCTTTTATCGCACACGATACGTAACTATTTTTTTAAACTGTATGCTTTTATTTTATTAACTTCTCCTCTTGTATTTAGGACTTAACTTTTCAGGGCTAAAGAGTCATTTCGAAGTAATTGAGATTTTGTACAGCTGAGCAGCCCCACTCTTTATGGGCTTTTCAGCATTTCGACTTTTATTTTAGTGGTTTTGCTTCGTAGGGTTTGTTGTGATAGACTGTAATAGCAGACCTACACAGTGCAAGAAGCAATGAGAAGGTTTGTTGGTCAACCAGCTTACACCGGATATAAATACATTTCTTCAATAGTTAATTACTGATGAGTATTATGTTATAGTTCAATCGACAAAACTGTGAGGAGGCTGGTTTCACGTATTTTTGAGTTCCGTCTGTCATTCAACTGTGCAGTAATTTCACAACTCACAATCGGACAAACAATATTTCGAATTTTCCACTAATGACGAACAGACGATATCTTCTAACAAAATTGCGTGGGTTTCTAGAAAATTTTAATTGTAGTAGTTCGATTTCAACTACATATCTTTATATATCCTCGATCACAGATATATATATATATACAAATATCCAAATCATATTGTTACTGAAGATGGGAAGGGCTGTAAAAAAGGGATCATATCCAAGAAGGGTGCAGAAGCATCTCTATTACATCTTTACTTAGGTTTACTTATTATTATTTTTAATGACGAACCGTCAGAATATTGATACCCTGATGCTATAGTAGTTGCTGCTGATAACCAACTTAAAGAAACAAACGTAAAATTATATATTGGTATGTGCAATGTTCGTACAATATGAAACTTACCATACAGTGCTTAACGTTTCTGTTGTCAGAAATGAAGGTACAAACTCTATTGGGTTGGCAATAGCCCAGGAGATTGTAATGAATTGAAGCACTGTATTCCCTTTGCTTAACATAGTTGGCCTTACTTTCAGTGGAGTTCTTGCTGGATCAACGACTGGTCTTCCATCATTTTTCGTTGCTTTCGAAACATGGTAAAACGTAGCTCCAATAAGGCCAACATCACGGCCAATCCAAACAAAAACTGGAAAAGTAGGTAACAGTCCTTGATAAGCTAGCGTAGCGCTTAATACGAACACCATCCATTTATCAGCCAAGGGATCGAGGTATGTCCCCAAAACTGTTTTTCCGTTAAATTTTTTAGCAACATAGCCATCTAGTCCGTCTGTGAAAGCCGCTAGCAAGCATCCAATTGCAGCAACTTTATAATCTTCCTGTATTATGAGATATGATAGGATTGGAGTGCCAAGAATGCGACTCTATCATGTCCATCATCCTATCAGTGAGAGAGAGACTCGGGCTAAATTTTTCTCGTATGATAACAAACTTACAAGAGTGATGAGATTTGGCAAAGATTTCATCTGTTGAAAAATGCTCTCTCCCGCACTTGGATGTTCCAATTTATCATTGCCCAAATACTTAAAACTGCTGCTGTTTCCTTTACCTAGCTCTGTCGTAGATTTTGTTGATAACTTGTCGTCTTCCTGTACCTTTAAGTGCGTTTGATCTCGTTTAAACTTTTCAGTCGAAAACTTCTCTCCTCTTAAATTTTGCCGATAACTCGCATGTCGTAGATCCACAAAAATAGGATACCGGTGCGTCGAAGTTATATTTATTCGAGTTGAGGTCACATTAACGGCAATGCGTGAAGAAGACAACAGACGCCTTCTTAACGTTTGAATTGACCCTCCACGTAACATCAAATACCTTAATGAACATTCGTCAACTTTTGAGCTTCTTTGGTTACAACCTAAATGCAATTGTTTTTTAAAGTTTAATGTCTATGTGGCGTTCGACTTCCTTTACATGAGATACTTCGAAGTAATACCTGACAACATGCTGCACGCTGCTTAGCTGCTTAGGATACGGAACACGAAACCATATCAGACTTCGTATTATGAGAAGTTACAGTTAAAGTTGAATGGCTGAAAATAATGTGAATAAATGTCGAGATCGACATCTCGATTTCGAAGCATGAACTTTTTTCTCTCTCGTTTCTCTCCCATCAGCTTCACCGTCACCGAAAAGACGGCATTTTTGGGATATCCGTTGAATGGGATACATATGCATGATATTTTGTAGATATCGTGGGTTATGGAAGCAAAATGCCAATTGATCTCACCCTTCTTCGCTCTTCAAGTGAGGAAGGAGGCGATATAGAAACGGTTGTATCTTGGCAGAAACTTAGAAAGTTGCCCGTCGACCCAGTTTATGATGCTTCAAAACTTGACGAAGAGAGGCGTAAAATGCTGATCCAGCTCAACGAAATGAGATATGAAATAAAGCGATGTTTTGATCGCACGGAAACGAAACAACTTAAAAGAAATATTGATAACTTGCAAGAAGAGTTACACGCAGTGGAAAGAAAATTAAACGTCAACCTGAGTCATATTGGAAATTTTGTGGATGTAATAGGTAATGATAAAATTGAGCAAATGAAGCAGAAAGCCCTTCATAAAAATTCACATCCTCTTCCTGTTTCGTCCGATTCTATCATAAACCCTTTATGGTGCATTGAAGGTTACGAAACGGTAACTCCTGATTCATCTCATCTTATTGGAAAGGAAGTAGCAATATTGACGGAAAGAGGTATTTTATTATCACGGGCACTCATGGATTATGGATGTCAGTATATAAAAGCCCGGCATTCGAGAACGAAGATGATTCGTCTGCCATCTCTAGGTTTTGTTTCGGAGTCAATTAGTGCTACTGTAGGAGAGAATGCACCTTCATTGTCTTCGGACTTTAGGGCCTCTCTAGGAGTGTTGCTTTTGCACCGAAACCAGTTCTTATCCGAGAAAAGTCTTCCAAAATGCTTTTGCGCCATCACGTCCTCACAATGTGCGTCCTCACAAGTTACTAAAAGTTTGAATATCAAACGCGAAGTACCTACTTTTGCACATCCTGTTGATCAGCTATTTGCAGTCTGTCTCTCTACTTCGGATATAGAAAAATCAAGGATAATTTTTTTGGAGTTCGCTGAATTAGCAGTTTCGTTTTTGCATAACCTAAATATATCGTGTCGCATTAACTCAACACCAGCAGAGAAGTTGTTATTATGTGAAATTTGCCGTATAAAATTGGAAGTTTATTTTCCATCCTCCAAAGTGTATCGAGAAGTCGGACACATCAGCAATGTTGCAGACTATTTTTCTGGTGAGCTCAAAGTAAGAAGTGGTTCGAAGCAGTTGGATGACCGAGAGAAATATTTTGTTCACGCTATAACCTTGAAGCTATTCCAAATTGACGTTTTACTCTCCTGTCTTGCCGAGAGTAATTCGAACGAATGGGGGATTCAGATTCCAACGAGTCTCCAATCGTTTTTGGGTAAATCTGAAATGTCGTACGTTAGAATTCGATATAAGGGCAAGGGTGGTAAAATTTTGGTTATGGAAGAGAAAAAATACCAGAAGTTGCGAAGTCGCACGTGCCAAAGTCCAAAAGAAAGTGGTAGAAAGAAGGTACTTGCAAACCCTGCAGACAATTCAAAACATATTTTTGCAGAGATGTTCCCCATGGATCCATCTATATCGCAGATACGTGCAGAATCAATATGCTCGGAAATACTTTATCCCTTTAAGTTGTAACTTCTATATTACTTACAGAGCGATATCTTTCAATGTTGCTTGTCCTGACGACTTAATAGATATGAGATGCATCTGTCAAGGAGAATACTTTGCGTGAGAAAATATACTGGTACCCTCACAGGTTGCACCATAATTAGTTACGGATTAAGTTGAATAAGTGGCAAATAACACATGATTTCATGCTAAATTTCTTTTACTCCATTTGGTTATTATGATAGAATGCAATATTATTGAGTCGTCCTAACGTACAACAACAATCATACACTTCTACTAGACACCCAGTTTTTCAGACTATTTTCTTGATTGATAACATTGTTTCTTGTAAAATGATTCAGAACTCGTCCTCTTCATCAGTGACTGGATCGGAAGCGGAATAGTGGCAATGGTCAAAACATAAAATATATGCCATTGACTGGTGTACATGACGCGTGAAAGGCTACTTATATACATTGAAGTGCGATGACCAGGTGTAAGTTAGGATTTTTAAGGAGACAATATTAAAATTTCCAACGCAGAAGGCCAACCAACCCCTATGCAAGGGCAAGGAGAAATTTGAGACTACATGCTCCTAATTTTTATTCAAATATAATCAATCTTTTTAAATATTTTTTCATAGTTATCGGTGTTGACCATTTGAATACCAGTAGTTTAGATTTGTATACATTTGCCAGTAGAATTATGCCTTTTTGTCTTCAAAAGTGTACAAGTCCCATCTTTTTTGATTTCCGGTCGGAATACCTTGTCTCATTTCATCAACCTGAGATGTGGTAAAATCGTAAGTATAGAGTAATGATTATGACTGAGTAAAGATATAACTGAATTTGAGAATTTACCTTGTTCATTTCTAGGTCAGCAAGAACGATTCCAGGCTTTTCATCGATTGTTGAAACGATTTCTCCCCAAGGCGACACTACTGTACTATGCCCCCAAGCGGTATAATGAGGGTAAGAAGATTTACCTTCTTTGTCGGAAGGAGACGGTGGATGCGACCTTGCAGGTGATACAGCAATGACGTAGCATTGTCCGTCAACAGCACGGGCGCGCTGAAGAAGTTCCCAATGCGCCGGACCTGTTGTCATATTGAATGCACCGGGATAAACAAGAATACGGCAACCTCGCCCAATCATACACATCGCGAGTTCGGGAAATCGAATATCGTAGCATATACCTACCCCAACCTTACCAAAAGGTTCTCCAGCATCAAACAAACTGACAGTAGAACCTCCCGTCAAGGTATCGCTTTCTTTAAACCTTATTCCACCTGGAACGTCAATATCAAATAAATGAACCTTCCTATGCTTTGCTACAAGTTTCCCAGAAGGGTTAACGCACATACAAGTATTAAAAATTGAATCTGAAGAATTCTCAGCTGAGGAGACTCTTTCCGATATACTACCACCAACAATATGAACATTATGTTCAATAGCTTTTCTTCGAATGAGATCATAACTTGGGCATATCGAACTCAACATGGAATCATCATTAATATCTTCTCCAACGTTTGGCAGCTTCTCTGCATATTCCGGAAAAGCCTCCGTCGCATAAGGTCCATTCCATATCTCTGGAAGCACCAACAAACTTGCTCCTTGAGCAGCTGCATCATCAATAAAATCACTCGCAGTCTTCAAATTCACTTCTTTCTCATGATCCACTTGAAATTGAAGAAGAGCTACTCTATTCGGCATACGTTCGTAATGATTCGAAGATGTCGAAAATAACGCCATACCAGATCGATGACGATGACGAAGATTATTTTTATTATTATTAATAATAAAGGGAGCAAAACGCTGTACCGAATAATTACTACTAGTACACGTATTTGTAGCAGTAAAAAGTAAAGCTGCTGCAGTGGTTTTCATGGAAAATAATCCTTTATGTTGTTGGTGTTGTCGTTGTTCACTTAGGATGAAATAGGATCCTCTGTTGATGCTGATGATACTGGTACTGCTTCTATTTAATGCCTTGTGGAGGACCGATAACATCGTTTGGCCATTAATGTATTGCAGTTAGACAGATGTGTAGATAATTTATGGTAATATAGAATTAGAGAGAAGGATATACAGATATCAGTGTGATTTTAGATTTTACAGAGAAAAAGATAAAAAATTATGTCATGATTGATGTGATGGGAGATGGGATGAGCCCGGCTGAAAAAAATTGTGCTCGTCCTCGAGCTCGTACATCGTACATCGTACATCGTACATCGTACATAAGTACATACATATGCGAGCTTTGACTCGACAGCCATCCATCGCCATCGCATGAACTACATGTGATATTCAAACAGTGTGACATCATAAAAGTTCGAAAGAAGATGAGAGATATTCCAAAAATTCAAACAAAGTAGTATTAAATTACCAAAAATCAAGAGAAGATGAATCCCGATGATGGAGTAGTAAAAATATCCTGTGTCGGAGGAGGACAATTAGGTCGGATGATGGGACTTGAAGCACCTCGGTTGAACATGCAAATGACTTTCCTCGATCCTTTAGGGCAGGATGCACCGGCTGCCACTGTGACAGGATGTACCGTCATCAAGGGATCTTTGAAAGATCCTGAGAGTCTGAAGGCTTTATCGGAAGGTTGTGATGTGTTAACGGTCGAGATTGAACACGTGGGAGCTGACACGTTGTTGGAATTGGAAAAAAATGGTGTTAACGTTCAACCCAGCGCGCGTGTTATTAGTTTAATCCAGGATAAGCTTTTGCAGAAAAACCATTTTGAAGCCAATGACGTTCCATTACCTCCCTTTTGTGATTGCCCAGATGAAGATGCTGTGAGGGATGCAGCAGCTAAGTTTGGACTACCTCTCATGCTAAAAAGCCGGAAGGGGGGGTACGATGGAAGAGGTAATGCTGTACTGAAGGATCTGTCGGGTATTGATGAGGCTTTGAAAAGCTTAGCTGGAGATATATATGCAGAAGGATGGATCGATTTTGATTGTGAAGTTGCGGTAATGGTTGTTAGAAGTACTACTGGTGAGGTTCGAGCCTACCCAACAGTCACAGCTGTACAAAAGGATTCTATTTGTAAAGCAGTTTTGGCGCCAGCTCTATGTTCCGCTCAGACAAGAAAAAAGGCAGAAGAAGTAGCGAGTAAAGCTATTTCCAGTCTTGGAGATGGAGCTACGGGTGTGTTTGGTGTTGAGTTATTTCTTTGCAAGGATGGGTCTGTTTTGTTGAACGAGGTCGCACCACGTCCGCATAATACTGGACATTATACACAGGATGCATGTGCCATTTCGCAATTTGAGAATCACTTACGCGCCATATCCGGTCTTAGCCTTGGTGATTGTTCTATGAATGTTGGAGCGGCAGCTAGTAAGTGGACATTATTTGTTGTTGCTTTGTTAAATGAGAAGCTTTTTCTAATCTTAAACCTCGCTTAGTGATAAACGTAATGGGGGCACCATCTGGAGAAATGAATGATACTCTTGTCGGAATAAATAAAGCCCTCACTATACCTCGAGCTGTGGTTCATTGGTATGGAAAGCAAGGATGTAGAGCTGGAAGAAAAATGGGCCATATTAATATGACTGGGGATTCTTTAGGAGAAATGAGTGACGTCCTGACGGAAATGCTTACTCTTGAAGGCCTCGATCCTAAATCAATTATCGATAGAAAATTACCTATTGTAGGAGTTATTATGGGATCCACATCTGATTTGCCATGCATGCAGGCTGCTGTTGATATACTAGATAAGTTTGACGTACCTTGTGAAGTTGACGTTGTAAGTGCCCATCGAACTCCTGACAAATTGATGGAGTATGGAAGATCCGCAGCCGACCGAGGTATACAAGTTATTATTGCTGGTGCAGGAGGCGCTGCCCATCTTCCCGGAATGGTTGCTGCAGTAACCCCTTTGCCAGTTGTTGGTGTACCGATCAAGACAAGCACAATGAATGGACAAGATTCTCTATTTAGCATAGTACAAATGCCTCGTGGAATTCCTGTTGCTACTGTTGCTATTGGCAATGCGACCAATGCTGGATTGTTAGCAGTAAGAATCTTGTCAGCAACCCGTCCAGAATTACGCCAAAAAATGATCAAATATCAAGATGATATGAAAAACATGGTAAACGGAACCAGTGAAAAATTGGTTGAATTGGGAAGTAAGGCATATCTTGAACAAATGGAGAACAAAAGCACATCTGTTAATGTTTAAGGAGCAATCCAAATCAAATCAAATCTCAGTTTCGTCCATTTTAATTTTGGAAGTCCTTGTCCATCGCCTTGTTAAATTGGTGGGCAAAAGTTTTTCATTAACGCCACTTAAAGTATAAAATAGAGATTTATGTGAACGACGCGATTGGTATGATGAATGGTTTGTGTTCGGGTAGATACCTATGACGAAGATATGCACAAATTTTGTTCGTTGTAACCAAATTCATCACTGACTTGCGCTACAAGGACTCGACATAACTAAAATGAGCATGGTTACATTTTGAAAACTACATCTCACGAGCAACCCGAAAGTGGAACGATAATAAAAGAAAGAACTGGGTTTTTAAAGATTGTCAAAAAGTGATACCGAAAGCACACTTTTGAAAGAAAACAAGGAAAATAAATAATGATAACACTTCTCCAAAACGCATCGAAACGTTTGCCGCTAAAAACAAAAAAGACTAGCAACTGCCTCATTCCAATTTCGTTCGTGTACAGCAATGCTCCCACTTGTAACTCCCGCACCGGCATTCACTCGTTTCTCGTAAAGCTCACGTGTAATGTTCTTCTCTCGAACAAGACCTCCCTGTGGTTCACGCACACGAGGACCTTCCACCGACATATGCTTCGTAGCTTCATTTGCTCGTCTGGTCTTTTGCTGCCTCCTAATTTCATTTCTAAATCCCAACCTTTGAATTGCCAGAAGCTCTGCCGAAACCTCTTCCCTTTCCCCCAACATGACTTGCTGCTGTTCCTTCTTTATTCGAAGCTTCACCTTTCGCACTTCCTGCTCTTCTTCATAATTCTCTCGTTTCCTACGTTCTGCATCTCTCTGCTCTGAAGCAATTCTATCCGCAATGCACCGATCCTCATCGGCCCTCTGACTTTGTCTAATCACAATCGCAGATTTATCTTCCTCTTCATATTTCTTCAACTTCGCCTTACAATCCTCTGCGTCGGGCTCTTCATTTACAATACTAAATATAATACCTTCCACATTTTCTAAATAATCATTAAAATCCTGCAACGTCGCAAAGTCCGATTCGACCTTATTAAACACCTTCAACACCCGCCGCCTCCAACTTGTATCCTTCTCACACTGCACATCATCCAAAGTTCGTGTCGAAAGCGTCGCTCGTTTCACCAAGGTTTGACAATACGGACATGGAAAAGCCTTACGACGACTCAACTCCCGTTCTACACAAGAGTTACAGAACTGATGTCCACAATTAATCGCCGCGTTGGTAAATAGAAGGCTCTGGGCTCCACTTTGAGTGAGGAGGTTGGAGGAATCGTCAGCTGATATTTGGCATATGGCACATTGTTGGTATTCGTCCTGGTTATCTTGTTGACTGTTTGTGTGGAAGTCGTCGGGGAGTGCTTCGATGGCGGTGGCTGTGGGGGCGGTGGCGGAGACAGTTGTGCTCATGGTTGTGTATTAATATATTAATATTAGGGGTTGCCAACTCACGTAATATGAATATGAATATGATCTCACGTTCACGTACAATTTTTTAAATTAGCTTTGTCCAAAAAATAATCCATTCTGATTGGTCTAAAAAAAATTGAACGTAAATAAA
>Ga0209092_10002951_pt1 | contig 15175 bp, 8 predicted proteins | sample FraStrMetagenome_FD_187446 | JGI IMG/M metagenome (GOLD analysis project Ga0209092, IMG submission 187446) | Marine eukaryotic phytoplankton communities from Arctic Ocean - Fram Strait ARC3M Metagenome (SPAdes) (version 2) | ecosystem: Environmental > Aquatic > Marine > Oceanic | place: Fram...
GATCGAAATTTTCACACAGATCAGTCGGTTACTGTGATTGGATTGTTGGATTTTTACGTAGGATACGTAGGATTTGGTATTAAATTTTTATTTGTAGGCTTTTAAATTGTTGACTTAGCGGAGAAGTAAGCAGAAGAAGAGCAAAGCACCAAGCATTCTGCCAAGAAAGCTATCAGCCCTGTGCCGCTACCAGATTTGTCAGATATCATTGCTGATGAAATCAGGAAGGAGTGGGGGATCCCTGATGCTATGGATAAGATGGAGGAAGTGGCAAGGATGTAAGCCAGAACTATTTGCTTGCAGTTCTTAACAAACTGCAAGGACCCCCTCCTCCTACTACTACACCACCCCCTCCAGGAGTTGATGTTTTCACCATTGCTGAAAAACCTGTACCTGCACCTGTGTTTGTGCCTGAAAATCCAGCTCCAACACCAACCCCTCCAGGAGATGATATTATCATTGCTGTAAAACCTCCACCTGCACCTTTGGCGCCTATCCCTGTTTGGACTCCGCTAGAAGAGGAACAATAGGCAAACAATGCTGAGGGAGAGGCCTCAACAAAGGAAATAGGCAATTTTTAACAGAGAAACCAGACATGAAAGACCTGATCCTCAAGATTGAGGATATGTTACTCGACTTCTGATCTACGAACCATAAAGCCGCCCAAGACAATAACTACCAATTCCAACAAGGAAATACCGAGCTGATTGATGTTTACCCTGTGTCAAAAACGAAGGATATGTACAAAATGTGCCAAGAAAAGTTTTTGGCTTTCGCCCGTGAGAACAAAATAAACATCAAGAATATGGTAGAAGAAAAAAGAAACTTACCTTGGTCAACTTTATCACTCAATTTTTTGTCACTCAAGGCGTTGTATGTTATTGTTTATCTCAATCTATGGTTTCAAGCTCAACAGTTTGTTGAAGGTAACAAATAGGTATTTAAAGGCTGTCACGGGCAGCTATGTCTGTAAGAAGAGCAAAGTCTTCTCACCAGAAGAAATTGATTCTTTGTTGATGTTCTGTCAGGAGTCTTCTGACCCTGAATACACCTTTCTTGGAGTTGGTGTAGCACTAATGTACTACAGCCTCCTTCGTAAGAGCAACGTGAACAAAATTAGAGTGCAAGATGTTAGTCAATATGATAATAGTTGAGTAAAAATAGATTTTTCTCACTCAAGGAAAAGGAAAACCCCAGGATTTTCTTACCTGATTCCAAGTTTGTATCAGAAATTGTTTCTGAATTATGAATCTGAAGTCTCGGCAGAGCTCAAATCCACCGACACTTACCTTCGTTGATACACCAAGTGCTCCAATTGCAGGGAAACTGCAGCAGGACCTAAAAGTATCACCAAACTTGTGCATCTTTTATGTGAGGTGTTGCACAAGGACCCAGTGGGGTATACAGTTCATGCTTTCCGTCGCTCATCCGCAACAAATTTAGCTGAAGCTGAGGTCAGCTTTGTAAATCTCAAGCGCCACGGGCAATAGAAATCCAATAGCGTAGCTGAAGGACATATTGCGAACCCCAAAGCCCTGCAGAATGACCGCTTTGTGATGCTGCTCCCAGAACATCGAAGGACCGCAACCCCCCCCCTTTGGGTCCTCCTCGAACCTTCAAGAACTCGATTTTGGAAGACATACATCAAAAAGAATATTGTGACTGTTGCTGCGGCTCGTATTCGATTTTTGCCATTGGTGGGTTACATAACGTATAGATGGTGTAATTATGATTATAGTAATTAAGGGTGACGTCATAGGATCTAATGAACGTACGTACAACATTTCTATGAAAGAATTCATCAACAAGTTGTACAGACCTTTGTAGGAGTGTACAGAAATTGGCAAAGTGTCAAGACACATCCATTCAACCCAAGACAGTTTGTTTCTCTTCCAAAATAAAACATTCTCTTATGTTGTTGAATTGAATCGTTCTTAGTCATATTCTAATTTAATCTAATTGCTAGAGGAAGAAGAGTCCTTCTTTTACTTTTTTTAATGAATTATACCTTGGTATTAGGTTTTGAAAATTCATCAAGTATAGATTACCAATACATTTGCATCTCCATCCATGATTGAAACTTCTACACAACGATAATCTTCGTGAAGTTTAGCTTTGGATCTTAACGCACCTGCTTCGATGAAACTTTTCCATACACGATTGATTTTTTACTTGGTATTCTTCTAAAATCTTACTTATTTAAGATCAAAACGGAAGAATGCTTTTCTCTCATTAGAATAGTTTAGATTATTTTTGAGTCCATTTCTATTTCATCTGAGAATGGGTCTTCATCCATTGTTTCTTCCTAAAAGTCCAAATATCGTGAGTAAAACATAAAAAGTTATTAAGAATAAGACGCATATAAAAAGAAATAAAATCAATTGAACGCACCCATAGATCCATGTCATCACGGGCAGCTGATACCTCCAGTGGAGCGTACTTGATAAATTCTTGACTGGCCATAGGTCTGGGCATCCATATGATAGACGCATGAAGGAGAATAATAAATAGATAAATATCAACAAGAACATAACCAACCCATGCCCAGGAATCTCTGCTGGACTACAATGTATTTAATTCATTCATGTTATGATGAGAAACATGTTTGAAAACAAGCCATACTATGTGAGACAAAGAAAAACTCACCAAAGTCCACAAAAAGCTTCCAGCAAAAATTACTGGGTAAACGCCCACTGCCACTAGTATCTTTCGGTACATGCTTCTTTTAGCTACTATCGCTCCTCCTACTGCAATAATTTGATCGGTACTTTGACCCAGTAGTAGACTTTTCAAATGTCGCAAACTTCGTCTGACATTCCCAATCAAAAAAACAATCCATCCAATTCCGAAGATCAAATACAATATTCGTCGTTGTACCAAAGATAAAAATCCATAGGAAATGAAATAAAATCCCCAGATACAAATCATGATCATCAAGGCTTTTTTAGTGTGAGGTTGTATACTACTTTGAATCAACCACGTTCCGTCTGTAGCCAGTGTGACTACCGTTTGGCAACCTAGTAAAGTCCCAAAATGAGCCAGAGCGACTGCAATACTCCAAGGACCATAGTTTACCAACGCAGCAGCAGTGCCACTATATAAGACGTTGACATCAACAGACGTTCCATTCAAATAGAGATAGTAGGAAAAGGCAAGAGCACTAAATGCGGTTTGACCAAATACAAGTATTTTAATAGCGTTCTGAAGACCCAAAAGTGTCATTGGAGTGGAAGCTTCAGAAGTATCAAAAGTAGATCTAAGTTTCCACCAAGTTTTTTGGGATGTGGGTTTGGGTTTGTAATGCCGTTTACGTAATGAACTTTGATGCCACCAAAGCAATGACAAAAGAGAATATGAGATCATCAATAGGCCATAAAAGGGAATGATTCCCATCATACTTAATGGCAATTCTCCGAATTTGGATACAAAGGTAATATCCATTCCTGTTAAAATCATTTTGAGCCCCTTTGCGACAGCGACTTTTCTTTCGTGGTCATAGGATAGTTCTGCGGCACAATTAGACACCACAACCATATACCGACCTGGTTTATCAGGTCGAAGAGTTGTCATGACTTCAATTCCAGAAGCAGTTTCGGGAGCATTTAATTCGACAGGTGCAGATGTAAATCCCAATGGCCGTATTCTAGCTGCATTCACACGATAGTCATGAGAAAATGCGGCAATCAGAGAATCTTCCTCATTTTCGATATTTGTATGCAGTTTGGTACTGGGATTGTATTTGCATTCCTTGGGCAAGATGACTTTACCTTCAGGAGTTTTTTCTATCCAATCAGGTGGTGAGGTTTCTAATTCATAACAACATTGAGACTTCAATACATGAGGTGAGTATATGTCCAGTGGTACCATAAATACCTGTAAATGATGCGGAATACCTTGAGATTCTTCTTCTACTTCTTCTTCTTCTTCTATTTTGACTTCTTTATTGGCATTTTCATGATTGCCATCTAAAGATTCAGAATTATCAGTTTCCCCTGGCATCTCGTCTTTTTGTGCATTTTCTTCGGAATTATTGTTACTCACTTCTAGCATTCTAGCATGATGCTTTCTATCTGACCAATAAAAGCTTCCATTCTCTGAACTCTGATGAAATCCATTCCGTCTTCTACCGTCATCTCTTAATCGTACATCCTTAATATGAATTTTCACATATCCATCTTGGTCCATTATCACAGCTGGGTACGATTGAGCATCTTCTGGTGTGGTAGGACAAGTATAGGATGTCTGACTGGCCCCTCCGGAAGAAATGGACCAGTTGTTTTCCGAAGTCGCATCTCCCGAAAAACAAAGTCGTTCCGGAGCGATAATTTCTTGGTGTTTCAATCGATAACGAAAGGCCTCCGCAAAGCTATTGGGGTTGTAATAAAATGATGATTGGACTAGTAGAATGGTGCATGACAAAAAAATCTGGGTAAGAGGAGGTGATATTGAGCATTGCATTTTGCTGATCATGTTATAATTCTCTAAATCTTGGAGGCAAAGCGGTTTCACTATCCTTGCTATAATAAATAAATACGTTATGGTCGACAAATATATTATAATAATATTGGAACCAAAAAACCTAATGTATTGTGGGTACTGTACCCTACTTAGGAGTCTGAAAGGTCTCTTATATTTATTGTATGGTATAGCACCTTATGCACCTTATCATTTATTACAATCGAGATGTTAAGAATAAGATTCTGTTGCCATCATCGCATCATGAAGCAAGATTACTTTCATCAGACTCTGAATGCAACAAACTATAAAATAAATCATCTTGTTATAAATCAAATAGGAAAATTTGAATATCCAATTTATCTTCAAAAGCAACCCAACCTAATGAAAAAATAAATGAAGGGTATGCTATAATTTATAGTCATCTTATTGAATCATTAATTTAGTTACTTCCAGCTGTTGCGCCTTTTTTTGTTTTTGAGAGCCCTTCATGCCCATTTATATTCGACAAGTAGTCTCATCTTAATTGATTTTTTATTGATTTGTTGACATTTTGATTTGTATCACCACAATTTGGCAAAGAAAGCGATAAATTGGAGTACTATACAAGATACCCACTCTCCTCAATAAGAGTGTGTACTCTTCACAATTTTTCTAAATTTCATCTTCCTCCATGGACTATTTCCTTAAGTACCAGACCTTTATTAGAATATTATTCGTTTAAATAATGGATATTTAACCTTTTCTTGCCTATGTGAATGCAGTGAGATGTTTCTAAGTACAATAATCATTACAAATTTTCAGTTGTTTTATTTAAAAGAAGTATGTGAATGTGACGTCTGCACCAAAAACGAATAAACACTCATTCATATATTTCATTGTCATCATCACAGATCAAGTCATACTCAAAATGAAGAAGATGATGGATAATTTTCATGTATGGAAGAAATGAAATGGAACAAACAAACCAGGAAAATTGCACCAAGAAGACAAGTCAAAATCCATCGAAAGAAAATTTAATATCAGCTCTGAAGCTTTTAGACCCAATCCTTCAATTCCTGACAAAAGCAACTGGAAACCCAAGCATTCCATTTGCCACGCTCCAGTCTACTTTTCCCAAGGTATCACAACTACAAAAAATAAAAGATAATGATTTGCATTCGATTGCCGAAAGAAGCGACTTTCCAAAAAGCTCATGCTCGGAAACAAAATCGGACGGAAACAAAGCAACTGATACGGAAGTGAAGCTTTGCCACGAATCACTTCTTCACTATGTTCAGGAATTTTCAAAAAGAGGCATTCTGTCATTGCAAGAAAAGAGACACAATAATGGATTTCCCAGTGCACTTTTCGTAGGATTTCCTCAAATTTCGAGCGATACAAATTTAAATCAGAGCAATACTTGCAATGTCTCCAAGAATGAAATCATTAGTAAAGATTCAAAACAAAAGACAAGCAAAGTAAAAGAGAAGAAATCAAAACAATCAAAACCAAATACAGCTTCTTTACACGGAAGTACAAAGGCTGCCGCTAAACGGCGCTTAGCAGCATTACGAAGAAGCCTAAAAAGTGCACCAATTGTTTCTTTTGGATACGAAGATGAAAATGATACAAATGAACTCGAGGAATCAAAAGAGAAATCGGATGATGACAACAAGGAATGTAAAATCTCAAGAGAAACTCAAACGACGTTAGTGGGATCTGCAAAAACTAGTGATCATACGAATGTGCTTGAAAAAACAAATTTGAAGAAAGAATCTAATTCAGATGTTGATAGAGCACTCTTACTCTTATGCAAGATATTCAATTCTACCCAGATAACGAAAGGAAATATAAATATAAATTCCCAAACATCATTTCCATCACTTCAAATATTGCCGAAACAAGCAGCATACGCTGGTTGTCAACCTGCGAGGCCAGTAAAATATGGCTTGTTATCCAAAGAAGCTATGCAACGGATTCCTGAGGATTTGGCCCTTGCGTTTTCACTCAAAATAATGAGCAACAAAACCAACTCCTCATCCTCTTCTCGAAATTTATTTCACCACCAAACAGAAGCCATCAATGCCATCCTATCAGACAGACCAAAGCATACCATTGTGTGTACAGGAACCGGTAGTGGGAAGTCATTATGTTTCCTCCTACCAGTGCTATCAACAGCTATGAAGTCCAATGCAACATCGATACTAATTTTTCCAACGAAAGCGTTAGCTCAAGATCAATATACTAAATTAACTTCCATTCTAAACTCTCCCCTATCATCCTCTTCAATAATGAAAAATATTCGTCCTGGCGTTATAGATGGGGACACTCCCCATTCCGAAAGGATGAATATAAGTGAATCATGCAACATCATATTGACAAACCCAGATACACTGCATGCAGCTATTTTACCAGGATGGAAACGATTATATCGGAAATTACTTGGTAATTTACGCTATATTGTTTTAGATGAAGCACATGTATACGATGGAATTTTCGGTTCTCATGTATCGATGGTGCTATCACGGTTGTTTCGTATATGCATGGTAGCTGAAATGCAAGAACGCCTAGAAAACGGCGGAGAGAATGGTATTTTGAATCGAAATTTGTCCCTATGTGAGAATAGAGACATATCCACTAATGTTCGTCCAAGCTATTCGCCAATATTTATTGCTTGCTCTGCAACTCTTTTAAATCCTGAGTTACATTTTCGAAGTTTATGCCCGATCCCGAAAGAGATTCCTGTCTGTATTTTAAGTCCAGAGGATGACGGTTCACCTTGTGCGCCCAAACATTTCTTTGTTTGGAATCCACCCCTTTTGGACCTTACAGGTAATAGCATGGGTTCAGTTATATCGAAGAAAGCTGCTAATACCAACCATTCACAGAAACGAATCAAAAGAAGAGGAAGAAGGAACAGGAATCCTAGGGCTATAGATGAGTTAACACAAGATGAAACAAATATGGCACCTCTCGTTATATCCAAAGCTGAAAATGGAAACAAACCTAGTTTACAGCAGGCGAAAGGATACTTGAGAAGACACCCAGCAGAGGAAACAGCCATTATTCTAGCAAATGCTATGAAAAATGGTATTCGTTGCATTGCCTTTTGCAAGACAAGATCTTTAGTAGAATGGGTATTTGATCGTTGCATATCACATCTTCGAATGTATTCTGATACTGTTAATTTAGTTTCCAAAGTAGAATCTTACCGTGGAGGTTACTCTGCAGATGTGCGGAGAGACATAGAAAGAAAATTATTTCGTAATGAGCTATTAGCGGTAGTTGGGACATCAGCCTTGGAACTCGGAGTTGATATTGGTGGTATTGATTTAACTTTGCATTGTGGTTATCCGGGTTCGCTACCATCTTTGCTGCAGCAATCAGGAAGAGCTGGTCGTGGAGGAAGAAATAGAGCATCATTTTCGATTGTTGTATGCTTTAGTTCTCCAGCAGAACAACACATGTGGAAAAAGCCAGAAGGTATTCTTTCAAAGAAATTATCCTATAAAACCGGTGAAGATGCTATCTCTCCAATATCTTTTAACCCAGGAGTGATACGTGGACATATGCTTTGTGCGTCAGCAGAACTACCTCTCACTGGAGAATTTTCATCACTTTTTCTGTTGGGAAATGTGTCAGACCATGACAATAGACAAAATGTGTTTGCAAAAGATCACAATCTTTTTGGTAACATTATTCTGTATCAAAATGCTATACAAACTTTGTTGTCCAGGGGCTTACTTCAGAAAGAGACCATTACTTATAGAATAGATAGAGATGTTTACTTATCTTGCTTAGATAAAGAGAATATGTGTAGGAGATTCGATGCATTTAGAGCGCACCCTGTGAGTCGATTGAATATATGAAACACTTGATCTATTACTATTCCTCTCATCGATATTTACATTTTTTTTAAAGGCAACCAAAAAACCATTTTCACTTGTTTCGATGCGATCTATAGAACCTCTTTCATACGCAATCATCGATACAAATCACCCGCTGCAAGGAGGTAAAAAAGATGCGTTATATAATGCAAAAGCTGTTCTGGATACAATTCCATATTCTCGAGTCTTTTATCATGTGTTCCCTGGTGCCATCATACGTCATCGGGGAAAAAAGTACAAGATTATTTCAATGGCAAATCCACCCGCTGTACTAGAAAGTTTTGGAATGTGGAACAGCAGTAAGCTAAATGCATTTGCTGAACCCACCAATGCTCGTTACTTCACGCAAGCCCTTGCTTTGACGAATATAACAATTGTGAAAAGATTTGAATTTGTAGATGCACCTCGTAATGTATCCGAAACTGCAGTAAACGTCAACTCTATGCCTTTGAAGAAGTGCAGTGATACTTGTGCGTGCATCAAGGAAAGTAATAACAGTAGTGATGACGATGATGGTAAGAAAAAGATCAATTCAAATACAAAAACAGAATTTGATGCAAAATATGTTCAAATGACGAATAAGGTGGAGTCTGAAAAGAAAGATACTGCTGCTATAGAATCACTTGCAGGGAATGGAGTTGTAAATATCAAAAGAACAGTTCATGGGTACGCAAAACTTTCACCAATAACGCGTTCAGAAATATCTCGGCATGAAATCAGAATGCCCCCGATGGAATATGATACTAATGCAGTATGGCTTGATGCGGATGCATCTTTTATTGTAGGGAATCTTTTGACTCAGGAGACATATGACTTTGGAGTACATGCATTATCGCACGCAATTCTTGCGGTTGCGCCATGTTTTGTTCCAGGCTGCACGAGTCAAGATTTAGATTGTGATCATGGGTATAGAAATTGTACAAGGGTACTTATATTTGATCTGCGAGCTGGTGGAGCAGGTCTATGTGCTCAACTTTGGAAATATGTATTCTGTGACAATGGTATTTTACAAGCCGCCTTAGATATATTGGATGACTGTCCGACATGTAACAGACCATTTGAGACAAAACAGGATTATGTATGTATGGGAGTAGACACATACGATGGAGGTTGTCCAAGTTGTATACAATCTGGACCTTGTATGAACTTTAATCAGGGACTTTCGCGTCGCGCTGGTTTACTGATAGGGCGACGAATGCTGAAACGCATCCAGCAGACAACGCTGTATCAAAATAATTGCTCTATTTTACAAAGTAAGAGAAGTGGTACTGTGGATACGTTAAACTCAAACCTTGAATCACCAGATGTCATGGATTTGACTCCTCGTAAAAGAAAACGATCAAAAAAATTTCAGGATGCATTTGATTTAGATTCTGCACAAAAACGGCACATTGTCGTTGGACGACCTTCATGGCCCACAGATCAAACTCATTGTAGAAACAATGCAGATAACGATATACATGCAGATATGGATACTGCTGTGGAACCGAAATATATCGGCAGTGAAAAGGACTTTACAGAAGCTGGAGGATTTTTGAAAGATTGATACAAAAAAATCGTAGTCGAATAGTCAAAAGTGTAAATGTAAAAGTAGAGAAATTTTCTTCAACACCCGATGATTCCAAGAAATTTATTTGGACAATTTGGTTGTTAATTTAGTCATCTTAATAAATAATGAGTGTCTAACCAAAAGAAGAAGCATAATTATATGCATGATGTCTTGTAGTATATATCGTATTTACAGGGGATCTGCGACGGGTTACGACCACATCAAGTTTCAAAACTGAATAGATTTCCACAAATCATTCAATGTGAAAACCAATTAAAATTGGATTCACGATTACACAGAAACTGCAATAAAAATCAAGGAAGTTTGCGCGAGTGTCACTTCTAAGTAATTCGGAGGATATAGAAGGAAATGCAACGAGCGACAGTTAAACATCCATTTAAATAATCGAATCCATCTAAGTGAAACGAACGAAAATCACGAATTGGAGAACATATCACGATTCTAAATAACGATTTCCTCTTAGAACGGAAGTGATATATTTATTCATCACTGAAATTAATATATGTAGTTCATTAGCCACTATCACAGCAATGAGAGTTCTTCTGCGGTCAATCAAGCACGAGCGAATCAATTTCTTCATTTTCACATTTCTAGGTTTAATCACTAATGATAAATCCATTGGTTGCCGTGCCTTTGAAGTGGGGAATGATCCCGACTGTCCTTGTTTGAACTTTGTTCACAACGATACTGACCGAATCGACGGCAATGAATCTTGTCTAAACGCTAAAATTGTCTTTGACAAAGACACAAATATTCATGAAACTTTTTGTTACCCAGAGTCATATGGAGTTGGATGCGGCAATCATGATTTGATTTTGGAACCGTATTGTGATGGAGATAATAACAATCCATCTTTCTGTGATCGTGCGTTTTGTTACATCGATCCAGATCTGTGCCATTCTTCAACAACTAGCACCTATGCAAAATCAATAATATTTCCTCATCTTTACTACAGCTACACTGCATGTGGAGACGAGGATTCATTTCGTAATTTTAATGCTGAAAGTGAGCTAACTGGTAGAACAATCAAAGTAGGTCTTCCTGGAATTTATTATCCTGATCATTACAGAGTTGATGAAGAAGGTAATCCGATAATATTCTCAGATGACATTAATGAAGGAAAGGGTGATCTAAAGGGTGTCTTTATCGATTTCCTTCAAAGTCTTGCAATGGATGGTAATTTCAATGTTGAATTTCATCCTGTTTCTTTAGGTTCATACGTTGGAAAAGAATGGGACCAGTGGGGAGGTTGTATTTCTGATGTAAGTAGAGGTATTTTGGACTTATGTCTCGGTAAGTTCTGGGAAACTTCATTTCGAAGACGTATGGCGCCCTTTTCAACCTCAGTCTTTAATGACAATTACATCTTGATGGTACGGCGTCCCAGAATAAGAGACGATCTGTGGACTCAATTCGAACTAGTTTTTGAGCCTTTCACTCCTAAATTATGGATTGTAATCGTTGGTGTAACATTTTTGGTGGGCATAGCATATACAATACTTGGTCCAGATAGAAATTCTTCTTCATCTATGCGATATGTAAAATTCTCTTCTTCGGATATAGCTGAAAACATTTACTTTGCATGGTCCGAATTGGTGCAGGGCGCTGATTCTTCAGGAGTAAAGACTACAGCGCAACGGAGTGTAGCTCTAACTTGGTCTTTATTTATATTGATCATAATAGCAGCATACACAGCAAATTTAGCAGCATTTTTAGGGAAAGAGAAAGTTCTTTTTGAGGTAAAAGATATCAATGACTGCATGAGAAAAAATTGTTTAGTCTGTTATCCTGGATCAAAAGTGTTCGAAGATGCATTAACTTCATATTTTCCTGCCCTGCAAAAGAAAGCAGTAGATAACATCCGAGTCGCTCTTGATAAACTGGAAGAAAGAGAATGTGATGCAATTATGATGAGTGAATATAATTGGAATCTTAATTCTAAACTATGGAGAGAGTGCGAAGCTATATTCACTGGCCAATCTGTAATAACCTTTAATGTAGCGTGGCCAATGTCACCTTCTATCTCAAGAGGTATGTCATACTGGATAAGCCGATCTTTGGAACATCAAGGATTTGAAAGGATTGTTGATGTGTATAGATCACCACAAAAATGCAGCTCACGCCTTGATTTGGAAGTCGAAGAAGATGTCCCTCAGCTTGACGTTGCATCGATGACAGGGCCTCTTTTGTTCCTAGCAACGGGTATTTTATTTGGAGTTATGCTCAAATACGGAGGCAGACCTAAGAAGCGATTTATCCATGAAGAAGAAATAAGTTTAGATAGTCCCGATGATGAGAAAGAAGAAACTTACAAAAGTTCAGAAGATGATTCAGAATATTACAATAAAGATCTCTATTTAGAGACAAATAAAGTCCTCCAAGAAATGATGATAAGTGATGACGGTATTGAAATCAGTTCACGATATTATTGATAAAGTGACGAATTCTAGGCTTTTATAACGCCTGTGTATCTATCTATGTTAATTCAATTTTATGTTGGCACTATATTTTCCCAAAACAATATTAGTTGTAATAATTAAAATTCTAATTGAACTGAAACATCGTAGTTTTATGAATTCATATGATTCGTTGAATAGAAACAACCTCTGATGGCACAATCAAGTCGAATCGATGAACAAAATCCGGTAAACTGTAGAGGTGTAATGAAGTAGTAATATTTTCATAATCACAATCGAGGCAAACACAAAATCAACATTAGATATTCCAATGCACACATAATTTTGTAGGCATACATTTAGTTCTGAATTCGTCAAAAAGTAATTCACTGACTTATGGGATGAAGAGTGATCTAGAAGCGTGGTTGCTTCAATTGGAAAATTTAATAAAAATATCAAGTACAATGTTGGAATCATTTCATCTAAATTATTGTTATCTGATGAAATAAAGTATGAGTACAAAACGTAATTATCATCCCTTCTTACACCTTTGAAATTAAAACTCACCTACTCATTCATAAAAAGAAAAATTTTGGGTTTAGCAATAATTTTTTTTAATTTCAAAGACACAATATGGTATTTACTGTCCTTAATTCAAGAGAGAAGGTAATATCATGCTTCCCAACTTGATTAACATCAAAGAAACTCACATAATCTTAGATCTTTCAGACTGCATATCCTACCAAAGTCAGTCGGTAAAGTACCATTTAGACTGTTGCTACCTGGATAAGATAATGTATAGTATTGAAAGCATTTAGAGTCCATACAAAAACAAATACCAAGGAAAAAGAGAAGCCAGAACACTAACCAAGATTCATAGCTACTAGCAATAGTTGCTGTGAAAATTCCGATGATATTGTACCGCTCAATGCGTTTTCATCTAGCCATAATGATTATCAAACAAAGTATTAATATTGCACCCAACAGGAATAAAAAATACTCAAAGCACTAAAACGAATCGAAGAGACTCACGAATAAATATCTCTTGCAGACTTGGAAGTTGACTTATCTCTATTGGTATTGTTCCACGAATCATGTTGCTGTATATATTTTTTTAAGCATAACAATAAAGCACACTCTCTGATTAGGCCTCATAAAGCGATTAACTATAGTCAATGATACTCACGTAGATCCATCCTTTTCAATAGTTGAAGTTGACCAAGTTCAGATGCTCTGGTACCGCTTAACTTAGTGTCAGCTATTTGAAATATTTCGGCAAAAACCAAAAGTATTCAATTATTTATTCAGCAATACAAGTCGACCTGGAAGAAAATCATAAACTTTCTTACCTAGCTCAAAATAATTAAGTATGGTCATCAATCCAATCTCACTTGGTATACTTCCTGATATATTATTCCATTCTAAACTCAAATGTATATGTTGAGTTTGTGAAAAGATTCTTTTCTTTCCTGTAAGATTTTTCTTGAACTCACCAAGATTAAAAAATGAAACATTCAACAAACTTGATAGAGATGAATGTATAGTGCCTTCTATATTATTTTGTCCTAAAATGGAACAACAAAATTTGAATTATCGCAAAAATTCAAGTAAACGTAAGAAGTATAACTCAACTTACCAAAAGATACAATTATTAATTTATTAGGGTTGACAAAGTTGGGTATAGACTATTGTAATTCCTCGCAATGTAAAAATGCAAAGCGAAGTGCTGTAATGGATTGCGAATTAAATTTTAGTAACTTGATAAAAATCAATTGTTGATGTAAAAGTAGTCATATTAGTAAATTATAAGCTTTTCCTATAATTCTAAAACTAGTTGATTGATGTTCAAGTGTCAGTGATTGAACTGGTCTTGATTGCATTTCCACTGACTTTCTTAAAATGTGGCGTAATTAAAGTATAAATAAATTTCATCATATAAAGGATTCGACGCTTGAATCTTGTATTGTTTACATGACGTAATCCATGTGTATAACATATGGTGTTCTCATTATTGCATGACGTCTTGATATCCGTTACATTTGCCTGATGGCAATTGAATCGTATCTTGAAGTTATGAAATCCCAATAATCGCTCACTCCCAAATGTATAGGATATCCAGGAGGATATGGTTGGATATGTAATATGTAGAATAAAATTAATAACGAATTTGTCACAATTCATTACCAATTCAAAGTGATCTTGCGATGTTTCAGAATCACTTTATGTGGTAGCGACTCGGTATATCCATCTGCCTTTTAATTTGCCAATTCAACTAGGAATAGCTTTACTGATCCATCTTTGACAAATGAAGCAAACCAATTATAGATCATATTCAGATGCTTAGTCCTTGGTTGCATTTTAGGGACTCTTACCATCTCCAGCACTCCAGAATTATCTTCGAATTCCTTGCAGTAGATCTTAGCACTAGAAGCATTTGAAATGAAAATTCGTTTCTTGAGTTCATTCAGTAGGTTCATAATTGGAATAGCACCACGTAATGATGTGGATAGTGCCACATATTCAGCTTCAGTAGTAAATAAAGCCACTTGAGTTTGGAGTTTTGATAACCATGAGATGGGACAGCCTGCGTAGGTGATAATAAATCCAGATATCGATTTTGCTGTACTTGGATCATGCTCTGCAGTTAATTTGTGCCAATTACCACAGAAATCCGCATCAACATGACATTCCAGAGCCATTCCTTTGGGTCTCATGACTATACCATGCTCCCTAGTCCCTTTTAGATACTCTGCAAGATGAATAAAAACACAATGATTAAGTAGTATTACCCGCCCGAAAGCTTTCAGTCGCCTGATCAATAAAGATGTAGTACGACTTGCAGCTGAAAACGCTGCGAAATTAATTATTAACTAGTCTGGAACTGT
>Ga0209092_10002952_pt1 | contig 15162 bp, 12 predicted proteins | sample FraStrMetagenome_FD_187446 | JGI IMG/M metagenome (GOLD analysis project Ga0209092, IMG submission 187446) | Marine eukaryotic phytoplankton communities from Arctic Ocean - Fram Strait ARC3M Metagenome (SPAdes) (version 2) | ecosystem: Environmental > Aquatic > Marine > Oceanic | place: Fram...
AGGATTGTACTGGTCGCCATATTGCCCCAAAACCTCTTCTTTATTTCTAATATTTGTACTATATCACTATCAGCGACAAGTGGTGTCGCTCGCTATTTTTTATATTAATGCTTTACCTAAAATAGTTGTCGTTAACAACAGCATGATAATCCTATTAATTTTTAAGATAGAGTTATAGGCATAATGATTTTTCCATTAAATTAGTGCTACAGCTTATCTCCTTACCGCTTAAAAACAGATAAAGCTAATGTCGGTTTTGTCGGATCTCTTGTCGTTAGATAAAGCTAAGCTAATTTCCGCTTTCGTATCTTAGTGATCACTAGGTGGTCTGATTGTTAACAAGTCAAGCCATCTGCTTTGGGTTTTAGCTAACCTTTCTATCTCAACTAGATAGTTCCAAATTACCAAAATCGTTGAACCATACTTATAGCCTCTTTAACCAAAGGATCACTATTATGTATAACATCATTCCTTACACCCCAAAACCTAGCTGGAATAAAGGTAAATTAGTTGGTCAAAAACTTCCTCTTAAGCTTGAGGAGGTATGGTCTATAAGGACAAGACTTGATTTAGCAAATAACCTTCGCGAACTTACTATGTTCAATTTAGCATTAGATTGTAAATTACGAGCGTGTGATTTTATTAAACTTAAAGTCATGGATATCGCTCATGGGAAAAGTATTCAATCTAGAGCAATATTGATTCAACAGAAAACAGGTACTCCTGTTCGATTTGAAATAACTAAAAAGACCCAAGAGTCACTTAAAGAGTGGATCGCATTAAAATCGCTTCGTTCTAATGATTATTTGTTTGGTAGTCGGATGAGAAAGGGGTGCCATCTAACAACCCGTCAATACGCAAGGATTGTCAAAACATGGGTTGCAAGTATTGGTCTAGACATTACATCGTATGGTACTCATTCGATGAGAAGAACCAAAGCATCTTTGATCTATAAAAAAACTAAAAATTTACGTGCTGTCCAAATATTACTTGGTCATACAACACTGGAAAGTAGTGTACGTTATCTTGGTATTGAGGTCGATGATGCCCTTGAATTATCTGAGGCTATAGATATCTAAACTATAAAAAATCAGGAAGAATGGACTCTTCCTTCCACGAATATCTCAAAGCGGTCATTATAGACCCTCCTTAATCACCCCACCAATGGATCACTAAGATACGATTGCGGACGTTAGCATCAATGGATTATCGAGCTGTTTTTGGTGTTCATTAGACGTTGAGCTACCTTCATCTTGATAGTCAACAAAGCCACCATAGCCGACACTCGACAGGGAAATATTTTTTGGTTAAAACTAAGAATTACCCTCAAGTAGTGCTAATTTTTTATTGATAATCGGCTGAAGCGTATACTCGTATGGTATAACAAAGGATACTTAATCCTATGGTGGTGGTTTACATGTGAAAAAATTTATAATTTACCATTCAGTAGAAACAAAAAAACACCAATCATTACAATTGATGTTTCCTAGAATAAAACAATTTTAAATTATTAAGATTGTTTCTTAAATCGACGTGATGCTAAACCAATCATTCCTAATGCAAAAATAGCAAGTGTAGATGGTTCGGGAACTTCGCTCTTCGTATAATCAATTGAAGCAATTCCATACCACCAACCCTCGTCTGAATTATCGCTTGGAAATCCTAAGTCTGTTCTTATTGCGTAAATGTCGGTTGCGCTGTTGAAACTATACGTGGCCGTGCTAGTCGTTCTGCCAAATGTTTCTAACACTACACCGTTAATGTCGTAGCTGGATATAGAGGCATGTCCCCCGCGGTCATCTACACTACCTGCCCAGTACAAGGATAGCATTATTGAATCCATCCCTTCATTGAAGGCAAAGTTAATAATATTGCCTTCTTCATTAGCATAACAATCATATGGACTTATTGCTTTGCTGTTGCATAACCAACGCACGTCAGGATCATTAATGTCATTATCTGACCCTGCTGTTCCTATCATTGGTGTATACCATTCATCATTGTCTGCGATTGTACCAGTCACAGTGAAATCACTATTACCAGAATACTCCCCTTTATCCAATTCGTAGAAGTTAATTAACCCTGCATTAGCGATACTACTAAAAGTCATAATTAAAACAGAAATAGTTAATTTTAAAATATTTGATTTCATTTGTTATCCTTTATCAATCCCTTCCAATATATTTGGTAGGTAATCGAAAAAAAAGTAGATTAGTAATCTTCTATCTAGTCCAAGGCAAAAATCACGCCAAAACAGAATAATCAAACAAATTCAATAGAATAAAAATTTATGGGATCATAAAAGAGATAGCACTGTAAAATTAACTGGCACAATATAATTTCTCAACATATTTATTTAAGGGATAATATTTCGCCTATAACTTTAGAAAACAAGGGAGAAATCAACTTAAATACACAAAAAAAAACACTTAAGTAGTGTTATTAAATAAGTTTCAGCTGTACTAATTATTGTAATTTACTACTTAAACAACACTACAGATCAGTGTATTCAACATATCAAGCCAACTGACTTGTAATCAGTTAACTTGATATGTCATCCGCTGACAAGTACTCAAGTGCAATCTGTTGATTTTAAACAATAAATTATATATTTATATATTAATGAATTTCTAATAAAACAAGATAATAAAATTTAATTTATGCGTACTAACTGAGTTTTATCCGTTGTTAGTGAATTCGAATACTGGTAAAGCGAACTTAGATTTGTCATTCGGTTAATGGTAAATTTAGTCTCATAGTTAACATCTAAAATTTGAACTCCACAGTCGCCTTTGAGCTTAAACCAGCCCCACAAGTGGGCAGAAAATCTCGGCTAATATTAACCTAAATATGCTCCTTAATTTGCAAAGGCTTATGTCGGGTATTGGCTAATTTTTGACATTAGGAGCAACCACTAGCTAACGTCAGCAAAGCGCCTAAGAAGGCATTGAGTAGAAACAAATCTAAACTCTGTGTTGGAATAGTGGTGAACCACGATGTTTGTTTTTAACAAATATTTTATTTTACTATTTTTCAACAGCTTAACTAAGTCCCTTGAGCGACTGGGGTATAATATGGGGTATCCCACTTGGTGGGCTTTATTTTTTATCTGAATATCAGTTATTTAAGTTCTTGGTGGGCAGCATGGTGTAGTAGATTTTAAATCTATAACTAAAGCTTTAACCATTCAAAGAAAAGCCTGAATAGTGATATTCAGGCTTTTTTATTATCTATTTATTGATATCTCATAATAGTTTGTTATTAATTGGTAGCGGGCAAAGTAAAAGCTATCTTCCTGTCAAGCTTAATACCTTCTATGATACGAAAGCTGAAGTTTTACTATTTTTTTATGACTCGTTTGTCCGTATCTAAAACATTCGCCGATAAATTTTTGCCATATATTATTCTAATGAATAATTAATATCGTATTACTAAAAAGTTTTAGTAATAATCTAAAAATATCACTTTTTATTCTAATTCACTGATTTTATGTGGTAATGTTTTTGGATTCCATATTAGGTATTATTGAAGCTTCACAGTAATAACAAAGCTTAGATAAAAAACAAAATATTGATCATTTCTAAATCTTGAATTCAAGTACGCATAATGTCTGCTATAAATAAATTTTAGTGTATCAAATCATATTTATAGTCCCTTCAAGAAAGGAGTACTATTATGCATAACAGCAAATCAACTTCACGAAAAACCTGCTGGAATAAAGGCAAACTCGTTGGTAAAAAAACTTCTCCTTAAACTCGAAGAAATATGGTCAATTAGGATATGGTTAGAGCTGGCAAATAACCTGCGAGAATTAACTATGTTTAATTTGGCTTTAGACTGTAAATTACCTGCCTGTGATTTTATTAAACTAAAAGTTTTGGATATTACTCACTGAGCTACTATTCAACCCATAGCCAGGCTTATTCAACAGAAACAAGTCGTTCGGTTCAATTTGAATTAACCCTTAAAACTAGAAAGTCACTACAATAATGGGTAGCACAAAAATTACTTAGGTCTGGTGATTATTTGTTTGGCAGTAAAGTAAAAAAAGATTTTTCATTTAACTACTTGTCAATATGCGAGTATCGTTAAAAAATAGATCTCAAGTATAGGTTTATATCTCACATCATATGGCACTCATACCATGAGACGAACTTAAGTATCTTTAATCTATAAGAAGACAAAAAATTTGAGAGCCGTTCAAATATTACTTGGGTATACGAAACTAGAGAGTACGGTTCGTTATCTTGGCGTTGAAGTGGATGATGACTTGAACTTTCGGAAGCAACCGATGTTTAATTCAAACTGAAGGCATGGACGCCTTCCTTAATAATATGAAACTGGACGTTAGCATCAATAGATATTTAAGCTGTTTAGAGTGTTCAATTATCTTTTTCCTGACCGATAACTAAGCCACCAAAGCGGTCTTCGTCATCAAACTGTTAATACTAACTTTGAGTACAAAGAGGGATTTAAACTTAATTAATTGTCATTTCCGCTTTGGCCCAAGAGTTGTCGTTATTTTCTATATTTACATAGCTACATAGCTACTTATGTCACATTAAAGACAGTATTATTATTAAACGATAAAATATTTTATATGACTAATAATTGTGCATTATTGAAAATGAAATATCATCGCCAAAGTCGTTGTCTAATGCGTGAGAATTTTACATGCATGTAATTAGATAATCATTTAGAGGTGAAATATACGTTTACAAGTATCACTGACTTTCTACTCTTTAACGAGTGGTTGGGGTATTACGAGTATTTTAGCCGCAGGAGCTGTTTTGGCGGTAGTGGTGGCAATAATATTATGTATTATTCAGTTAAAAGAAACACAGCTTAGCTTTTCAATTTCTCATCTTAAAAGCATTATTGCTTATGCTAGACCTATTTTATCGGTGAAGCCACTATTTTTACCTTGTCAGGTATGGACAGGTATTTGTTCGCCGATCATTTTGGCTTTAGAAACTGCTGCGTATGCAATAGCCATTAAATTCGCCTTAGTACCTACCTTACTTATTCGACCATTTACCTTATGGTAGTTTCCTAAATGTTTTAGGCTCTTAAAGAGCTAAACAGTAAAAATACTAATGCATATTTTACTGTATTAGGTGTCATTACTTCGGTTTTAATATGTGGTATTCTGAAATTCTTGGGATCTATATTGATTTAAGTATTAACGCCTGTCGCTTACCGCCCTCCAATTGATATATTATACCAATTCCGATATTTAACTGGTCAATTTAGTCCAGTCCCTACGACATAGCGATAAGACCCGTTCTGTATTAGCTACGAAGTTGTTCCACGCAATTGAGCACTTATCTACTATGTCCTCATAATCAGCAAACGAGTGGTTCGCAATTTCATTTTGTCTTAACCATGACCATACTTGTTCGATTGGATTTAATTCTGGTGAATAAGGAGGGATATGTATGATACTTAAATTAGGGAAGTCTTGATCAAGATATTCCTGATGCCAGCTAGCACCATCCATGATAACAACAGCATGCCTACCTGCTTCAGTTGCTTTGGAGATAAGCGTTAAGTGTGACTTCATTACGTCTATATTGCTCAATGGTGCAACAATCGCTTCAGTATTTCCGTTAGTTACGCAAACAGCCCCAAATAAATAAGCGTAAGTAAATTGTTGTTACTGAACAACACGAGGTCTAGTTCCTTTTTCTGCCCAAATACGTGTCGTTGTATTTTGTTGGCCAAATCTTGCTTCGTCTTGAAACCATATATCTACACGATCTAGTGTTACATGACCGGGGATCTTAAGGAGCGCTTTTATTAGGAATTTTTTTAAGCGTTTCTTGTGCTTCAATGGATTGCTTTGGGTGATTCGAGCGAGCAGTTATCTAGCTCAAGTTAAGACCATGTAATAGATGATATACATTAGTTTTCTGATATTTAACCTTGAACTCTGCCTCGATATAAGCCTGGATATCTTTCCCTTGAAGTCTACCACCATTGGGCTTGATAGATGTTGTACTTACAAAATCCTTAAGTTGGAGTAGTTGCAACTTCGTAAGACCTTTAGGACGTCCCGTATGTGCTTTTTCTTGAAGACCAGCTAAACCATCATCTAAATAAGACTTGATCCACTTATTAACACTGGTACGACTTACTTTTAAGAAGTTCGCTATCTGAGTTCTATTTTTTCCGTCTTTAAAATGAGATACGGCAAACAATCTGATCCGAAGCCTACCATTCGTCGTGGTGGCAATAATTTTCGATAAATCTTGAGTCATATTGAGTTATCCTTTGTTAAGGACATTAGATCATAAAATTATCGGAATTGGTATTACCTTTGTTACTACTGAGTACTTTATTAAAAATGTTATCTGATTTATTAAATTCAGGGTGTTTTGTTGAAAAAAGTTCATAATTACAAATGCACATTAATATTGATTCATGTGTCGTTGGTAGCCCTATGCTATTTATTTTAATGCCATAACCTATGGTGGAAGGTGCGCTTATCGCTCTTATTGTGGCTAATGCACTGGGTACGAGACTTTTTACTACTTCAGTTAGAAAAAGGTCTACCTTCCTTACAAATTTAGTTATTTATATCCTACTATTAGTTTAGCTATTGTTGCTACTTGGCTTTGCCAAATGGCCTAAACTGTTGATTAAATATCATAGTACATATAAATCGTATTCTTTTGATATGTACACATTGATTATGTATCTCACTATTTAAATTATTCGAGGGGCAGGGGTATGTCTAATATAAAGAATCAAGAGAAAGTGAAAGACCTTCGTATACTTTATGTACACTACGGAGATAACTGGATCAGAGGCAGTGAGGTGGTTTTATTAGATTTACTTAAATCGGCTAAAGACAATAATTATGTACCCGTACTTTGGTGTAATAGTAATGCGCTAGCAAAAGAAGCGATGGCTTTAGGGGTTGACGTTATCGTTGATGAATTTGTATGTCTTGCTTATTGGACCGCACCAAAGTGGAACTTTTTACAATTTTTTAAAGTATTACTTAAAGCGAAGAACATTATTAAGGAATATGAGATTTCGTTAGTACATTGTAATAACGGTGGACCTTGTCAGTGGATGGTGCCTGTGTGTAAATTTGTAGGTATACCGTTATTACTGCATTTACATGCACGTTATATGTACAGAGATAGATTAACGTTATTATTTCATGGAGTGGATAGTATTGTTGGTGTGAGCCAATGTGTTACAGATGTTTTTAAACTCGATGAATTTTGCCGTAAGCGCGTACAGGTTATTTATAACGGGTTAGACCCTGATCGTGTGCGTTGTGATAACCCAGTTGATATTAGAAGTAAACTTTCGGCAGAAAAAAATGACTTTGTTATTTTGTATGTGGGATCCTTAATTTCTCGAAAATGTGTAGATCAAATACTTTATGCGATAGTGAACTTAAAAGAACAGTATAACGTGAAGTTAGCAGTTGTTGGTTCAGGGTGTGAGAGGTCGAAATTAATAGCTTTAGTTAACGAGTTACATTTACATGACGAGGTTAAATTTTATCCCCCAACCGATAAGGTTGCGCAGTATTATGCAGGTAATGCAGATTGTTTTATTTCAGTTCCATCTGAGGAAGTCTTTGGCTTAACACTTGCTGAAGCAAGTCTCGCTAAACTTCCTATTATTACCCGTGATATCCCTGGTATTAATGAAATATATACCGACAAAAATAATGCTATGCTAATTCCTGTAGAATCCATTGAAGTTAATGAAGGTTCAAAAAAAACAGAAGCGCTTATTCACGCAATAAAGACGTTAATCGAATCACCTACTCTAAGAGAAAATCTTGCAGAAAATGCACAAAAACATATCAAAGATAAGTTCTCTTTAAACAGACAATTTGTCGCCTTCGATAAGGTTTATAGATCGTTACTGCTAGATAAATACAAGCAAAGTCTCTCCCAAATGCTAAGATTACACGCTAAAACTCTAATTAAAGCATTCTTAAAAAAAACGAAGCTAAGTAGAAATTAGAAATATTGAGTGAAAAGATATTTGTTGTTGAAGTGCAATGATTGAATATATTTATTTTATACATATTGCTTTTATGGTCTGTATTGTGGCGGGTGTTGGATATGCACTGCTTATAGGCCTACTTTATATAGGTGGGAGGTGCTATAGCCGTAACCAAGATAAAAAAGAATATTATCTTGGGATCATACTCTATTTGTTGGTCTTATATGTTTTAGACTCGATAAGGGCAATGGAAATGGCAAGCCTATCTGGCGCAGCACTGTAAGAATTTCTATCTTATTTTTACTCAGTATTTCAGATGTTCAAAAGAACTTAGTCATCTGGGGCTATAATTCAATAATAATTGCTTAGGATTACAGTTATAGTCTAATTTAGTAGTTTTATAGCTCCTAATCGAAACCTGTGATACCTAACTACTAGAGAACCCAAGATAAATAATAAACTCAAATCATGGATGGAATAAAGGCTGAGCTATTAACGTTAATAGATTTATTATTTTTATTTACATCATGCATCTATGCCTTGGATCATCTCGGTTGTTGGTTATGTCCTGCTTACAGCATTTCATACATGTAGTAATTTTATTGTTTACAATTATTTTTTATTTGATAATGACTACATAAAAAATAATGTCACCTTTTTTGCTAAAGCTGGCCATCGAGATATCTTTTTGTATCTACTTAAATCTATTTTTAAATAATAACTGTATTTCGTACTCTATTTGCCAGTACATTTTGTACCTTACTGTATTTACAGCTTTGTCGATTGATTGATATCATTGTCGCTATAAAAAATATCAATAGAAAGGAAGTGAATTTATGAGCGAAAAAGTTATTTTGTCATTATTTGAAGAGTGGAATAATGCATTGCAAACGGGTGAACCCAGAAAGGTTGCAGCCCTTTATGAAAATAATGCCGTTTTATTACCCACTGTGTCTAATCAAGTACGCCATAACCACCCAGAAATAGAAGACTACTTTGTTCATTTTCTGGCAAAAGGCCCACAAGGTAAAATTGATGAGGCTAATGTTCGCCTATTTGGTGATTTGGCCATTAATTCTGGTGTGTACACCTTTTTGTTTAAAGACGGTAGTACAGTGCAAGCTCGTTTCACTTATGTTTACCGTTGGAATGGTCAGTGCTGGAAAATTATCGAACATCATTCGTCACAAATGCCAGAATAAAGTCAACACCGAATAATATAGTTTAATTCTTCTTATGTAAATAAAGCCCAAACCATATTGTTTAAGCTTTTTTATTTAAAAATTTTATGAATTTTTACGCTTTTTTTGCCGTTAGTTCGCTAGGTTTTATCAGGTTAATATTTTTTACTGTCGGTTTATTCAATAAACTATTAAGCTTATGCTTTATGTCCTCGTTAGTTTTAATAGACCTTTTAGCCGGAGCATTAACCGCTTTAGTTAACGTTTGTTTTATTTGAGTTAAGCGTATTGGTGATACATTATTTTTGCTCAGTGTTTCAGTGGCTATGGCAGATTTTTCAACTGGACTTTTGATAGCCTCAATTACCCCATTACTTTCTTTATGACTTGCTTTATAACTTGATTTAAGTTCATTGCTGTCTGTATGAGTTTGTAACTCTGTTTCTAGCTCAGTTGCAAATTCATCTGAGTTTATTACCAAGCAGTTAATAAAGTTAGCTTTTACCAACATGGCCTCTGATAAACACAGGGTATTCATTACCGAAATTAATAATGCTTTTTCTAATAAAATACTATGGAACTCAGGCGTCTTATTCGTATCATCAAGCAAACTACCTTTATTTTTAGGGCACTTAATAATACTCCCATCAACAATCAGTATTCCATGAGTGCGCCTATTAGCTAATAATGTCGTTGCACCTTGATTAAGTGCAGTAATAACGTGTTTAATATTATCGCAGGCGGTGTTCAACTCCTCAGCATTATAATTATTAAAGATTGCTAACAGTCTCTGTTCATCAGTCAATATGTTAAGCATTGTATATTTCCTTAGTGTTCTTTAATTTTTACAACAATAGTACTAGTGTACTTTGTCAATATTACAAACATATTAAAGTAACCATACTTCAACACGGCGATTACGTTTTCTACCATCTTCAGTATCATTATTGGCAATAGGTAAGGCTTCACCCATCCCTTCAACAGCTAAAACAGGTATTCCGCGTGAAGTGAGTGCTAACTCTACCGATTTACCACGTTGTTTTGATAGTTTATTATTTTTAGCTTTAGCGCCCACACTGTCGGAAAAGCCCATTAATATCAAACGACTACTTTGATGGTTAGCCATAAAATCAACTAAACGTTGTAAATCACGCTTCCCTTTATTGTCGAGATCTTTTGTCGCGTAATCAAACCGAAAATTGAGTGACAGACGCTTGGCTTTAGCAGCATACTCTTGGTACTTTTGTGGTGCATCTTGCAAAGGATAAACTTGTTCCAGCTTTATATTTTGTGAAATTAATCCAGCTTCAGCAACAATTTCTTGGCCACTATTTGATAACGCATACTGAGCAAAGTCTTTCACTATTGTTGGGGCAGAGGTCGGGGTGTAAAAATATAAACGTCTGGCTAGCGCATAGTCTTCGGTACCTACGGTAAAGCGTGTTGGGTAAATTGCACCACTGTTTTGACTAGCTGCTATGGCCACAGCTTTATTGTGCAATACATAATTTAAGCCTATGAAGCCAATAGCCGCCTCATTTTGTGATACTAGGGTAGATAATTCAGAGCTTGATTCAAAACGCTCAGCTTGTGCTGAAAGTTTTGTATCATGTTTTTTTAATACCAATTTTTTAAAGGTATCCCATGTTCCCGAGTGTGCATCGCGGGCGTATAATTTTATGGGTAAAGAAGGGCCGCCCACCTGTGCCCAGTTTTTTATTTCGCCTGAAAATATTTTAGCAAGGGTTGCACTTAAAGTTTGTTTAACCGGATTATTTTGATTAATAATTACCGCTAAGCCATCTAACCCTATAATATGCTCATTACCTAACTTATTGAGGTGTCCAGTTACTTTAGCTAATTTATCAATTTCTTTTGCTTTGATCCGGCGTGAAGACATGCCTATGTCTGCTGAGTTAGTGTTAAGCGCTGTAAATGCCGTACTTGAACCATGAGCTTTTAGCTCAATAGCATAATTTTTATCACCTAAAGTGTAGTGCAAGGTACGCTCTAATGGTGATTGCTCAACCCAGCTAAAATCAGTAATATTTCGTGTATTCAGAAACCCCTCGAGTAGCATAGGTGCCAACTTTTCTCCTATTGTGTTCGAACCATGCAACCTAAACACAGTGCTGCGTTCGGTTTTGGTTGTTAATGGTTTATTGTATTGTGCGGGGAGTTCTTGGTTAGTCGCCAGAATACTATTATTTGCACTGATTTGTGCCGCAGATAATTGTGACTTAGTCGTTTTCAATGGGGGGACATGTGAGGGAGAGTCAAGGTTATTAGAGGTATTCTGATACCAAAGCATGCTACCTACTGAGGCTAACAAGGTGATCAGTACAGTGAGGGTGATTAACAAGGCGGTAGGTGATTTTTTCTGGTTAGTTTTTTTTAGGCTAGATACCTCCTGACTCGCTACTGCGTCTTTATTACTAGTGTTATCAGTGACTGAGGGGGTAGCTAACCAATGAGTAATCTTGGTGATATCTCGATGACCAAGTTGTCCTAACTCAGTTATAACTAAGTTACGATATTCCGCTTCTTCAAGCATTTTAGTAATTGATATCTCAATATCAAAATTTTGTTCAGCACACTCAGATAATTGACTCAGTTTAGATAGTAAGGCTTGATTACTTTGTTGCCAGTCGCCAGAAAAAACAGTGGTCATTGCATGAACTCCAAAGATTATTTAATTTATATTCAATAATCATAAGGCATTAGAGTTACAAATTTATTACATTGTGTGTGTAGTTAAGCGTAATCATCAAAATGAAGAAGTTATTATTGGGGTTTTAAAATAGAGAGCGAATAATAATATAGTGACAGCGCTTAAGATGCTTTTACCACATCACTTAAAGGTATAAATAATATGTTTTAATTTCAGTTAAAAATGACTGTGGTTTACCTATTTATGAACCCAATAGGCTTATTGGTCGCTCCTACAATATAAAATATCTTAATACGTTTAATTACATAATATTGCTGATATTTTCTGCCTTTGTCTTTATACTAAAAAAACAAGGCTGCTTTACTTTAGCGATTAATAATTACCGAGGAATTTACATGCTTATCAAATTTAACCTACTGCCAAAGGTAATGATTGCAGTCATCACTAGTATGATGCTGCTGAGTTGTGTAAATGAACCACCAACTCCATCATTACCCAATAATCAATTGGCCATATCAAGCATTAAAGATAAAACTATTTCGTATCAGAAAAATAGTCTTTTTGCATTAGATCCAAAGTATATTAAAAAAACATCATTGAAGCCAAGTGAAACACAAGCAATTTATAAGCGTTATGCTGATGCTATTATAAGTGACTTAACTCGTAACGGTTTCAGTTACACTAAAGATTATACCGACACGACATTTTATGTTGGTTTTGGTCTAGCGTTAACTACCGATTTATCGGATCAAACCATTAATGAAAAGTTTGGTTTATCGCCGGGTTTAAACAATGATCAAGGCTTAACAAAAGGTAGTTTTTTAATTTATGTTGAAGATGTTCGTACTGGGGAGAGCGTTTGGCGAGGTGTTGTTCAAGGGTTTGTACACGAAGACAGTAAATCAAGTGAAAAATCGCAACGCGCTGCGATGATAGTTAATAAAGTGATGCAACAATTTTATGCTACAAATTGATACACTTTGGTAGCAAATACTGACAATACTAAGTCACTTTTTTGCTTTACTTAGTGTGTCTTGATTATTTAAGGAGAAATGTATGAAAAAATTTATGTTAACAGCTATGTTGGTAACTTTCATATTAGGCGTTACGCCAAATGCTTATGCAGCTTCAAGTGAAGTTACTTGGAAGGACTACAAAAGTTACCGTGATATTAATTCTGGTACGGAAGGTAAAAAACAATTTCGTGAACGAACCTTCAAAGCGTTTGAAAAACATTTTGCAAAACTTGCTGAGACTTTACCCGAAGACCATCAGCTTAAAATTGAAGTGACTGATGTTGACTTAGCGGGCGACACTAATGTTGCAGGCATAAGTAGAGTTCGTATTATTAAAGACCTTTACATACCACGTATGGAGTTTTCTTATCAATTACTCGACAGTAATAGTAAAGTGATTTTAACTGACGAAGTAAAACTTAAAGACATGAGCTTTATGTCTAAGAGCCAACTAAAATACCGTAACAAACCACTGGGTTATGAGAAAAAAATGTTAGATGATTGGTTTGAAGCTACATTTAACGCACTAATTATTACGCAATAGCTTAGTAATCGTAGCATTAAGTATAGTAAATTTTAAAAAGTCACCGAGGTGGCTTTTTTTTATACCGCTAAATTCTATTTTATGGCCTTATTTCGGTTATTATTATCACAATCTTATTTATCCTTGGTTAATTTCTTAAATCACCCCATAAAAGGCTTAATCATGCTTTCACAGTATATTAATAATTATAGTCCACTTTCTTCTTTCATAAAGGCGTGCTGTTTTTCTTTTATTATATTGTTCTTATGTTTATCAGAATCCACCGCTCAATCAGTGACTGAAAATACTCAAGATATTTCTGTCAAGAAAATGCTAGAAGGGCAGGGTAATGATGAAGTAGCTGGGCAAACCGAAAAATATGATGGTCCTGAAGATGAATTTGAGCGAGGCCAACCAAGAAGTGCTATTGCTGGTTATTTACAAGCAATGCGCAATGGTGACGTTTCTTTAGCAACACAATACCTTGATTATCGTAACCTGTCAGAAAAAACCTTAAGTGTTGGTAAAGAGGAATTAGCTAGGCAATTAAGTGTGGTTTTAAATAGAACCTTATGGGTTGATTTACACAGTATTAGTGTATTGCCTGAAGGGAAAAAAGATGATGGCCTCCCTTCTTATCGTGAACGAGTAGGTAAAATTAAATACCGTGATCGTGATGTTGATATTTTATTGCAGCGTGTGCCTCGCGGTAAAGATAAAGTTAAAATTTGGAAAATATCAAATGCCACTGTTGAAAAGATCCCGAGTTTTTTTAAACGATATTCCTATTCATCTTTAGGTGAATTTTTAGCTAAAAACCTTCCCTCCGTTGATTTGTTCGGGGTTATGCTTTGGCAGTGGTTGTATTTTACCGCCATGATGCTGATTTATTACTTCGTGGCTAAACTGTTTACTTGGTCGATTGCCTTTGTACTCAAACGTCTATCTAACAATATTTCAGATGATATTTTACGCTTTATTAAACAGCCTGTTGCTCTATTAATAGCCGTTATTTTAGCGCGTAACTTTCAAGATGAAGCCAATGTTACTATGGCCGTGCGTGCCGTAAGTGAGGGCAGTACCTTACTTATTATTGCTTGGTGTTGGGTCTGCTTTCGGTTAATTGATTTAACTAAAACCATCATGGGAGATAAATTTGTCGCCCAAAATAAACCGTTAGCAGTTTATTTATTAAGACCTGCGGGTACAGTAGTAAAAATTGTTATTTTTACTATTGCGACACTGCATTGGCTCGAAAACTTAGGCTTTAATGCATCTACTTTATTAGCTGGTTTAGGGATTGGTGGCCTTGCCATTGCGTTAGCCGCTCAAAAAACAGTCGAAAACATTATTGGTGCCATCACGCTTTATACTTCAGCACCAATTAAAGTCGGTAATTTTTGTCGATTTGATAATCATTTAGGTGTTGTTGAAGAAATTGGCCTACGATCAACCCGTATTCGTACCATTGAAAGAACGGTTATTTATGTGGCTAATGCCAAGTTTATTGATATGAATATAGAAAACTTTTCAGAACGTGAAAAAATGGCATTTAAGCCTAAGATATATTTAGCACCAGATACCGACAAAGCTAATATTGATGCCTTCTTGGCCGCAATAAAAGTCATGCTTACCGAGTGTGAGCTTATTGCCACAGCGCCAATGCGGGCACATTTTAAAGGGTACACAATATATGGCCTAGAGCTTGATGTATTAGCGTACTTAAAAACCACAAATTTTGATGTGTACTTAGACGAAATTAATCAACTTAATTTAAATATTTTAGCCTTATTA